>Ga0073934_10009194_pt1 | contig 12776 bp, 15 predicted proteins | sample LarsenN4metaG_FD_76834 | JGI IMG/M metagenome (GOLD analysis project Ga0073934, IMG submission 76834) | Hot spring sediment bacterial and archeal communities from British Columbia, Canada, to study Microbial Dark Matter (Phase II) - Larsen... ...
ACGACGCCTTCATCCGGCGGCGGAGCGGCTTCACGTTCGAGAACCCGGACGCGGGCGGCGAGATCGGGTTCGCGCCGGGCCCCTTCTTCCTCGCCTCCTCGATCACGAACGGCGCCGGCGGCGACAAGGACGTGCTGGCGACGATCAACGGCTACGGCGTCTTCACCGACCTCCCGGTCGTGCGCCACGTCCTGGCCGGCGCGTCATTCGCGCGCCAGTCGGACAAGCGGAACGTCGCCGGCTTCTACGCGGGCACGAACCTGTGGCGGTTCACCGGCCTCGCGGAAATCGACGTCATCCGCGATCAGCAGTTCTCGACGCGCGGGCGGCGCGACCGCTTCGTCGCCTACAGCGAGCTCCACTACCTGGCGCTCGACTGGCTCGACTTCCGCGGCACCTACGAGTTCGTGAAGGTCTCGGACGACCGCGACGAGACCCGCTGGACGATCGGCGCCGAGCCGTTCATCAACAAGTTCCTCCAGCCGCGGATCCAGTACCGGATCAACAACGGGCCGGAGACCGAGCCGCAGCTGAACCGCGCCGAGCTCTGGGCGGAGCTCCACCTCTTCTTCTGAAGCGACGCTACTTCACCGACTCGACGACGATGCCCTGGTTGCCGCCGAACGACGTCTTCTTGCCCTCGACGGTGACCGTCTGCGCCGCCTTGGCCTTCAGCTCGTTGTAGGGCTTCGGGTTGTCGTGGTTCTCGAGCGCGAGCCACACCTGCTTGTCCTCCGTGAGGATGCCGATCGGCATGCCCTTCTTGAGACAGGTGTCGGCGCACTTCCGGTGGCCGGGGCCCCGCATCTTCTCCCGGTCCTCGTGGCCGAGGTAGCAGGCGAGATCGACGACCTCGCCGGTGACGGTGTCCGCCGCCGCCGCGGGCGCGGCGGAGGCCGCGAGCACGAGCGACGCCAGGAGCGCGCGCATCCGGTTCGATCCGTTCATGTCCGTTGCCTACCGGGCGCTTCCCGGGGAGTCAACGCGGCTCGGCCGGAACGGTGTCCGGAGCGTCGAGCGGCGGCGTGAACAGCACGAGCGCCACCGCGTCCGGTCGGCCGGCGGGTGCGAACCAGTGGACGACGTTGCGCGGCACCAGGACCGCGTCGCCCGCGGCCATCGGGATCGTCCGGTCGCCGAGCGTCAGCCGCCCGCGCCCGCGCAGCACGACCACGGTGAGGTCGTGGGTCGCGTGGCGATGGGGCGTCTCGCTGCCCGACGCCTGCACGACGTGGTAGCTCCCGCCCGGCGTCCGTGCGACCTCGTCCACCCGGATCGGCGTCTCGCCGTGCGGGTGGGCGGCGAGGAAGGCGTCGAGCCCCGCCCCGAGCGCGCCGACGGTGACCCGCGGCGCCGGGCCCGCCGTGCACGCCGCGAGCCCGATCAGCCCCACGAGATGCCACCCACGACACGGCACGGCCCCTTCTTTCCCCACGAGGCGCCGTGCGGGCAAGCGGCCGGGGCGGACGTCGACGGCCGCTGCGTCCGCAGCGCCCGCGAGCGCGTCGCGCTCGCGGCGAAGGGGCTCCTCCGCACCCCCATGACCCGCGCGGCGTACCAGCCGCCGCCCGCCGGCTCCGAGACGCCCGAACCCACCCGGCGACGACCTGCCGACAGACGTGCTCCGCCGCACCCGCGCCGGCGGCTTCCCGGCGCCGCCGAGCGCCGGCCGCGCCCGGGGCACACCCCTCGCTCCTCGACGGCGGCATGCGAAGCCGTGCCAGCATCGCGAACCATCCCCTGCACCCGCTCCTCGTGACCGTCCCGATCGGGCTCTGGGTGTTCTCGCTCGTCGCGGACGTCGTCGCACGGAACGGCGGCGGCCCGCTCTGGCACGAGATGGCCTTCTGGGCGATCGTGTGCGGCCTGGCCGGTGGAGTCCTCGCGGCCCCGTTCGGCCTGGCGGACTTCTCCGGCTACTCCGACGCCGTGATCCGCCGGCTCGGGACGACGCACATGACCCTGAACGTGCTCATCCTCGTGGCCTACGGCGTGAACCTCTGGCTCCGGACGCGGATGGCGCCGGAGGCGACGGCGCCGCTCTGGCTGAACGTCGCGTCGGTGGCGGCGCTCCTCGTCTCGGGGTGGCTCGGCGGCGAAATGGTCTACCGCCGCGGTGCCGCCGTCGAGCCGACGATCGAGATCCACGCGCGCCGCCGCGAACGCGGCGCCGCCTAGCGCCCGGCCGCCGCTAGCTAGACCCGCGCGACCCGGTCGTGCGCGCGGGCGATCGCCGTGAGCTTGCGGGACGCGACGACGGCGTAGAGCGCCGCGATCCTTCCCTCGCCGTCGACGCGCGGCGCGAGGACGAGCCGCGGCGGCGCCCCGCGCCGGTCGCCGAGGAAATCGGTCACGAGCGCCGGCAGGCCGTTCACCATGCGGATCTCCGACCACGCGTCGGTGGTGCGCTTCCGTTCGACCGTCGTGAAGAACCGCGCGACGCGGGCCGGACCGCGGAGCGGCACGCGCGCGGCGAAGAACTCGCCGCCGCCGTCGGAGAGCGCGGTGACCGAGTCGGCGAGGAGCGCCTCGACCTGCCGCAGGTCGCCGCTCGCGAGGGCGCCGAGGAAGCGCTCCAGCGCGGCCCGGGTCTTCTCCTGGAGCGACCGCGTCGGGATCTGGCGATCGGCGTCGTACGCCGCCATCGCGCGCCGGGCGCGGTGGTGCGTCGTCTTGACGTTCGCCACGCCGAGGCCGAGCGCGTCCGCGGTCTCCTGGACGGTGTAGTCGAAGACGTCGCGCAGCAGCAGGACCGCCCGCTGCTGCGGCGTGAGCGCCTCGAGCGCGAGCAGGAACGCGTACGACACGCTCTCGAGGAGGTCGTACCGGCCCTCGGTGGACCGGCCGCCGCCGAGCAGCGCCTCGACCGACGGCGGCGACTCCTCGCTCCCGGTCTCCACCGGCGACGGCAGCCACGGACCGACGTAGCGCCGGCGGCGACGGCGCCGGAGCAGGTCCTTTCCGAGGTTCACCGCGACCCGCACGAGCCACGGCCGCCACGGCAGATCGGTCCGCTCGGGCGGGCGCTCGAGCGCCCGCACGAACGTCTCCTGCACGAGGTCGTCGGCGCCGGCCGCGCTCCCGGTGAGGCGATAGCAGAGCCCCCACAGGAACGGCCGGTGCTCGTCGAACGCGTGCGCGACGCCGGCGGCGAGCACGTCCTACCTCACGCCGCCGCCCGGGCGGGCGGGACGGTGAGCGCGAGGCGCGCCGCCCGGCGCGCGCTCGCGAGGCTCGCGTCGGCGAGCATGCCTTCCGTCCCCACCCAGTCGCCGGCCACCCAGCAGCCGCGGACCGCCGGGACCGCCGGACCGGGACGCCCGGCGCGCCTCCCCGCCGCCGCGGTGACCACCGCGTGGGCGACGGTCATCGCCGGCAGATACCGCCGGGTCGCGAGCACGGACCGCCAGCCCGGCTGCACCAGGTCGAGGACCCCCTCGAGCTCGCGCTCGTCCGCCTTCGCGTCCTGTGCGGCGCCGGGACGGAGGTACTTCGCGACGTGGACGAGCGCCCGGCCCGCGGGCGCCAGCCGGGCGGTCGCCGAGTGGACCGAGAGGTAGAGCGGCCGGTCGATCCCGAGCGCGAAGAGCGACCGCGGCCGCGGCAGCGACGCGAGCCCCACCTCGAGGCACGCCGCGCGGATCGGGCGCATCGCGTCCGCCCACGCGGCCACCTCGGCACGCGCCGCGCCGTCGAGGAGGCCCGCCGCCTCGGCCGGCGGCACGGCGAGCACGACACCCGCAACCGCGATCCGGCTGTCGTCGGCGAGCCGGACCGCGCGCACGCTCGCATCGTGCTCGACCGCGACGACCCGCGCGCCCGTGACGATCCGCGCGCCGGCGGCCTCCGCGGCGCGCCGGAGCCCGTCGACGAGCTGCTGCCAGCCGCCGTCGAGGTACATGACCGCGCCGGCGAACGCCCGCTGGAGCTGTGCGATCGAGGCGCCCGCGCTCGCGTGCTCGGGATCGTCGGCGTAGGACGTCAGGCGGACCACCGCGTGGACGAACGCCTGCGCGGCCGGATGACGGACGAGGCTCGCGATGCCGTCGACGAGCGGCGTGCCGTCGAGCGGACGCGCATCGAGGCGCCCGAGGGCCGCCAGGAAGCGCGCCGCCTCGAGCTTCGCGGAGAGCGGCAGGAGGCCGGTCGTGACGAGCGACACGAGCCCCGCCGGCAGCGTGTGCTTGACGCCCCCGTCGATCGCATGCGCGCCGCCGGCCGGCGGCACCGCGCCCTGCGGGGCCAGGCCGAAGTCGCGGAGGACCTCCATCGCCTCGCCCCCGCGGTAGAGGGCGTGGGGACCCAGGTTCATGCGGAAACCCTCGACGTCGTGCGTGACGGCGCGCCCTCCGGGCTCGGTGGCCCGTTCGTACACGACCGTGGGACGGCCGCCTCGGGCGAGGTAGCCGGCGGCGGCGAGGCCGGCGAGCCCGCCGCCGACGACGGCGACGGGGAGCGTCTGCGGGGCGTCTGCCATGGGGGTCGATTCCTCCTTCTACCCCCTCCACGTCCGGCGGCGGCAAGAGGTTACACCGCCCCGCGACGAGGACCGTCGGCGCGCCTTCGACCGGCGCCGCAAGCGCCGGCTCCGCCGGCTGAGTTCGATCCATCCCGCCGCCGCCCGGCCGCGTCGGTTGACCGCGGGCGCGCGATCCCCTACGGGACGCGCGTGCGCGGACGGGGCTTGTGGGTCGCGGTCCTCGGGTGGACGGTCGCGGCCGCGGTCGCGTGCCGGCCGCCGGCGCCCCGCCCCGCGGGCGCAACCGGCGACTGGCTCCTCGTCCACCCGCCCGAGATCGCCGATGCCGCCGCCCCCGGCGGCCTCTGGCTCGAGCCGAAGCAGCCGATCGAGCGGTGGCGGACCACCGGGCGGTTCCCCACCGAGCAGGCGTGCGACGCCGCCCGGCGGCCGCGCATCGACGAGACGATCAGCGCCGCCCGAAAGCGGGTCGGGGTCCAGGCACGCTACGATCCCGACGTCCGCCGCGCGGTGAACGCCTGCTGCGTGCGGGCCGGCGTGACGGGCGACCCGCGCGTGCAGTGTCACCGGGACGGCGCGCCGCTCACGCCGCCCTGAACGGCACCCGCTCCCACCCCTGGACGTTGCTCATGTGGACGCGGACGCAGCCCGCCTCGTCCACCGCGTAGCGGGGGAAGCGCTTCGCGAACTCCTCGAGCGCGACGCGGCTCTCGAGCCGCGCGAGCGACGCCCCGAGACAGAAGTGGACGCCGTAGCCGAACGCGAGGTGGGTCTCCGGGCGGCGGAGCACGTCGAAGCGGTCCGGGTCGGGGAACTCGCGCTCGTCGCGATTCGCGGAGCCGGTGAGGAGCAGGATGCGCGCGCCCTTCGGCACCGTCCGGCCGTACCACGCGACGTCGCGGGTGGTGACGCGTCCCTGGTACTGCGACGGCGACGCGTAGCGAAGCACCTCCTCGACCGCGTCCGGGATGATCGCCGGGTCGGCGAGCACGCGCTGCCACTCGCCCGGATGGCGCGCGAAGAGGACGGCCGCGCTCCCGAGGAGCTTGGTGACCGTCTCGTTGCCCGCGGCGCCGAGGAGCGCGAGGAAGCCCGCGATCTCGTTGTCGGTGAGGCGGGTGGTGCCGCCGTCGGTCTCCACCTCGGCGTCGAGGAGGCCGCACACGAGACCGTCGTTCGGCGCCGCGCGGAGGCGCGGAATGAGCTCGAACCAGTACGCGCGGAGGTTGGTCATCGCCTCGAGGGCCCGCGCCGGAACGGCCGCCGAATCGCGGTCGCGCTCGAGCGCCCGATCCATCCACTCGCGAAGCCGGCGGCGATCCGCGTCCGGGACCCCGAGGAGCGTGAAGATCACCTCCATCGGGAGCGGCATCGCGAAGTCCTGGACGAAGTCGCCCCCGCCGCGCGCCGCGAGCGCGTCCAGGAACCGGACGGCGGTGGCGCGGACGAACGGCTCGAGGTCGGCGATCCGCCGCGGCGTGAAGGCGCGGCTCACGAGCCGCCGCAGGCGATCGTGCCGCGGCGGGTCCATGAAGATCATCATCGGCGCGACGTCGAACATCCGCGCGTCGATCCGCTCGACGGTCGTTCCCTCCGACGACGTGTACGTCGCCCAGTCGGCCGACGCCTCCCGGACGTCGGCGTAGCGCGAGAGCGCGAAGAAGCCGAGCGACCGGTTCTCGTAGAGCGGCGCGTGCTCGCGGAGCCAGCGGTAGACCGGCTGGGGATCCTCGTGGAACTCCCACGCGAACGGGTTCAGCTCCACCGCGAGACCTCGGCGTCCACGCACGCCGCCATAGCACGCCGGCGTCCGGCGACGCGAGCCCGACGGATGCGGACGGGTTGACGCAGGCGCCCGTCCGTACTCTGTACGGGGCATGTCCCGGCCGTCGGTGCACCGCGCGCGGAAGAGCGGACGTTCGGTGCCGACGCCGGCCGACTTCCGGCGCCACCTGCTCGCGCACGCCGACACGATCGCGCCGGCCGACGTCGCGGATCTCGCCGCCGCCGCGGGCCGGATCCAGAGCCGGCTCGACGCCGAGCCCGACCTCGACGAGATCCTCGTCCATCGGGTGCGTCTCGCGGAGACGATCGTCCGGGAACACGTCGGCGGGCGCTGTCCGCAGATCCCGTACCGGACGATCGGTCTGCTCGCCGCCGCCCTCTTCTACTTCCTCAACCCCCTGGACGTCATTCCCGACTTCATCCCGGGCGCCGGACGGACGGACGACGCGCTCGTCTTCGACCTCGCCTGGCAGCTCGGCCGGTCGGGGATCGAGCGGTACCTCGCCGCCCGCGCCTGACGCCCCCGCGATTGACCGGGCGGGCGGCACACGCCAAAAGCCGGCATGCTCACCTTCCTCCGCCCGTACGAGCCGCAGGCGTACGGCCTCCTCCGCATCGTCGCCGGCTTCCTGTTCCTGTGGCACGGGATGCAGAAGCTGTTCGGGCTCCCGACCCCCCCGCCGCCCGGGGTACCGCCGCTGATCACCTGGGTGGCGGGGCCGATCGAGCTGGGCGGCGGCGCGCTCGTGATGATCGGGCTCGCCACCCGCCTCGCCGCCTTCCTCGCGAGCGGCCTCATGGCGTTCGCGTACTGGCTGGGGCACGGGATGAACGCGCTCCTCCCGGTACAGAACCAGGGCGAGCTCGCCGCCCTCTACTGCTTCGTCTTCCTCTACATCGCGACCCGGGGCGCGGGCGTCTGGAGCGTCGACGGGGCGGACGACCGCTGAGGCGCGTGGCGGACGAGCTTCGGCGCTACGCCCTCGCGGCGCTGTTCGGCGCCGGACGGCGCGAGCTGGTCGAGCACATCCCGCACTGCGTGCGGCTCGGCATGGAGGTCCTCCACGTGGGCCCGCACGTCGCCCGCGTCCGGCTGCCGTACCGCGAGGAGATCGTCGGCGACCCCGTCCGCCGGGTCGTCTTCGGGGGCGCGATCACGACGCTCCTCGACCACGCCGGCGGCCTCGCCGTCTTCGCGAGCCTGCCCGACCTCGCCTCGATCGCGACGCTCGACCTCCGCATCGACTACCTGCGGGCCGCCGCTCCCGGCCACGACCTCGTGGGCGAGGCGACGTGCTACCGCCTGACGACCCACGTCGCGTTCGTCCGCGCGAGCGCGTGGGAGGTCCGGGCGGAGGATCCGTTCGCGACGTGCCTCGCCACGTTCATGGTCGGCGCCAACCCGAGCCTCAGCCCCGTCGCCCGCGCCGTCCGCGACCGCGAGGGAGGCGCCGGATGAACGCGGCGCGCGCCCTCGCCACGATCCCGTATGCGCGCTTCCTCGGCGTGCGGCTGGAGGAGGCCGCCGACGGGCTCGTCTGCGTGCTGCCGTTCCGGGACGACCTCGTGGGCAACGCCGCCCTGCCGGCGCTGCACGGCGGCGTCGTGGGGGCGTTCCTCGAGCTGACCGCGCTCGTCGAGCTGATCGCCCAGGTGGACGACGACCGCGTCCCGAAGCCGATCGGCTTCCGCGTCGACTACCTGCGCTCCGTCGGCCCGCGCGACACCCGCGGCCGCGCCGAGATCGTGAAGCACGGCCGCCGGATCGCGAACGTCCGCGTCCTCGCCTGGCAGGACGACGCCGCGAAACCCGTCGCCGCGGGCACCGGCAACTTCCTGCTCTAGCCGCGCGCCTCACACCGCCACACGCCACGCCAGCGCGAGCGCGGCGAGGGTCAGGACGGCAGCCAGCAGGAACGAGGCGCCCGGCAGGCCGTCGGTCGCGACGGCGGCGGCGAACACGGTCGTGAAGAGGAGCGGGCCGATCATGCCCGTCACGCCCTGGAGGCCGGCGAGCGCGCCCTGGAGGCGGCCCTGGGCCGTCGGCTCGACCCGGCGCGACATCAGGGCCTGCATCGACGGCGACGCGAAGCCCCAGAGCGTGACCAGCGGGATGCCGAGCGCGAAGACGCGACCGGTCGGCGCCGCGGCCTGCACCACGAACGCCGCCGCGCCGAACGCGAGCCCGACGAGGACGCTCCGCCGCTCGCCGAGCCGCTTCACCACCCCGCCGACCAGGACGGCCTGCACGAGGGCGCTCGACAGGCCGAGGACCGCGAGCGCCATCCCGACGGTGGCCGTGTCCCACCCGTAGCGGTGGTCCGCGTAGAGGACGAACGTGCTCGGCAGCGCCTCGTGCGCCACGCGGTGGAGAAGGAAGACGCCGGCGAGCCCGAGGAGCTGCCCGTGGTCGCGGAGGAGGCGGAGCGCCCCCACCGGACTCGCGCGCCGCCACGCGAACGGGGCGCGAGCCGCGGGCGGCAGCGACTCGGGGAGGACGAAGACGCCGTACGCGGCGTTCGCGAGCGTGAGCCCGGCCGCCACCCAGAACGGCAGCCGCGGATCGACGCTCCCCAGGACGCCGCCGAACGCCGGCCCGACGACGAACCCGAGGCCGAACGCCGCGTTCAGCATACCGAAGCTCGCGGCCCGCTTCTCGGGCGGCGTCACGTCGGCGACGTACGCCATCGCCGTCGTGAACGACGCGGCGCAGATGCCGCCGATCACGCGGCCGACGAAGAGCCACGCCACCGAGGGCGCGAGCGCCATGAGGGTGTAGTCGAGCCCCAGGCCGGCGTTCGACAGGAGGATCACCGCCCGCCGTCCGAACCGGTCCGAGAGCGCGCCGAGCGCGGGGCCGAACAGGAACTGCATCGCCGCGAAGACCGTGCCGAACGCCCCGTAGATCGCGGCGGCGCGCGCGCTGTCGCCGCCCTCGAACTCGAGGACGAGCTTCGGTAGCACCGGCACGACGACGCCGAGCGCGAGCATGTCGAGCACGATCGTGACGAAGACGAAGGCGAACGTCGCCCGGCGGGCCGGCGCCGGACGGAGCGTCTCGTCCGTCGCGTGCATGGCCGCAGAGCCCTACCCGACCCGCGGCGCCGTTTCCACGACGCGGCCGCCGCCGGGCGCTGGCTATCGCCGCCCGGGATGGCGGTCCGGGGAAGGCCGTTGCGGCACGTGGATCCTGCCGACGCCGTACCAGTAGTAGTACGGATACGGTGCCCAGAACGGGCCCGGCCACGGGTCGTAGAACACGACGGGCGGCGACGGCGGCCGCTCCGGCCAGAGGTGCACCGCCTCCGCGCGCACGCGCGGATAGACGTACGTCGCGTCGCCGACCTTCCCCCGCTCCAGCGCCTCCACCGTGCCCACCACCGACAGCTCGCGTCCGTCCGCGTAGACCGCGGGGTCGCGGAAGCCGGCGGCACACGCGATGAACCGGCCCGTCGTCTCGTCGACGGGACGCGGCCGGGCCCGCCGGTCGAGCGGCTTCGCGACGACCTCGAAGCACGTCTCGCCGGCGCGCGGCGTGGTCGCGACGATGTCGCCGCCCCAGCGCACGCGCTCGCCGACCCGGGCGCCGGCCTGGACGTCGCCCGGCGTGATGGGCGGGAACTCGCCCGCGAGCGGCTTCGGCGGGCGTGCGCAGCCGGCCGCCGCGAGGGCGGCCGCCAGCACGACACCCAGCGCGCGGCCCATCAGGCGCGGCCGCCGGGGCGGAGGTCGCCGCGCGCCGTCGTGGGGGCGGACCGCTCGGGCGTCATCGGGACGTCGAGGGGCCGGCCGGCCACCCGCTCTTCTGCATGAGCCACTGATACGCGCGCAGGCGGGGCGTGCAATACGGGCGCGCGAGGTTCATCTCCTCCTGCCAGACGTAGGCGTCGCCGGCTGGGAGCAGCCGCCCAGGGCGCACTCGGCGGCCGGCCGCCATCCCCCGGCGCCGCGGGTGCGGGCGCGCGCGCTCAGTGGACGAGCGGGCCGCGGCGCGGCTCGCGGGCGGCGCTCACCTCGGCGACGAGACCCTGGAGCGTGTCGGGATCGACGGGCTTCACCAGGTGGTGGTCGAAGCCGGCGGCGAGCGCGCGGGCGCGGTCCTCCTCGCGCCCGTACCCGGTGAGCGCGACGAGGACCACGCCGCGGAGCGCGTCGTCGGCCCGGACGCGCCGGGCGACTTCGTACCCGTCGATCCCCGGGAGCCCGATGTCCACCAGCATCACGTCGGGCACGTTCGTGCGCGCCGCCTCGAGCGCCGACGGGCCGTCGGGCGCGACGCGGACCCGGTGGCCCAGGAGCTCGAGCAGCATCGTGAGGCTGTCGGCGACGTCGTCGTTGTCCTCGACGAGGAGGACCCGCGCTCCCTCCCGGCGCCGAACCGCGCCGGCCGCGTCGGCGGCCGCACCGTCCGCCGCGGGGACCACCGCGGGCAGTCGGACGACGAACTCGGCGCCGTGGCCGAGCCCCTCGCTTCGGGCCTCGACCCGCCCGCCGTGGAGCTCCACCAGGCGCTTCACCACCGTGAGCCCGACGCCGAGGCCCCCCTGCGCCCGGTCGAGCGCGCGGCCGCTCTGGTAGAACAGGTCGAACACGCGCGGCAACGTCTCCGGCGCGATGCCGACCCCTTCGTCCCGCACGCGGAGCACGACCTCGTCGCCCTCCGCCGCCGCCGTGACCGTGATCCGGCCGCCGGGGTCGCTGTACTTCGCGGCGTTCGCGAGGAGGTTCGCGACCACCTGCTCGAGCCGCGTGGTGTCGCCCACGACCTGGACCTCCGGCCCCGGCAGCGCGACCGTCAGGGCGTGCGCGTGCTCGGCGACGAGCGTCCGGCTCGCCTCGACCGCCCGCTCGACGACGCCGGCGAACGACAGCCGCTCCCGCCGGAGCGCGATCCGTCCCTGCGTGATCCGGGCGACGTCGAGGAGATCGTCCACCAACCGGCCGAGCTGCTCCGCGCCGCGGCGCGCGACGTCGAGCGCCCGGTCCCGCCGTTCGGGGTCGAGGCGGGCGGCGATGATCGCGTTCCGGACCGCGGAGAGCGGGTTGCGCAGCTCGTGCCCGAGCATCGCCAGGAACTCGTCCTTCGCCCGGTTCGCGGCCTCCGCGTCGCTGCGGGCCCGCCGCTCGGCGTCGTAGAGCCGGGCGTTGTCGATCGCCACGGCGGCGTGCGCCGCGAGGCCCGCCACCACCCGTTCCGACTCCTCCGTGAACACGCCCGGCTGCGAGTGCCCGAGCACGAGGCCGCCGAAGACCTCGCCGCCGCGGCCGACGACCGGCACCGCGAGGCAGCTCGCCACCCGCGATCGCGGCGCCGGCATGCCGCCGGGCGGGAGCGCGTCGGCCCAGCGCGTGTCCCGCCGCGCGTCGTCGAGGCGGAGGACGCGGGCGTCGGAGAACGCCGTCGCGAGCGTCGTCAGGCCGCCCGGAACCGCGAAGGCGTCCCGCGGCAGGCCCGAGATCGCGTACAGCGCATGCCCGCCGTCGGCGTCGCCGCGGTCGTAGAGGAACGCCCCGAACTCCGCCCCGGCGAGCTGCGTCGCCGCGTCGGTCAGCGCCTGGAGCAGGCGCTCGAGGTCCAGCTCGGCCGACAGCAGCCGGCCGACCTCGTAGACGACGGTCAGCTTGCGGAGCGCCTTCTGGCGGGCCGCCTCGATCCGGTTCCGCACCGTGACGTCCTCGAACAGCAGCACCATCGACCGCACGACGCCTCGCCCGTCCGTGAGCGGCGCGGCCGAGACGAGGAGATCCACGAGCGTCCCGTCGCGCCGCCGCCGTTGCGTCTCCACCCGGACGAAGCTCTGGCCGCGCCCGACCGCGTCGCGCACGCACGCCCACTCCGCGAGCTTGTCGGGCGGCACGATGGGGATCGGCCCCCCCGCACCTCCGCCTCCGTCCAACCGAAGGTGCGCTCGGCCGCCGGATTCCAGACGTGCACCGTGCCGTCCTGCGCGATCACCACGATCGGAGTGGGCGACGCCTCGACCAGCGCGCGGAGCATCTGGTTCCGGCCCTCGAGCACCTCCTCGACGCCGCGTCGGCGCGCGAGCTCGCCCTCGCGCGCCCGTCGCCCGGGGAGCGCGACGCTCCGGCGCAAATCGCCGTCCGCCGCGAGCGCCCGCGGTCCCTCCGGCGGCAACACCCCGGCGTGCGCCGCGCACACCGCCTGCATCGCCGCGGCGTCGTCCTCGCCGTCGAAGCCCGCGAGCGGATACGCACAGAGGAGCGAGACGGGCAGGCGCGCGGTACAGCCGCTCCACAGCCGCTCGAGCGCCAGCGCCGCCTCCCGGCTGGGCTCCGCCCACAGGCGCGCGACCATCTCGCCGAACGCGTGGACCCGCCCCCGGCCGCGCGCGCTCGCCTCTTCGAGCACCGCCTCCACGACCTCGGTGAAGCGCCGCGCATCCGGGACGCCGCCGACCAGGAGGCGCGCGAGCGTGGTCCGGGCGTCGAGCGCAACGTAGCGCCCGGCGTCGCGCAGCGCGCGCACGTCGATGCCGAGCCCCACGAGACG
>Ga0073934_10009195_pt1 | contig 12775 bp, 15 predicted proteins | sample LarsenN4metaG_FD_76834 | JGI IMG/M metagenome (GOLD analysis project Ga0073934, IMG submission 76834) | Hot spring sediment bacterial and archeal communities from British Columbia, Canada, to study Microbial Dark Matter (Phase II) - Larsen... ...
TCTTTTGTTGATTTATCCCAAAAAGCAGTATATCCCGGGTTTATCTGCATTCGGAATACATATATTGGATTCCATCTTCACAAATAGGATTTAACAAAACACTATGTGTAAATTATTCTTTTTTTGTATTTTGATGTCAATTATTATAATATTTATATAATATGTAAGCAACATAAATAATGAAAACATATCATAAATACACATTTAACAAATAGCATCGTAGTTGGATTGGGAGTTATTCCATGAAAATAAAACTTTCTCACGAACCTTTGAAAGGGCAGCATAAAATCTCTTCATATGTTTTATTCAAAGTATAAATGTATATGCTACGATACGAAGGAACTTTTATATGCTAATTAAAGCAAGTTATCCTACCAGTTGAAAAGAAAAGTCAAAGAGCATACTAATAAGCTTTAAAATAACTTTTAAGATCAAAGCATAAACTATTGTTTCATATACTTGTGAGATTCACACAGATCGTTTCAATCAAACTTAACATAAAACACTCTTCTTTCTTTTGTCGGGAAAAGAAAGAAGCAAAGAAAACCGAACCTTCAAAATACATTTATGGCCGTGGACTTAGCTTTTTGGCTGCTAAGTCCCTGCTGTATCTTTGGATACGTATCCGCTCGTTCTTTGGATCATACTACTCCCAAATTTCATCACTAAAAGGAATCTTTAAGCATAAATCATGCCATTTTTCCTGAGGAGTACAATTGTCAATAGAGCCGTGAGGCCTTTCTGCATTATAGTAATCCTGCCATCTTTCAAGGAGCTTTGGGAGCTCTGGATCAGCTAAATTAACAGTTGAGTAGAACTCCTCCAAGTCTGTTTTCTGGGTCCTTTCCACTTTGCCGTTAAGATAAGGGGAAAAGGGTCTTATTGGTCTATACTTAATATGATTTTTCGCCAAAGCATCCTGGAATTTGTACGCAAAAAACTCTCCGCCTCGGTCAGTCTGTATTCTCTGTATTGGAAAAGGCATTTCATCGAGTACTTTATTTAAGAACTCCAAAGAATTCTTGGATGTGCGTCTTGAGTATAGCCTAAGCACTTTATAACGGGTGCAGTCATCGATAGCTGTGTACTGATAGTCCAAGAGCAATTTTCATAACATCCATTTGAGCTCTATCTCCAGGCACAGGGCGATTATACCGCTTTTTCCCTTTCCGTCTATTTACTTTGCGTTCTATGGCTGAAATATTGTTCTTTTTTAAGACCTTATAAATTGTTGATAATGAAATATGAAAATCATCATTTCTCATAAGCTCACTCTGAATACGCCGGACACCAAGCTTTCAGCATTTTCTTAGATCCAAAATCTTTGCTTCTTCCTCTAAATCAACTTTCTTAAAAGGAATGGTTTTTGGACGTTTACTCTGATCTCTCAGCCCTTCGATCCCTTCACTTTGATATCGTTTTAGCCACTTTCTTAAAGTTGACCGAGAAATGCCACATTTCAAGCATACAACACCTGCATTCTGAAATTGCTCATAAAGCTGTACCCACTTAAGTCTTTTTGCGATATTCGCTTCCATGGTCAAAAACCTCCATTCATAGATAATTGTTACCAACAAATTGGAAGTTTAGTTGAAATGATGTCCGCGAATCACACACTCTTCGGACGTAGCAAAGGATTATTTATCAAAACATGACAATGCCGTTAAGTGGGCATCCATTAACAGGGATCTTATCGCATACCGTATGCTAAATGCCTTTGGAGTAAGTGTTCAAGCAGCCAAGCTTATAGACTGTTGTCACGATAGTGTAAGTATAAAAGACATAGGCAATGGACCGCTCTTTATCCATAGAAAAGGTGCTTCTCCAGCAGATAAAGGTGCTGTTGTAATACCCGGTTCCAGAGGCTCCTTGACCTACCTGGTAATGCCAACAGATAACACGGAAATCTCCGGCTGTTCCCTGACACACGGTGCAGGCCGCAAGAGGGAGTGGAGCATGTGCAGGTCAAGGCTTGGAAACAAATATACCAGAGAAGCCATCAGGTCTACCAGGCTCAAAGGAAGGATAATTTGTAGTAACAATAACCTGCTTTTCGAGGAAGCACCCGAAGCATACAAAAATATTGATACTATAATTCAAAGCATGCTAGACTTCAGGTTAATAAATGTAATTGCAACCTTTAAACCAAAATTAACTTATAAGAACTAGTGGAAAGTAAAAGGAGGATATATGTGGATACAAATCAGTTCAGGAAAAGGCCCCGATGAGTGTGAACTGGCAGTGAGCCTTTTCCTGAAATCGTACAGGGATGAGTGTACTGGTAAAGGAATATAACTTACAGTAATAGATGCTGTACCTGGAAACATAAAAGGTAATTTTAAATCAGTACTCCTATCCCTGGCAGGTAGGGAATTTAAAGATACCGCGGGCGACATCGGCGGCTCTGTTTTATTGACTTGTAAAAGTCCGTACAGGCCTAACCATAAAAGGAAAAACTGGTTTATAAATATTGAGGTTTTTAAAGTCTCCGAACAACTAAACTTCTTTGAAAAGGATGTAAAGTTTGAAGCAATGAGAAGCTCAGGACCGGGAGGCCAAAACGTCAACAAAGTAGAAACCGCTGTCAGAGCACTTCATATTCTTACCGGCCTGACTGCATCAGCAAGTGAGGAGCGGTCGCAGTATATGAATAAAAAGCTGGCTCTTGCCTGCTTGTCGAATCTGATAAAAGCAAGGAATGAGGAGAATTCTTCTAATCAGAAGAAAATAATGTGGGCGCAGCACAATACCCTTGAAAAGGGTAATCCCACAAGGGTTTATGAGGGGTTGGAATTCAAGATGAAATAAGCATGTCAGCGGAACCGTCCCCTTGACACAAAGCTGTTCCCCTTAATTATATACCTCCACGGATAATCCTTGGCTTCGCCTGCGTAATCTATATTCATCCTGGGTGTTGCAATAATATCATTTTCGGGAATATTGCAATTGTCCAGCAAATACAGCCTGTTGCCGCAAAGATCCACCGCATTTTCAGCTCTGGTTATACCCATTGCACAGCAAAGCTTTCCGGGACCACTGCAAAGGTCTTTATCATACGGGGTATTTCGCCTTTTTCTCATAAGTTCGTGCCCTTCCACCGGTTCGAGGGCCCGGACAAGAACTACCTCAGGCTTCCCGGCGGTACTTGTGACAATATTAAAGCAGCAGTGAATGCCGTAAATAAGATATACATATGCATATCCGCCGGGTCCGAAGGCTGCTTCAGTCCGGCCGGTTCTTAATCCTCCAAAGGTATGAGCGGCAGCATCATCAGGTCCGATATATGCCTCAACCTCTACAATTTTACCTATAGTCGTACCGTCCCCGGTATGGTGAACAAGGTACTTGCCAAGCAGCTCTCTGGCAACAGCAAGAGTATCGCACTCATAAAATTCACGCGGAAGTTTCAATATATGGTACATCTCCTTTTAATAATATTTTCAAATCTCAAATATGTTTACCTTTAGAAATTCAGATTATCCAGCAGTACATTTACGTTGCCTTCAAAGGTATAAAAAAGAGGCCTGCCCTTATCATCCAATACCAGTAAATAAGGTGTGGTTTCCTCCGGCAAAATGACAAAGAGTTCATCTACAGCTTCATCAAGCCACTTATTTTGTACCTTTACCGGAGGCTCCAGGGGAATTTTGATTATATGGCCGTTATCGGGGATGGCTTTAACCCTGACGTACATTCCGGTAATGCTTTTAAGGTATTTTTCTGCTTCACCCTGTATTTCGGAATTTAAACCAATTCTCTTTATAACACTACCTTTGCAGACATCAAATATTTCAATATGCCTGCCTGACCGGTCCGGATTCTCCTGGGTTAAAAATGCAGCTACATCGGCCCTCTCAAAGGTGCCTGCAGTGTAATATGATAAACTGTATCTATCTATATATTCCCTGTTCTGTTTATAGCTGTATATATTGAATAATAAGAATCCTGCCAAAGCAATTATCATAATTGTTTTCAGCTGCCTTTTACTTACTCTTACAATAACCAAGCCAATCACCCATTTATCATGTATGCACGGGTAAGCGTAATTATTACATACTTAAGCAATATTTCAATTTATATTTTCTAATACGGACAGCTGGTTTTTAAGAGACCTCATACTCCTGTTTTAGGTTGCATGAATGGCATTGGACAATGAGCGGCATGTAAATTATAATAAAAATACAATAATACTAATTTCAGGTTAAAACAAAAAAAGAATTGCATACATGTACCTTATATCCCATACTACAGGAGTTAGGTGTTATAGTATGTTTATAAGAACACTCGGGAATTTCACAAAAGGAATTATCTCCAGAAGAACGATCAGGGCAGAAATAATGGCCGCCTTGATTTTAACTGCCCTTATTACTGCGTTTATAGTAAACATCAATTACTATGTCAAGACCAATTCATATATCAAGGAAAAAGTCATACAGTATAACCAGGAAATCATAAAACAAGCGGGTCAAAAGCTTGACTATATTCTCTCACAGGTTGAAACGGCAAAAGTACAGTTAATCGCCGCTTCAGTAACATCAAACCTGTTCCGGAGCTACAGGAGCATGTCGCCTGCAGACAAAATCAAAACAGTAAAAAGTACTGAGGATTTACTAAAATATACCCGGAGGTCCTTTCCTATTATTTCGGACATATATATGATAGGATACGATGGGACAATCTACTCCACAAGTCCAAATACCAATAAAGAAAAGCTGGGTCGGAAACCCTGGATAAGAAGCATGATGAATTTATCATACAATCAACTTATCATTCCAACACATATTATTGATTATGAAAATATAACCTACCCCAACAACAGCAGTATGCAGGTAGTATCCGTACTTCAAAAGGTCAGGGGAACAAACGGGGAGAAAAATACGGGAATAATCCAGATAGATATAAAGTACAGTGAAGTGGAAAAAGTCGCAAAAAGCGTTAAAGTGGGTGAAGGAGGATTTCTGTTCATTGCAGATGATAATAACATGCTAATCTATTTCCCCGATCAAAAATATTTGGGAAAAAGCCTTGAAACGGTAAATTATAAAGGTTACAATTCTCAGAACACGAATCACTTCAGCAATATGGACAGCTACTCTCAAATGCTCGCTTTTAACTATAATATAACTAATAATGGTTGGAGGGTTGTGGGAATTATTCCATCCAGGGATTTATTCTGGGAAATAAAGGAGGTAAACAATATATGGATTCTGGTCACAGTAATAGCCATTATATTTTCTCTTATTCTCTCATACTTCATTTCCAAAGGAATGACAAGGCAGTTCAACAGGCTTATAAAAGGTATGAAACGTGCAGGAGAAGGGCAGTTGGACATATTGGTGCCGGAAGGCGGCAATAGTGAAATGCAGTTTCTTTCCAAAAGCTATAACGTCATGATAGACAGGATAGACACTCTTATGAAGGACATAATAAAAAAGGAGAAAGAAAAGACCCAGTTGGAGCTAAAAGCACTGCAAGCCCAGATTAATCCCCACTTTGTTTACAATACACTGAACACTATAAAATGGATGGCATTGATGGAAAAGTCTGATAATATTGCAAATGCCATAGTTTCACTGGTAAAAATACTTGAGTACAGCTCCAAGAACTGTGATAGGACTGTCCCGGTACGGGAAGAGCTTGATTTCATAAGGAACTATATTTACATACAAAAACTCCGATATGGAAATGAAATTGGCGTTCATTACGAGATAGACTCTGATATGTATAACTACTGCATACTCAAATTCATTCTCCAGCCGGTAATTGAAAACTCCATTATACACGGCTTTCAGGGTAGTAACCACGCAGGCATCATATCAATACGAGGTAGAAAATATGATTCTACTATAATCTTTGAGATAGAGGATAATGGTATCGGCATGGATATGCCTCGGAAAGAGAAGTTTACAGGACTGGGAATTAATAATATTGATACCCGTATAAAATTGAATTTCGGCCTGCATTACGGTATAAAAATATCAAGTGTACCTGGAGAGGGTACCTTGGTTGTCATAACACTTCCAATACTTACAGGACAGGAGGAGTATAATGTATAATGTAATGATTGTTGATGATGAAATTTTAGTGCGTATCGGAATAAAAAACTGTATTGACTGGCAGAAAACAGGGTTTAATGAGCCTTTGGAAGCAGGCAATGGCAGAGATGCTCTGGAAATTATCAAAGAAAAGGCAGTCGACATTATAGTTGTCGATATAAGAATGCCGGAGATGGATGGCCTTGAACTTATCAGAAAAATTAAAGAGTCGGGCAGCACCCTGGAAGTAATTATATTAAGCTGCCATAATGACTTCGAGTACATCAGGACTGCGCTTAAACACGGGGCGTGCGACTACCTTTTCAAGCCGGAGATGCTCCCTGACGATATAGTAAAGGCATTGATGAAAGCCGCTGCCAGAATTGAAAGCCGCAAGGAGCTTGACAACAGAATTAAAACCCTTGAACAAAAGGTCAATGCAAGTATTACTGGAATCAAGGAAAGCTTTATTACGGATATAATAAACGGCAAAAGGGTCAGGATCGAGGAATTTGAAAGCAAATCTACCGAAATGGAAATTAAAATCAAACCCATAAACCTTACTGTAATGATTGTCAAGTTAAGTAATATTGAAAACACTATATCTTCAGTATTCAAGAACGATGAATACCTGTTGAGGTTTTCTATAACAAACATTCTGCTGGAATCCTTGAGTGGCTATAAAACCTGTGAGGTTGTATGCAAAAACATAAGTGAATACCCTGTAATAATTTCACACGATAATGAGAGGAGTATTAAAAACATATACAGCCTTTGCTACGAGGTATCCCGAAAAATAATCGGCTCCCTTGGAAAGTGTCTGAATCTGATACCTACTGTCGGTATAAGCAGGTGCTTTCATAATATAGAAACTCTTAAGAGTGCATATGACGAAGCAAGATATTCATTGGATAAAAGGGTGTTCCTGGGAGATGGAAGTATCATATTCTATGAAGATTCAGTACAATGGGAAGAAAACAAAAATGTAGAAATAGGCAATCTGATAAATAAAATAAGAGACTCAGGAGAAATGGACTGTGCCGCTATGGCCTTTTTGGTTTCGGAAATAATTGATAGTCATAAGTATTTAAAGGTCAATGATCTTCTGGAGCTAAGTGCCAATGCTATAGGCATACTGTTAAAGAAAGCAATGCGCTACGATGGAGTAATTAAAAGACTGTACAATAGTGAACCGGAGATATACTCAAGACTATATAAGCTTGGCAGCGCTGAGGAAATCAAGAAGTATATATCTATAATAGCCGATAATATTGATTCTTGCATATCTGGCAGTTACCGTAATGAAATAAGCCGGGCTATTGCTTATATTGATAAAAATCTTGGCAGTATGGATATTAGCCTTGACAGTGTTGCAAGGCATGTCAATATGAGCAGAAGTTATTTCAGCCGTGTTTTTAAGGAAACTACAGGGGAAAGCTTTATCGATTACCTGACACATCGCAGGATAGAAAGGGCAAAGGATCTGTACCGGACATCAGGCTTAAAAATATATCAGATAGCTGAAATGGTAGGGTACGCCAATTGGAGATACTTCTGCAAGGTTTATAAAAAGCATACGGGAACCAGGCTTTCAGACCTGCGAAGTTAAACACGATAAAAACAGTGTACATTATTATAAAAAAATACACCTGGCAGCTATGCCATAAAAAAAGCTTGATCTTTTATTAAAATTTCAGCAATAAAAGAATACAAAAAGTAATTTTTAGATTCTTTTTTTTTATAATCATTCCGTTAAAATTAATAACAGGCATGCCTGCTGTTATAACACTTATTTCATTTACAGCCCTTTCACCCATATTCACGTATGACTGCGCACAATTTTAATTCAACAAACAGAATTATAGTCAACATATCAATGTTTTAGAAGGAGGATCTATAATGTCTAAAAGAGTATTAAAGCTGCTTTGTCTTACTATTATAATGATTTTTTCCCTGGCAGTAATTCTAAGCGGATGCGGTTCGGATAATGACACTTCAAGCAGTGATACCGGTACTAAAGCTGCATCGGATGATCAATCCGCCAGGAAGGTAACCCTACGCTATGCTTACAACTGGACAACCGGGGATTCCAAGGGACAGTATTATGAGCCTGCTCTGAAAAGCTATATGGAAAAGAATAAGGATACGGTAGAAATCAGTCTTGAGGGCACTCCGGGGATGGAGCATAAGGATAAGATAAAAGTTGACCTTGCCGGCAACAATCTTCCCGACGTGTTTATGTACTGGACCGGAGAAGCTGACCTTAAACCTCTGGTTGATGGTGATACCATTTTAGACATGGATGAATTCTTCAGCGCGAGCAAGAACACCAAGAAGGAGCAGTGGAATGAAGGCGCCTTTTCATCCTCCAAGGTCGGCGGTAAACTTTTTACCCTGCCCGTAGAAAGTTTTAAGGGATTCTTCCTTTGCAATAAAGCTTTGTTTGAGAAGTACAAACTTCAGTATCCAAAAACCTATGCAGAGTTAAAAACAGTGTCCAAGGTGTTCATAGAAAATGGCATTGTTCCCATTAATATGGCATCTAAAGGCGGAAATCCCGGACACCTGTTCCTGAATGCAGTGGGATACCAGCTTAAGGATGGTTGGAAAGATTCACAAACAATTGCCCAGACAAAGAAATATAATACCGAATCAAACCTGAATGCAGCCAAAATAATAGACGAAATGAGAAAGGAAAAAATGTTTCCGTCCGATACTATAGCCAATGGCGATTGGGGACCGGCAGTTGCACTCTACAATGAGCAGAAAGCCGCTATGGTATATTGCTTCCCCTGGAAGATAGGCGACATTAAAAAAGAAATTGCAGATGTATCAGAGGTTGTACCATTCCCCAAAATGGAGGGTGCAGAGCTGAGTACCGATGATTTTGCCATAGGCGGCGTATCTATGGGAGTTCTGATAAATAAAAAATCCTTTGCAGATGCATCCAAGAAACAGGCCATTATAGACTTTGTAGACTATCTTGTTTCTGATGCGATGTTCACAGAGCTTGGAAAGGCAAGCATGATGCCTGCAAAAAATGTTAAGCTCGATGCTTCCCAGCTTAACGCTCTTTTTGTGAAAGCAGTTGATTTTACCAGCACACAGAAGTTCACCTATGATCCGACGTGGGCATTGTTTCCGGGTTCAGATACAACCCAGAGCTATGCCGACGCACTGGATGAATTGTTTGCCGGAGCTATAACCCCTGAACAGTATGTTGAAAAGGTACAGACAGCTGTAGACAGCGCTAAATAATACGAGTAGTATGCATATTTCAGAAGAGAGGGAACACAATTCCCTCTCTTTAATTGGATGGTAATATAAAAGGCTTGAAAGGTGATATTATGACAAAAGCATCAAAATCATTCAGCATACTGTTTGTTGCCCCGGCTTTTATTCTTTATACCGTATTGGTTATAATACCGGTTATTTTCACTATATACTACAGTATGACCGACTGGAACGGAATCAGCAAGCCCGACTTTTCAGGCGTAGAAAATTACCTGCGGCTGTTCACCAGCAGCGATTACTGGAGAGTTGTAGGAAACACTGTAAAACTGGTTATTCTGACACTACTCTTTCAAGTGCCCCTGGGCCTGATATTCGCATACCTCCTTTTTAAGCTTTCGTGGGGCTTCAAGCTTTTCAGAACCATATACTTCATGCCTGTTATTATTGCTCCTATAGCAATAGGTGTCATGTTTTCACTGTTTTACAATGGAGACTTGGGTCCTTTGAATAATTTTCTGGGCGCAGTTGGATTGGAAGGGTTACAGCGGAATTGGCTTTCAGATTCAAAAATAGTTCTGTATTCGGTAATATTCCCACAGGTGTGGCAGTATATAGGCCTTTTTGTCGTAATCATGCTGGCTTCGCTGCAGTCAATTCCACAGGAACTGTTTGAAAGTGCGGAAATTGACGGAGCAAATTCCTTCAGAGTTTTCAGGAGCGTTGTAATTCCCCTTATGAGGGAAGTTATTTTAATATGTATAATACTGGCCGTTACAGGTTCACTTAAATCCTTTGATCATGCCTGGGCTATTTCCAAGGGAGGACCGGGATCATCTTCATCATACATAGCAATATTGATGTATAAAGAAGCTTTCAAGAACAGCAACTTTGGCTATGCAAGCGCAGTAACAATGACCATTATGCTGTATGCCCTTACCTTCACAATAATATCTAAAAAGGTAGGTTCGAAGAATGAGGTACAATATTGATTCATAAAAATCGGGGTGAAAAAAGTGCACTCAAAGACAGCCTTTATTAAGAAGCAGACAGGAGTAATTTTCAAATACATAGCAGTAATAATGTTTGCCGTAACAGCTCTTATCCCTTTTTTATGGGTACTCATAAGCTCCTTAAAAGAGAATTCAGAGATTTACGGAAGTCCTTTTTCTCTTCCGCACAAGCTTATGCTTGAAAACTACACAACGGCATGGACTACTGCAAAGGTAGGGAACTATCTTTTAAATAGTATCGTAGTTTCTTTCTCTTCGGTACTTGCAGTAGTACTTATAGGTTCCATGGCAGCTTATATAATTTCCAGGGTACGACCTAGCTTTAAGTTATATACATATTTTACCCTGGGAATTATGATTCCGGTACATACCATTTTGATTCCAACATTTATTATGATAAAGAATTTCGGTCTTAAAGATACAAGACCCGGATTAATACTCATATATATAGTAGGAAATCTCTCTCTGACGATATTTATACTCTCAGGATTTTTTAAGACAGTACCAAGGGAAATAGAAGAAGCAGCCTATATCGACGGCAGCAGCCCGGCCCGTACCTTCTTCAGCATAATTTTCCCTATATCAAAACCTGGCATAGCAACTGTTTGCACACTTACTTTCCTGAATTGTTGGAACGAATACCTTTTTTCATATATAATAATCTCCAGCGCTGATTTGAAAACAATAACGCAAGGTATCTTTTCACTGCAAGGTACATATAACACCAATTATGGCCCTTTATGCGCAGGCCTTATAATATCCATAGTCCCTGCAGTAATTCTATATATCCTGTTTCAGGAACAGGTAATAAAAGGTATGACTGCCGGAGCGGTAAAGGGGTAAGAATAAATGCCTGTATCACAATTCAAGTGCGGCAGCAGCACCTGCCGCACTACCCTCCTATTATTCATCCCTACTCAAACTCAATAAAACCCATCCTTCCATAATCCTGCTTTGTTACGGCATTTTTAACCGAAAGGCCGTTATCTTTCTGGAACCTGTGGACTGCACGCTTTAAATCATCATTATATATCCCTGATATCCGCCCTTTAAAATATCCAACTCCTTTAAGCCTTTTCTGCACTGCCATAACATCGGCTCCTCTGTCACCAGGCTCAATACTGCGAAAACCCGTTCCAAAAGGCCCATACCTACCGTTGGCAATAATCACGGGAGTACCCAGAGGAATAATTCCGTACAATTCCTTAACATGTTTGTTGTACATCCTTATACAGCCATGGCTGGCAGCCCGTCCTATGGATTGAGGAGATGTGGTACCGTGTATGCCGTATATTCCCCAGGGTACGTTCAAGCCAAGCCAACGTCCGCCAAAACCCTCTCCCCAGTCGCCTTTGTTTATAATCTTCCACGATCCCAAGGGCGAAGGCCAGCCAGGCTTACCCGAAGCAACAGGATATTTTTTTATACACTTCCCGTCCTGCAGTAAATAGAGTGTTTTGTCTTCTATTTCGATGAATATGCTATAATTGCCTTTCCTGTCAACCTCACGAATTTCACTGCAGAATTCCATATCAAAAAAATAAAATATTATAACCTGCGAAGCGGTAAAAACAATCAAAGCAGCTACAACCGTCATTAACGGGTAATATTTACTCAAAAATAAAACACCCCCTGCCATATAAATTATATGAGGGGGATAACTACTATAGACAGTGTTTTAAAGCAGCCGTATCTCAAATCTGTCAAAATTTATCTTTTCTATAAATTGCTCCTGGGTAAAAAAGGTTTTCCGGTAGATACCGAATTCCGAAGTATTTCGTTTAAGCCATATGGGTACTTGAATTTCAAGCTGACGACATAAATCTACCAGAGATTCCTCAAGGGCATCTCTGAAGGATAATCCTTCATCCTTTTCCACAAGTGCTTCTTTAATCAATTTCGTATCTCTGATGATTTTCCCGTGCAATTTCAATTGACTTTCTCCTTGGTAAATAATCTGGGAACCTAGTTTATTTTAGTGTGTACCCCGGTATAATTATTATTAATAAAGTTTTATGCTTTTTTACTGGAAGCTTTGCTGCTTTCAATGGAATAAACAAACACACCACATTGTGAATTGCTTTTACCCTTTAAACCCTCACAGTAGATATGCGGTATTCTTCCCACCTTTTCATCCCTAAGAATTAAGCAATCTTGCAATTCACAGTACCCCATGGTACCGCCTAAACGTTTCAAAAACTTGGCTTTGGAATAGTAAGGGCATTGCAAGCGGTTACACTCCTTCCCCCATCGGCATGAAGTTATAAAATCAATGAAAATTTACCAAATACAATTACTAATGTTACCATATGAGTTCATTAATGTAAAGGTGTTTTAAAAATTTTCATTAAAAAAAGCGCAGTGCTTTGACACTACGCCATTGTAATATACCTAATTTTTACATTCCTTTTCCTTTATCAGCTTATATTCTATGGAATCTACAAGGGCTTTCCAGCTGGCATCTATAATGTCTGTCGAGACTCCGATTGTGGTCCA
>Ga0073934_10009198_pt1 | contig 12769 bp, 11 predicted proteins | sample LarsenN4metaG_FD_76834 | JGI IMG/M metagenome (GOLD analysis project Ga0073934, IMG submission 76834) | Hot spring sediment bacterial and archeal communities from British Columbia, Canada, to study Microbial Dark Matter (Phase II) - Larsen... ...
GCAGCGAGCGCTCCGCACACCAACAGCGGCGCCGCCGCCCGCGCAAACGACCGCCAGTCCGCCGCGCGGGGCGCTTCGACCGGGATAGAGGGCTTAACCGTCGCCATGGCTCAGGACTTGATGAATCAGGACCCGCTGCCGCCCCGCGGCTTCCCGTAATGAAGTATGGGAAGCCGCCGAAACCTTGGCAATAGAATTTCCGCAACAACCCGAATGAAGCCCGAATAACGTCAACAACTGCAACTAACAAGCCGCGCTCGTTACGCCCTGACTCTTAAGCGAGCACGTCGAGGTACTTCAAAGCGCTTCCGGTGTTGAAAAGGACGACACGCTCCTCAGGTTTGATCCATCCGCGTCGGGCAAGCTGGCGGAGACCCGCAAGCGCTGCGCCGCCTTCGGGTGAGGCGAAGATGCCTTCGGTACGCCCCAGCAGTTTGACTCCGTCGAGAATCTCCTGCTCTCCAACGGCGATGGCGGTTCCGTGGCTGTCGCGGAGAGCGCGCAGCATCAGGGCGTCGCCGACGGCGCCGGGCACGCGCAGACCGGCGGCAAGGGTCTCGGCATTCTCCCAGAACTCCGCCCTGGGAGTGCCGCGCTCGAAGGCGCGCACGATCGGGGCGCAGCCCGCAGCCTGCACGGTGACCATGCGGGGGCGGCGCGAGTCGATCCAGCCCATCCCCTGCATCTCGTCAAAGCTCTTCCACATGCCGACCAGGCCTGTTCCGCCGCCGGTCGGATAGATGATGACGTCGGGCAACTCCCAGTGCATCTGCTCGGCGAGATGATAGCCCATGTACTTTTTCCCTTCGAGGCGGTAGGGCTCTTTGAGCGTAGACAGATCGAACCAGCCGTGCTTTTTGCTCAACTCGGCGGCGCGCTTGCCGGCGTCGTTGATTCGTCCTTCGACCAGTTCGACTTCCGCGCCGTAGTACGTGCACTCGGTTAGGAAGGCTTTGGGAACGTCTTTAGGAAAGAAGATGTGCGCCCGGATCCCGGCGCGCGCGGAATAAGCGGCGGCGGCGCTTCCGGCGTTGCCGGCGGAAGGGACGGCCACTTCTCTCACGCCCAGCTCGGCAGCCCTCGAGATTGCCGCTGAGAAGCCGAGGTCCTTAAAAGCGCCGGTGGGGTTGAGCGCATCGTTCTGAATCGACAGAGCGTGAAGGCCGAGAGTCTCGCCGAGGCGGTCGGCTGCCAGAAGAGGCGTGGCGCCCTCGCCGAGTGTGACGATGTGATCGGGACTCGCGACGGGCAGAACGGCGTGATAGCGCCACAGGCCGTGGCCGGGCAGATGCGCGCGGTCCACCTCGAGTGCGGCCTCTCCCAAGCGGTAGCGGGCCAGGACCGGGCCGCCGCAAGGGCAGAGATTGATGAGCGTGTCCTTCGCGAACGTGCGCGAGCAGGCGGAGCATTCCAGATGGTCGAAGTATGAGAACATGCGGTCTCCTGTCGATCGATGAAAGAGTATAGTAGCAGTGACGAGTGACGAGTGACGAGTGACAAGCCGAGAGAAGGCGGGTTGCGCGTCTCAAGGGAAGAAAATGAAAAGCAGGTCCTTCGTCGCTGCGCTCCTCAGGATGACCGGAATCGGTCTGCTTGGTAGCGCGGGGGTTCTTTTATTGCCGAGCGCGGCGCAGCAGGGCGAATTGAGGGAGTCGTCTGATGCAACGATCGCCATCGTGGGCGGGACGATGATTGACGGCACGGGAGCGGAGCCCTTGACGGATTCGGCGGTCCTAATCAAGGGCGAGAGGATCGTCGCCGCTGGGGCGCGGGCGGCGGTGGAGGTCCCGGCCGATGCGACAGTAATCGACGCGCGCGGGAAATGGATTATCCCGGGGCTGATTGACGCGCACGTGCACTATTCGCAGTCGGGCGGGCTGTACACGAGGCCTGACGTGATTGATTTGCGCGAGATGGTTTCCTATGAGCAGGGGAGGGCCGGTATTCGACAGCGGCTGCCAGCGACGTTCGAGCGCTATCTGTGCAGCGGCGTAACGGCGACGGTCGATGTCGGCGGGCCCTTCTGGAATTTCGAGATGCGTGACATCGCGGCGCGAACGCCGCGCGCTCCGCGGGTGGCAGTGGCGGGGCCGCTGGTTTCGACGTACGAGCCGGAAGTGCTGCCGCCGGACGATCCCGACGTGATTCGCGTGGGAACGCCGGATGCGGCCCGGGCGCTGGTGCGGCGCCAACTGGCCGAGAAGCCGAACCTCATCAAGGTGTGGTTCGTGCTGGGGCCGGGGGCCGTGCGCGAAGAGCTTGTGCCCACGGTCGCAGCCGCAGTTGCCGAGACCCATGCGGGCGGAGTGCGGGCGGCAATTCACGCGACGGAACTCGAAACGGCGAAGGCGGCGGTGCGTGCGGGTGCGAATATTCTGGTTCATTCGGTCACGGATGAACCCGTGGACGAGGAGTTCATTCAGATGGTGCGCGAGCGCGCGGTCATCTATACGACGACGCTCACGGTCTTCGAGGGATACGGCAAGGTGCTGAGCCAGAACGTGACGCTGACGGATGCGGACCGTGCGTGCGGCGATCCTGAAGCCGTGCGGACATGGGGCGATCTGGCCACCATCGGGTATCCCCCGTTTGCGATGTCGGGCGAGTCCCGCAACCTGCGGATTGCGTCGGCGAACCTGAAGCGGATGCAGGATGCCGGCGTGATCATTGCGGCGGGCACGGACGCCGGCAATATCGGCACACTGCACGGGCCGGCGATTCACCGGGAGTTCGAGCTGATGGCGGCGGCGGGACTCTCGCCAATGCAGATTTTGATTGCGGCAACGCGCAATGCGGCGCTGGTATTCAGCGCCGCGCCGGAGATGGGAACAATCGAGGCGGGGAAGCTCGCCGACCTGGTGATTCTCGACGCGGACCCGCTGGCGGATATCCGGAACGCGCGGAAGGTCTCGCAGGTGATCAAGGGAGGGACAGTGTTTGAGGATGCAGCGCTGCGCGGGCCGGAGTGAGCCACGAAAGCGGGAAGAGCGGGAACGGGAAACTGGCCTGTGCTATTCTGAACGCAGGCGGGAATTCCACTTGTAAGTTTTTAAGGGGGCAACAGCAGATGAAGCGTCTTGTACTCATCCCGATGTTTGTAATGATTGCAGCAGCGGCGCTCGTGGCGCAGTCGCCGGCGGGTTGGAAACTGCGGGCGGACCGCAGCCAGGTGGCGTCCGATCCCGACGCGGCCGGGGCGATCAAGTTCGTCACGATGGGCAATGGTTTTCATGCGACGAATCCGCAGGCGGCTGTTTACTGGAACCCCGCGAATACGGCGACGGGGAACTATTCGCTCAAGGGGACGTTCACCCTGGTGCGGCCAAGCGGGCACACGAACTACTACGGGCTCGTGTTCGGCGGCAGCGAACTCGAAGGTCCGGGGCAGGATTACATCTACTTCCTGGTCGGACAGGACGGCACGTGGATCGTGAAACACAGGGCCGGGAATGCCACGCATGATATTGCTAAGGATGCGAATCCCGCAGTGAAGGAGCCGGACGCGAGCGGGAAGTCGACCAATGCGCTGGAAGTGCGGGTGCTGGCGGACAAGATCGAATATGTGGTGAATGGTACGACCGTGCATACGACCCCGAAGAGCGGGATGACGGCGAAGACCGACGGGATTTACGGAATTCGGGTTAACCATCTGCTGGAAGTGCACGTGGACGGATTCGGGATGATGCGGTTGTAGGTGAGCAATTGCGAGAGATGATCGGTTCCTCCGGGAAGCCGTAGCGAAAGGAGCGCGCGCATGCGGAATCAGAAGGCGTTGGTGTTGGCTGGACTGCTGGTCGCTTCGAGCCTGGTACTAGCGCATTACTGGGTTCCGAGCGCTGGGGCGCAAGGCGCGGTCTCTGTGAGTGTCAGCGGGATTGTCACGGACGACGGCGGCAGGCCGCTGCGGGGGGCGCGGGTCACGGTGGCCACAGCGCGGGAGAGCGTCTCGCGCTTCGCGGATGCGGCGGGTCGATACCGCATCGAGAACCTCAGCGCCGGAGCGTACGAGATCAGCGCGACGGCCTGGGGTTATGAAGTAAAGACCGAGGCCACGGAACTGTCGGCTGACGCGGAGAGGAACTTCCGCCTGGCGCCGCAGTGGGACGTGCGCAGGCTCTCGTCGGCAGACTGGCTCTCGGCGCTTCCCGAAAACGAAGAGACGCACACGCTGCGGGCGACGTGCATCCGCTGCCACAACCTTTCGTATATCACGCGGCGGCGCGGGCTGACGGAACCCATGTGGACGAGCATCGTACAAAACATGGGCGAATTCGGCGACCTGCTGAACGGCAAGCCGGCCGGGATTCCTCGCGACTCGAACATGTTCGAAGCAACGCCCGGGATCGCTGCGAAGATGGGTGCGATCCTGACGAAGTATTTCGGGCCGAACGCGCCGGTTCCGACGCGGGAGCAGGTGCGGCGGCCGGAGTTGAGCGACGCGGCGCTGCGCGCGACGTTCCGCGAGTACAAGGCGCCGTCCCGTGCTTACATTCACAGCGTGCAGCCGGACAACGACGGGAAATATGTCTGGTTTACTTACTTCGGCGACGTCACGGGGACGACGGCAAAGCTGGGGCGCTTCGAGATCACGACGGGCGAGATTCGCGATATCGAGCTGCCTTCGGGCGCGTCCACGATGCGAGTGAGCGAGAACTCGAAGGTATGGGTGGCCGGGGGAGGGAAGCTGTACGAGGTGGACGCGCGGACGGGCGAGTACACCACGCACACGCCGCCGATGCGGATCGGGCGGACCATGAGCGACGGCGAAGACTCGGCGGGAAACATCTGGCTGGCGGGCGACACGCTCGTGAAGTTCGGGCCCGGAACGTCACAGTGGGAGCAGTTCGAGATTCCGAAAGTCTCGATGCCCGCAACGCATTATGAGCGCAATCTCGGAAACACGAGGGAGGCAGGGCAGCAGGAGTTCTGGAGCCGCGCCTACGCGCTGGCGGTCGATTCCAAAGACAACATCTGGTACGCGGCGTACGATGTGGGACACATCGCAATGCTCGATCCGCGGACAAAGCAAACGAAAATGTATCGCGTGCCGGACGCGATCATGATCAAAGGCATCACGGTCGGGCCCGATGATACGGTATGGGTCGGCGACTTTGTCGAAGGCAAGCTGGTGCGGCTCGATCCGAACACTGGCCGCATGGAAGAGTTTCGCCCGCCGACACGCTACGCGGAATTCTACACGGCGGTCGTCGGCAAGAACGGGCAGGTGTGGCTGAGCGACTTCTCAGGAAGCCAGATGACGCGCTTCGATCCGCAGACGAAGCAGTTCACGGAGTATCCGCTGCCCGCCGCCGACGGCATGGTGCGCTTCTTCGGAGTGGACCCGCGAGGACACGTCTGGTACGTGGATTTTGATACGGGAAAGATCGGGGTGCTGGAGCCGGGGACGTAGGGGAAAAGCCGAGGGAAGGCAAGTTCGAGGAAGTAGACGAGGCAGAGGAAGCAGACGAAAGGCAAGCTAGTAGCAGGCAGTCGGCGGCTTCAGTGTTGAAGTTTCTGCCGCTGTCGAACTGCTTGCGCTTGTATCCGGAACTACCGAAACATTGAAGGTGAATTGAGCGAGTTGGTCGCCAACCCACAGGAGGTCGCTGTACCGAAATGTAAGGAGCATTCCACGAAGCCTGAACTCCCGAAGCGCCCCAAAGTCGGGATACAAGGCACATTGATCGCGTAGTTGATTTGAAGTCATCCTTCCCCTATTCATCCAGTCGCTACCCTGCTCTTCTGCGGCGGTGCTGGCCAATAGGTTCGAAGTCGCGCGCATGTCGCCATGGATTGCGAATAATGCGCAATGAAAGTCGCCGGAGAAATTCATCCCTGACGTATCTTCGTAATTTCCGTTGTGGCACTCTAACCTGTAGACAGGATTGCCATCGGTATCCTTGATAGTAACGATCAAAGGAGTATCCGCCCCATCTTTGCCGGCGTCGACAAACGTCTTCGTTGAACTAAACGGCGCGACCACCGGCCAGTTATCCACTTGAGCTAGCTGACCACACGCGCTTGTGATCCAGAAGATCAGTACGTAGCACAGTCGTGCCATCCACCGGGGCCATGCTGTTGCTTCGATATACACCCTCGCCTACACGCCTGCGTTAGGTCCATCGGTCTCACGCGGACTCTAAAAAATCTCCGGGAAATAGAACGTCAGCACGGTGTTGAGCCGCATGTCGGCGACGATCAGCTCTTTGTGTTTGGGGTTGAGAGCGACGCCGCGCGGTTTCTTGAGGCCGCTCTTGGGGCCGCCGAGCTTCCAGCGCGGGGCCACGTCGCCTTTGTCGTGGATGCGCCAGATGCCGATGAAGACCGGCGCTTTCGGCTCGATCCCCGCGCCGCCGGGCTGGGCCGCGATGATCAAACCCTTTGGCGGATACATGTGAATCTGGTTGATACGGGTGATCTCAGTTTTAGGGCCCCCAATGATGGCTCTGGGTTTTACGTTGCCTTCGTCAGTCCGATTGAAGATCAGAAGCTGCTTGCCGACGCTTGAGACGATCACGTTGTTGATGGGGTCGACGGCCAGCGTGGCGGTGTCGAGGCCGGTGTCAGGACCGTGAATCATGCGGATCGGAGCGACGTCGCCGTTGCCCGTCCGCGGGTAGACGAGAATCCGGTCAATGTCAGGGACGAAGATTTCGTTGTGAACGTTGTCCACATCAAGGCGGTCGGGACGCTGCAACTGCGTCTTGGGGCCATTGATGACTCGGATGGGCTGCGCTTCTCCATCGGCGTCGCCGCGGAAGGTGAGCAAAGCCTGGCCGAACTGGTTTGTGACCAGGAACTCGTCGTTGACCTCATCGTAGCGGATGTCGTGCATGGTGCGCGCGAGCAGCGTTTTCTGACCGGCGACGACGCGAGTGGGAGGCTCATTGGTCTTCGCCATCCTGGCGAAGATCGCAATTTGCGGGTGGGCCACTCAGTTTGGAACGAGGATCTCATCGCGCTTGCTGTCGTAGTCAATCGCGCCGGGATTGCCGATCATCAATGCCTGCTTGCCTAACGGAGCGCTGCGGATAGTGCGGAGCGGGGCCACGTCACCGTTCGCAGTCCTGGGAAAGACCGTCGCCGAGTGGTTGCCCATGTTCGATACCCAGAGCTCGTTGTTCTTGAGATCGACAAATACGCCGGTGGGATTCTTGATGCCGGTCTTTGGGCCTTTGATCACGCGCGTCGGCGCGGCGTTGCCCTGATCGGTGGTCTTGAACACCAGGACTGAGTGATCGGGATCATTGGCGACGTAAATCTCGCCGCGCTCCTCATCGATGGCCATGTTCGAAGGCCAGTTGAGCTGCGTGAGCGGGCCTTGGATGACGCGGACGGGCGCGATGTCGCCTTGGGCCTTGATCGGGTAGACGGTGATCGAAGGCGGCAGCAGTTTGCCGGAACCGCGCACCATGCGGTCGCGATCGAGCGGCCAGTTGGGCTTCTCGTGCTCTCCGCGGACAAGGTGCGTCGAGCCGTGATTGGCGACAAACATCAAGCCATTGCGAGTATCCACGACAATCCCGTGCGGGTCTGCCAGCTGCGTCTGGTCGCCTTGCAGCAGCCGGAGAGGCGTCTCTTCGCCCTGCGCCATTTTGCGATAAACGACGACGGCGTTGTCGTGCTCGACGGTAAGGAAGAGTTCCTGGTTCACTTCGTCAACCGCGATGCCGAAGGTTCCGTGCGGCGTGGAGAGCTCGCGCATCGGCGGAACGTTGCCTTCGGCATTGCGCGAAAAGATCACCATGGTGTCGACGGTGTCGTTATTGACGGAGTAAACGTCTCCGGTTTTCTGGTCCACGTAGAGACCGCAGTTGAACTCGAGCTTGGTTTGGATGCCGCCGATCGAGCGCTTGGGCTCCGTGAAGGCGGCGGTGGCAGGGGTGTTGTCGAGCCGGTTGAAGACTTTCAGCCCGAAGAGGTTCTCATCCTGGAGATAGACCTCGTTGTTCGTGGTGTCGACGGCGATGGCGCTGTACGTGGGATAGGTGTCATTGATGGAGCGGATCGGCTCGCGGTCGGCGTTGACGCGCTGCACGGCATCTGCGGCACTGCGGCTAGCGGCCGGCTCTTGCCAGAGCGATGCGGCGAGTGTTGTCGAAGCGCTGGCCGGCATCCACTCGCAGATCTGACCGTCCATCGTCGGCAGAGGGCTTTGGGAGATCAATTGAGGCGCGCCGGTAGGCCGAAGCAGGGCAGTGCCGGAGGCCGCGCCCAAATCCCGCTCAGTGACCCGCCCAGTCAGCAGAAGCGATCCGGCGGCCAGCATCAAGGCTAAACCGGCGAAGCTGGGTTTCCTCAGGACCTGTGATACTCGCGTTCTCGGGCTCGTTATCTGACTCCTCATTGGATTCCTCATGCGGCTCCTCCTCCAATGGCTCCTCGATGTGATCCGCGCTTCGCTCTTCCGGGGCGGCGCTAGAGACGCATACCGCGCAGAGCCGCCGGTCGTCTAGAGCTTGCCTTTACAGGCTTGCCTTTGTGATGCGTTCTCTCGCCTAGTATAATCCAGGACGCCCTTCCGGACAGTATAATCGTACGCACATGGCACCGCGTGAACAGGAAGTCGACCTGCGAACAATCGCCCGCGAGACGCTGCGGCGGTTCGGATTTATAGTCGACCTGCCGAGAGCGGCGCAGGCTCAACTGGCGCGTTTGGAGCCCCGCAGCGAGTTCCCGCAAGGCGTAAAGGACCTGAGCGGATGGCGGTGGTCGTCGATCGACAATGACGACTCGCGCGACCTGGATCAGCTTGAGTTTGTCGAGGCGGAAGCAAACGGCTGGCGGTTGTACGTCGCGATCGCCGATGTGGTCACGCTAGTGGAACAGGGCTCGGCGCTCGACAAGGCGGCGCGGCACAACACGACTTCGATCTACACGGGCGTGCAGACGTTTCCGATGCTCCCCGGCAAGTTATCGGAAGGCATGACATCGCTGCTCGAAGGCGAGAAGCGGCTGGCCGTGGTTGTCGAAATGCTGGTTCCGGCGGACGGCGAAGCCATGGAGTCGACGGTCTACCCGGCTGTGGTGTGCAACCAGGCGCAGTTGACGTACCGGGCGGTAGGGCCGTGGCTGGAAGGCAGTCCGGGCGACGGCAGCGCGGTTTCCGAACGCGTGCTGAGCAAGATCGGCTCGAATCCGCTGCTTCAGGAGCAGCTTCGGCTTCAGCATGCGGCGGCGCAGGCGCTGCGAAAAGCGCGCCTCGCGGAAGGCGCGCTGACCTTTGAGACGATCGAAGTGCGGCCGGAGCGGACCGACGGGAATTGGGAACTAAGGGCGGCGACGCGGAACGCCGCCACGTGGCTGATTGAGGATTTCATGATCGCGGCCAACCGGGCCACGGTGGAGTTTCTCAAGACCAAGAGCTTTCCGACCGTTCAGCGCGTCGTGCGCACGCCCAAGAATTGGCCGCGGATTGTGCGATTGGCGCAAGAGCGCGGGGCGCATCTGCCCGCCGAGCCGGACGCGCCGGCACTCGAGGACTTTCTCGAACGTGAACGGGCGCGTGACGCGGAGCGGTTTCCGGATCTGTCGCTGGCGGTGATCAAGCTGCTGGGGCGCGGCGAGTATGTCGTGGTGACGCCGGGGCGGGAGGTACCCGGGCATTTCGGACTGGCGGTTGAAGACTACGCGCATTCGACTGCGCCGAACCGGCGCTATCCCGACGTCATCACACAGCGGCTGCTGAGGGCGGCTCTCGAAGGCGGGAAGCCGCCTTACAGCAGGGTGCATCTTTCCGACCTCGCGGCGCACTGCACGCAGAAAGAGAACGATGCCAGCAAGGCCGAACGCTCGGTCAAGAAGAGCATCGCGGCGGTGGCGATGGCGTGGCGAGTTGGAGAAGAGTTCGACGGGATGATCACCGGCGCAGCGGACAAAGGCGTGTGGGTGCGGATTACCAACCCGCCTGTCGAGGGAAGGCTCGAGGGCGCCGTGACGGGGCTATCGGTAGGCGACCGCGTGGTCGCGCGGCTTGCCTCGACGGATCCCTGGCGCGGTTATATAGATTTCGATCTGGTGAAGCGCCGCTGAGCCCTCCACAGATGCAAGTGGAGGAAGTGACGGGAGACTTGCAACTCTCTCTGGAAGGCTTGTCACTTTTCCGGTCTGGCTTCGCCTTACCCCCTCCTTGCCCTTTACGGAAGCCGTTCCGTCTTGCTCCTTCCTTCTCTTCCTCTCCGGCCCCTTCCTCCTTCGCCTTCACTGAAAGCACGAGAGCTGCCAACCGGCATCAGCCGCTAAGTGATTGGCGGGAGTGCGCACTGGAGCCCGCTTCTTCGGTGGCGCGGCCCGCCGTCTGCGCCAGAACCCCCTAGGCATGTGTCAGAACGCTCAAGTGGGTACGTCGGACCGCCTGCTTTTGAACCGATTGCTCCGAATCTTCAATAGAACGAGCCGCATGTAGCCGGGTTCCGGCCGGTCGAGCGCTGGCCCGGCGGCATCGAACTTGCACACCCAGAAGCATGGTAGTGAAGTCACGAAGGGAGGAGGGCGCTATGAGACCGCGACGCATGCTGATGCTGGCTTTGCTCGTGCAGATTCTACTTACTCCCGGAGTCGGTACAGCGGACAAGATCACGCTGGCCGACGGGACCGCCATCGAAGGGATCGTACGGAAGATCGAAAAGGGGCAAGTAACGGTTGCCGTCGGGGAAGAAATTCGAGTTGTGGAAGTGCTCGCGATCGAGAACATTGACTTCGACACACCACACCTCACGGCAGGTACCGAGCGGCTTCCGCTGGACCACTTCTTGAGCAACATCGAGGCACAGGAGATGGTGGGCCACTTTCAGGATGTGGAGGAATCCGCCGCCGCCATCCGCAAGCTGATTGACCAAACCAGGACGGAGTGGGCGGATCGGAAGAGCGTTCCGCTGAAAGAAATGGCCGAATGGGAGACGACCAGGGAGCGCTTCCGCCGGCCGCTCTCGCGCTACCAGGAAGTGCTGAACGACCTGTATTTCCACGTGCTGGGAAAAGTGGATGAGTACAACCTCTTGATGAAGGAAGCCGAGGGTATTCATGTCGGGGTGAAAGGCTGGTTCCAGGCCGGCTCTTCGCTGGTGCCGAGCGAGATGGGGAAGCTTCCGTTGAAGAAGTACGTCCCCGCGCCCTGGTACGACAAGATCTACTTCGAGGGCTACGACATGGGATATCGGGATGCTTACCAGAAATATCGCGACGAGCCGTTCTAGCTTGGCGGTCCGTGCTCAGAAGAAGGGGGTGCGCCCATGACATTCGACAAGAAAGAAATCGTAGACAAGCTGAAGCTGGAGCTCGAGATTCTCGAAAAGGGAGGTTACGCGCCGTCGGTGCACGAGCCGTACCGGATGCCGCGGGTGTTTCGCGATTCCGTGAGCTGTCCAAACGTGGGACTTGAAATCAAGATCGAGCCGTGCACGCATTGCTTTCTCATGGACTTCGTCCCAGCGGAACACTCCGACAAAGAAGACCCGTGCCACTACATACCGCTGAACGCGCGAGGCGATACGGTAGCTTCGCTCGACCATCCGGGAAACGAGGAAGCGGTGCAGGATGCGGTCCGGACATGGCTGAAACGGATGATTGCACGACTGGAAGAGGAAGCAGAGTCCGGTTGGCCGGAGCGGAACAGCATTTACATTCCTGATGAGGTGCGCACCACGAGGAGCGGAAGGCATAGCCGGAACGCATCGGGAGTGCGCAAGGTGTCGGGGCGAACGAGGAGGTGAGAGATGCCAGCGAACTACAGTTTCCGTTTGGACGCGCAGTGGGTCGGTGGGGGAAGAGGCGTTGTTGAGAACGAGCTCCAGGTGCCCGCAATCCGATTCTCGGCGCCGCCGGAGTTCCAAGGCGAGTCAGGCTTTTGGACGCCGGAGCACTTTTTGCTGGCTGCTGTCGCCAGTTGTTTTGTGACCACCTTTCATGCGATCGCGGAAATTTCCAGGTTCGAGCCGGCAGGGCTGCAACTGACCGCCGAGGGGACTATTGAAAAAGCCGAAGGCGGCTTGCAGTTCACCCGCATCACCCTGAAACCGGTTCTGATGGTTGCGCGCGCGAGCGACCAGGAGCGCGGCGCGCGGCTGCTCGAGAAGACGGAGCGCTCCTGCCTGGTCTCCCGATCCTTGAAAAGCCAAATCGAAATGCAGCCGCGAGTCGAAGTGGGTGTGACCCCAATGGCCGTTTAGTTTCCGAGAGGCTTCTGCAAGCCACTCGGCGAGAGGAGGAACTTACAATGCCAGAAACAGCAAGAACCGTAACGCCGATCAAGAAGCCAACTGCACCGGCGCCTTTGAGGCTGGTTCCGCCAGCCGATCTGTTCGAGCGGGTAGGAAAAATGTATGACTCGATCGCCCACCGCGCCTTTGAGATTTTTGAGAACAACGGGCGGGCGTTGGGGCATGACCTCGAGAACTGGTTCCGGGCCGAGGCGGAGCTGCTGCATCCGGTTCACGTCAATGTAACGGAAGGGACGGAAGGACTGACCGTGCGCGCGGAGGTACCCGGTTTTGCAGCGAACGAGCTGGACGTCAGCATCGAACCGCGGCAGTTGACCATTTCCGGGAAGCGGCAAACGAAGGAAGAGCGAAAGGAGAAGAAAACCATCTACCGGGAAACCTGCGGGCACGGTCGCGGCAGGCGTCACGACAATCGCCATATCCACGCGCTCCGGCACTTCGCTGATGCGCGGATAAGCCTTTACGCCGAGCACGCTGCGGCGCTTTGGGTTGACGGGAAAGACCATGCCCCCGAACGGATTGGTGGCGAGGTTGCTGAAGACGGTTCGTCC
>Ga0073934_10009200_pt1 | contig 12768 bp, 11 predicted proteins | sample LarsenN4metaG_FD_76834 | JGI IMG/M metagenome (GOLD analysis project Ga0073934, IMG submission 76834) | Hot spring sediment bacterial and archeal communities from British Columbia, Canada, to study Microbial Dark Matter (Phase II) - Larsen... ...
CGAACGGCGCCCGGGAATCATAAGCGATGTAAAGGGCGAGCAGGTCCAGGTTCGCCATTGCGACGCTGTTCGGGTCGAAGTGGAAGTTCGCATTATAGATCGCGAGGTCATTGGGGGTATCGTCCTGGACGAAAAGGGAGTGGTTATCGTCCATCAGCGCGCGCATTCCCTTTTGACCGACCATGGCGGCAGCCGATGTGACAGCCAGATCGCCGCCGTCCAGCACTTTGCCTGACCAGGCGGAAAAGTTACCGCTTTCGAATCCATCGCTGAAGACAGGCACCTGGGCTGTGGCAGCCAGGCCGGGTTGGATAGGGACCAGCGCCAGGGCGAGGACCAGGACGAGAAAGGATGGGAGTGATTTGTGTAACATTTCAGGTGGTTCTCCTTTTTTGATAGTTTTGGATGATCGTGCTGATGATTGGTACGGAAATCTCTTGTCGGTAGATTTTTGGACAATATTGGTCATATTTTCAACTCTCAGGACGCACCATCTGCCGATATGTGAGGAGGCACGCGTGAATTAATCAAATCATCTTCTTCAATCGGTAGCACTACAATAAACCTTGGTTGCTGGAATTTCTCCATCCTCCCACCCCGTTCCCCCTGGAAAGGGGGAGAAAACAGAAGGTTTGTTATCGTCCAACGAAGAAAAAGTGTAATCTTCTCTGGACAAATGGAGGTGTCTTGTGGTAGAATGAGCATATGCTTATCATTGAGCAATTGCTCAATTCATGGAGGGGGATATGAACGACAAGGAACGCCTGCTCATCAAGGTCGCCAATCTCTATTACCGGCATGACCTGACGCAGCAAGAGATCGCCGGACGGCTCCGCCTCTCCAGGCAGAAGGTCCAGCGCCTGCTCCGCCAGGCGCGCGCGGAAGGGATCGTTCAGATCAACATCCGCCCCCTGACCGGCGCTTACGAAGGCCTGGAGGAGGCGCTGGAAAAGCGGTTTGGATTGAAGGAAGCCGTCATCACCGAGACTTCCGATTTCGAAAACTCGGCTGTTGTGGAAAAAGAAGTGGGGAGCGCGGCGGCGGAATACCTCCTGAGGGTGGTCAAGCCAGGGGATGTGATCGCTATCAGCTGGGGCGGCACCCTCCTGGGGATGGTCAATGCCCTCTCCGCCAACCCGCTCCGGTTGAGCAGTTCCGGGATCAGAGTCGTCCAGGCTCTGGGTGGGTTGGGGGACCCGAACAAAGAAGTCCACGCCGCCGATTTGACCCGCCGGCTGGCCCAGCTGCTGGGAGGCGAGGCAGTCCTGCTCCCTGCGCCGGGAGTCGCCGGTACGCGGCAGGCTGCGGGCGCATTTTACACCGACCCGTTCATCCAGCAGGTCTTAGCCCTGGCGCGTCGCGCTGACCTGGCTGTCATGGGGATCGGCGCGCCGCGCGAGGATTCGATCCTGATCCGGGAGGGGAAGATCGTGAGCTGGCCTGAACTCGAAGCGCTCAGGCAGAAAGGAGCCGTGGGAGACATCAACCTGCGTTATTTCGATCATTACGGTAAGGCCGTTCCCTCCAGCCTCGATGAGCGCGTGGTCGGGCTCTCGATCGAAGAGATCCGGTCTATCCGCCAGGTCGTGGGGATCGCCGGTGGGTCCGAGAAGGTCGAGGCGATCCACGGCGCTCTTGCCGGGCAGCTGGTGGATGTGCTCGTGACCGACCATGTCACGGCGGAGAGGGTTTTGGAGAGCGGGAGGACGAGATAGGAGAGGCGGATCAGGAATTGCGAATCCGGAGTTCTTGATCCTTCGGGCGCTTGTGAATTCGCTGTTCGCATCGTACGAGGAGGCTCAAAATGATCAAGTTAGGGATCAACACGGATAACTGGCGGCACGCCGACAAACCGGTCGAATACTGCCTGGAATTCATCGCCGGGCAGGGGGTCAAATACTGCGAGCTCGAGGCGGTCGGCGGCGCCGAGTTCTTCACCGGGCTGGGTTTTGCCCCTTTCATCCCGCTGAACTCGGACCCGCTGGCGCTGCGGAAGAAACTCGATCGGCTCGGTCTGCATGTCTCGCAGCTCGACGTGTCCTTCCCCATCAACCGCTGGGAGTGCATCGATTTCATCCAGCGCGGGATCCTGTATTCCAGCCACCTGGGAGTGCCCTGTGTGGACACCACGGACGGCAAATACAAACTGGAAGGGGTGTCTGACAAGGAGCAGCTGGACCTGATCAAGTACCACATACGGCAGTGCCTGCCGTTTGCAGAAAGCCACAAGGTCATCATCAACGTAGAACCGCACGGCCCGTTCACGACCAGGCCCGAGACGCTGCTTGAGATCGTGGAGCACTTCGAATCGGAGTATGTTCAGATCAATTTCGACACCGGGAACACGTTCATCGCGGGGCAGGATCCGCTCGAATTCCTGAAAGCGGTGCGTAAGTACGTCACGCACGTGCACGTCAAGGACGTGAGCCGGGAGCTGGCAGATGCCGCGCGCGGCAAGAGCACCGGCATCTCGGCGTCGGTCGTCTTCATCGGGGAAGGCGTGAACGCGCCGAACATCTCCAGGTGCATCCAGTACCTCACCGAAACGGACTGGGACGGCGTCTTCTCCATCGAGAGCGATGGGGAGGACAACGTCGTCAAGTCCGTCGCCTGGCTGCGCGAGCAGATCGAGATGGCAGCCTCGCGGCAGGTCACGACCTGAAAATGAATCCAGGACCCTCTCGAAGACTTCGGAGGCCTCATCATACCCTTCCGAAGTCCTCCCGAGGGGGTCCAGGACTGCAACAGGGTGCGGGCGTGCGCAAGTCGCGCCCTGACTGGAAGGAGAACTCACAATGAGCGGCAAAACGATCGCGGTGCTGGCCACCCTGGATACAAAAGGGAAAGAGGCCGAATACCTCCGGGAGCAGATCGAAAAGATGGGCGACCGCGCCTTGATGATCGACGTCGGCGTGGTCGGGAAACCCATGGGGAGAGCAGATATCTCCCGGGAAGCCGTGGCCGAAGCGGGAGGCGCGCCGCTGGCCAGCCTGCTGGAAAATCCCTCTCGGGAAGTTGCCGCGCCCGTGATGGCGAGGGGCGCAGAAGCCATCGTGACCGGGCTGGCTGCCGAGGGGAAGGTGCATGGAATCGTCGCCATGGGCGGCACGCAGGGCACGACTCTGGCGACGAAAGTGATGCGCGCCCTGCCGTACGGCTTCCCGAAGGTGATGGTATCCACGATGGCTTCGGGGAACGTGGCCCCCTGGGTGGACATCAAGGACGTCACGATGATGTTCTCGGTCACCGACATCCTCGGTCTGAACCCGGTCAGCCGCAAGATCCTGGCGAACGCTGCCGGGGCGGTCTGCGGCATGGCAAACACCGACGTCAGGATGGAGCGCGGCGAGAAACCTTTAGTCGCTGTGACGACGGTCGGCATCACGACCCAGGGCGCGATGAAGGCAGTCGAGCGGCTCGAGAGCGCCGGATACGAGACGATCGTCTTCCACGCCATCGGACCGGGCGGGAGGGCGATGGAGCAGATGATGAAAGAAGGCATCATCGGGGCAGTGCTCGACTACTCGACCATCGAAGTGTCGAACGAGATGTACCATGCCCTCCTGGCAGGCGGCCCGGAGAGGCTGACGACCGCAGGAAAGCTGGGGCTCCCCCAGGTGCTCTGCCCCGGCGCGATCGAGGTGCTGGTATTCAACGAGCCTGAGACTGTTCCCGCAAAGTACCGCGACCGCACCCTGATCCGGCACAGCCCGCAGATCACGGACCTGCGGCTGAACCGGGAAGAGATGGCGGAGGTCGGGAAGGAAGTGGCCCGCCGGTTGCAGCACACCCGCGATGCCGCGGTCTTCATGATCCCGAAGGCCGGCTACGACAGCTACGCCGTCGCAGGCAAGGGGTTTTACGATCCGGAAGCGGACCAGGCTTTCGTCGATGCGCTGAAAGCGGACCTGCCGGGAAGCGTGCTTCTCGTGGAGCGCGAGACCCACATCGAGGACCCCGCATTCGCCATCGAGGCAGCTGAGACTCTCATAAAACTCATTGAAAAACGTTTTCAATAGCACCATGGAGGTTTGACATGGCAAAACGATACACCCGCCAGGAATTTCTGGACCGGCTGTGGGGAGAAATCCATCGTGGAAAACCCCTGGTGATGACCGGAGCAGGCAACGGGATCGCCGCCAAATTCATCGAGCGCGGCGGGGTGGACATCCTGGGCGTCTACAACACCGGTTACTTCCGAATGCAGGGGTACGGCTCTCTGGCAGGCATGCTGCCGATGGCAGACGCCAATGAAATGGTGTACCAGATCGGCAAGCGGGAAGTCCTGCCGCAGGTGAAAGAGACCCCCGTGATCGCCGGCCTGAACGGCGTCGACGTGCTGAGGGACATGCGGCTGTTCCTGGAGGACATCCGGCACATCGGGTTTTCAGGCGTCCACAATTTCCCGACCGTGGCCTGGTTCGACGGAGAGTTCCGCAAGACCCTGGAGAAGACTGGGCTCGGCTACGAACACGAGATCGAGATGCTGGACATCGCGCACGACCTCGACCTGCTCACCATCGGGTACGCCTTCAACGAAGAAGACACAGAGCGGCTGATGCGGGAGGCGATGCCGGACATCTTCATCTTCCACGCAGGGATCACCCGTGGCGGGACCACCGGCTACGCCGAGAGCCGTTCGCTGGCCGAGATGGCCGAGCGTAGCCAGGCGCATTACGACCTGGCCAGGAAGTTCAAGCCGGACGTCATCCTGCTCGCCCACGGAGCGGCCCTGGTCAACCCGGAAGACGCCCAGTACATGCTGGATCACACAGACTGCCACGGCGTGCAGCTCGGATCGAGCATCGAGCGCATGGCGGTCGAAGTGCCGCTCGAAGAGCGGGCGCGGGCTTTCAAAACGATCCACTTCCCGGAGAGGCGTTCGGTTTGACAGGCAGGTGACCTTTGGCGGCGCTCCGGGTGGTCTTCTTCGGGAATTCGAACAGCGCATTTTCGCTCCGCCATCTCGAGGCGCTGTGCAGAACGGACGCCAGGCTGGTGGGGGTCGTCGATTCCCCTGCACACAAGCGGAGGACGACGAACCCCCTCCCCACTGGCAATCCAGGCTTCGTGGAGATCGCTCTCGCCAAGGGGATCCCGCTGCTCGAACCGATCAGTCCCAACGATTCTGGATTCATCGCGCAGGTCGACAACCTCTCACCAGACCTGTTCGTGGCCGCGGGCTACACCAATATTCTCAGAAAAGGCATCCTGAGCACCCCGCGCCTGATCGCGGCCAACTTTCACGCCTCCCTCCTCCCCGCCTACCGGGGTCTGCACCCAGTCTTCTGGTGTCTGCGCAGCGGTGAACGCTGGTCGGGGCTGACCGTGCACGCCATGGACCCGGGGATCGACACCGGCGACATCCTGTACCAGGTTCGCGTCCGAGTGCGGGCGAATGACACAGTCGAAGACCTCTACAATCGGATCATGGAGAGCAGCATACGGCTGGTCGACCGGCTCATCCGGGACTGCGAGCGAGGGACCCTCTCCCGCACTCCACAACCAATGGGTGGCGCTTCCTATTTCTCCGCCATTCGGGAAGATGACTACCGGATCCGCTGGGAGATGGAGGCGGAGACCATCCGGCGCTGGATCGTGATGACACCTGGGAAGTGCTTCAACGAGGTAAGCGGGCACCGGCTCGCCTTCCTGGATGCCAGGACCAGGACCTGGGAAGGAGCTGCGCTGCCGGGGACGATTCTGGAGCTGGGGAGAGCGAAGGGCACGGTCGCTGCGAGGCAAGGCGCGGTCGTCCTCCGGTGGGCGCGGCTGGACGGAGGGCCGCCAGTTTCCTGCGCATGGTGCCTGCGCTCCCTCGGATTGAATCGCGGAGATATCCTGGAGATCTGACTATGCCCATCGTTCCCGTGATGGAGATGATCGGTCACGCCAGCCGACACGGCTACGCAGTCGGGTACTTCGAGTGCTGGAACTATGAATCCGTGCAGGCCGTTGCCGATGCGGCGGAAGCCGCCCGATCCCCCGTCCTTTTCGGTTTCAGCGGGCTCTATTTGCCGCATGAGGCGCGTCTGGTCGCCGACCGGCTGAGCGCGCTGGCGGCGATGGGCTTCGCCATCTGCGAAGCCCTGTCGGTCCCGGCGCACCTCCTGTTCAACGAATCCTCCCACGAAGACTGGATCCGGCAGGCGATCGACCTCCAATTCGGGATGGTGATGTTCACCGACGAGAGGTTGAATGTTGAAGAGCTGGTCTCAAGGGTGAAGGCGATCGTGGGGTTGGCTCACCGGTCCGGCGCAGCAGTGGAGGGCGAGATCATCCCCCTGCCCGGCGCTGGAGGAAACTACCATCCCGTACCGAACGGTGCGGGGCTTGGCGCAAGGCTGGACGAATTCCGGCTGACAGGGATCGAAGAGGCGGAAGCGTTCGTGTCTCAGACCGGCGTAGACACCTTCGCAGTGAATGTGGGCCAGGCGCATTGGCACGGGCGGGACCAGGCCGCGCTCGACCTGGAGCGGGTCGCCAGGCTCGCTCAGGTTCTCGAGGTGCCGCTCGCCCTGCACGGCGCCAGCTCCATCAGACCAGGGGATCTGACCAGGGCGATTGCGCTCGGCGTCCGGAAGGTCAACGTCGGCAGCCGGCTCAAGCAGGCCTTTTTCAATGCCCTTCGGGAAGCCTGCCTGTCCGCGGGCGAGGAGTATAACCCTTACGAGATTGTCGGCTCCGGCCTCCCCGGGGACGTCCTGGCGGCTGGCAGGCGCGCGCTGCAGGTCGAAGTGGAGCGGTGGATGGCTTTGCTTGGCAGCGCAGGGAAAGCTGGCTGAGCCTGTCGAAGCCCCGCGGGCTGAGCCTGTCGAAGCCAGTATAAACCATCATCAGGACGGTAACCTTGATCTCCGAAATCCTCATTCCCAATCTGGGCGCCACCGGCGGCGCCGTGATCCTCGAAGAGTGGCGCGCCGCGCCGGGTGACTACGTCACAGCCGGGACTCCGATCTTCGTCGTCACCACCGACAAAGCCACGGTCGAAGTCGAAGCATATACGAACGGCTACCTCCGCAGGACTTTCGCTGCGCCTGGGGACGAGCTCCACCCCGGGGACGTCGTCGGGCTGCTTTCAGATACTTCGGAAGAACCCCTGGACGGAGCTGGCGTCGAGCATGCCGCTGGAGGCCGGCACACCCCCTCCACTCCCCAGGCGCAAGGCACAGGGCCCTCCACCCATCAGGAACCGGCGGCAAAGGACCGCATCCTGGCATCTCCTCTCGCCCGGCGGATGGCTGCCGAGGCGGGCATCGACCTGAAGCAGGTCACGGGTTCCGGAAGGAGGGGAGAGATCCTGCGCCAGGACATCGTGCAGGCGATGGCAGCGCAGGCGCTTGCCCCGGCGGAGCAACCCTCGGCAGGCCCGGATCGGCGCGGCTTGCGCTTGCCGGTTTCCGGTATGCGCCGGTCCATCGCTGAACGGACCCGGCTCAGCAAGTCCCAGATCCCCCATTTCTACGCCTCCAGGACCATCGACATGGAAGCTGCCCGGTCCTTCCTGGAGAGCGCAGCGCGGTACGCCCAGAAAGCAGGCTGGCAGCCGCCGACAATCACAGACCTGATCCTGCGGGCGACCGCCCTCGCCCTCCGCGATCACCCCCAGGTCAACGCCCGCTACGAAGCGGAGGCCATCCAATTCCATACAGAGATCAACATCGGCCTGGTCGTCGGGCTGGAGGAGGGGTTGATCATCCCCGTGATCCGCCGGGCAGACGAAATGAACCTGTTCGCCCTTGCCGCGCTGACCACAAGGCTGAAAGCAGGCGCGAGGCAGGGGATCCTGAGAGCGTCCGACCTTTCTGGGGCCACCTTTACGCTCTCCAATCTCGGCATGTACGGCCTGGACAGCTTCATCGCGGTGATCAACCCGCCGGAGGCGGGGGTGCTGGCAGTCGGCGCGGTCCAGCAGGCGCCGGCAGTGTGGGAAGGACAGATCGTCCCGCGCTGGCAGATGGAAGCGGTGCTCTCCGTCGATCACCGCATCGTCGATGGCGTGGTCGCAGCCAGATTCCTGGCCGATCTTAAAGAACGGCTGGAGGACCCCGTCGGCCTGGCCTTCGAACCGCCGGTGGAGGTAGAGTGATGGAAGCGATCCCTCGAGAATTGGCCCTCGAGATGTACCGGGGTATGGCCCGGATAAGACGGTTCGAGGACCAGCTGTACTCGCTCTTCCTGCAGGGGCTCGTCCCCGGCACCCTCCACCAGTACCAGGGACAGGAAGCCATCGCCGTGGGCGTTTGCGCCGCGCTGCGGAGGGACGACTTCATTTTCAGCACTCACCGCCCGGTCGGGCACGCCATTGCCAAGGGTGTCCCTCTCCGGGCGATCGCCGCCGAGCTGTGGGGCAAGCGCACAGGATGCGCCGGCGGGAAAGGCGGCCAGATGCACCTGGTGGACGCCTCGGTCGGCATGCCGCCCTCCAATGCGATCGTCGGCGCTAACATCCCGATCGCGACCGGAGCAGCCCTGGCTTTCAAACTCCAGGGGCTGGACCGGGTGGTGGTGTGCTTTTTCGGCGATGGAGCTGCGAACACGGGCGCGTTCCACGAGGGACTGAACCTGGCGGCGGTCAAGGACGCGCCGGCGGTCTTCGTCTGCGAGAACAACCAGTACGCCGCCTCCACGCACACCTCGCTGGCGATGAAGATCGAAGACATCTCCCTCCGGGCAGCGGCCTACGGGATCCCCGGCGAGACTCTGGATGGGATGGATGTGCGGGCGGTCCACCACGCCGCCTCCCGCGCAGTCGAGCGCGCCCGGAGCGGAGGCGGTCCCACCCTCCTGGAGTGCAAGACTTACCGCTTCATGGGGCACTCACGGGGCGACCCGGGCGGGTACCGGACCAGGGAGGACGTGCAGTCCTGGCGGGCCAAGGACCCCCTGCCCCGCTTCAGGGAAATCCTGGCGGGGGAGTTCGGCGTCGAGGAAGAGGCGCTGGCCGCGCTGGAGGCAAGCATCGACGGCGAAGTCAGTGATGCGATCGAATACGCCCAAGAAAGCCCATTCCCAGAAGTGGAAAATGTCTATGCGCATGTTTATGCGCCTCCCGGGGGGCCCCCATGACCGCCCGGCCGATGACCATGGCGGAAGCCCTGCGGGATGCCCTGCGCCTGGCCATGCAGGCGGACCCTTCCGTCTTCGTCCTGGGGGAAGATATCGGGATCAGCGGTGGATTCGGCGGAGGCTTCACGGTCACCCTCGGTCTTTCCGACGAATTCGGGCACGATCGGGTCATGGACACCCCGATCTCCGAGACCGCCATCATCGGCGCCGCGGTCGGGGCAGCCATGGCGGGGATGCGCTCCGTCGCCGAAATGCAGTACGGGGACTTCGTGTTCTGCGGGATGGACCAGGTGGTCAACCAGGCAGCGAAGATCCACTACATGAGCGGCGGGCAGTATGCTGTCCCGCTGGTCCTGCGGCTGCCGGTTGGCGCGTCCCGGCGCGGGGCTCAGCACGCCGGCTCAACAGAGGCGTATTTCATGCACACGCCGGGCCTGAAGGTCGTCTGCCCGTCGAACCCGTACGACGCGAAGGGACTGTTGCTGGCTTCGATCTGGGATGGCAACCCGGTCGTCTTCCTGGAGCACAAGCTGCTCTACGGCGGCAAAGGAGGCCGGAAAGAAAAGACCTCGATCGATCCGGTCATGGAAGTGCCCGAAGGGATCTACCAGGTGCCGCTCGGAAGCCTTGCAGTCAGGCGGACCGGCAGGGACATCACCATCCTGGCGAACATGCTGATGGTCCACCGGGCTATGGAAGCTGCTGGGAGGCTGGAGCAGGCAGGGATCTCCGCCGAAGTCATCGACGTGCGCTGCCTCAATCCCCTCGACTGGGAGGCGCTCAAGGAATCGGTCGCGAAGACGAACCGGGCGCTGATCGTCGAGGAGGACAACCTGACCGGCGGATGGGGAGCGGAAGTGGCAGCCCGGCTCTCGGAGGAGATGTTCTTCTATCTTGACGCGCCGGTCCGGCGCGTGGCAGCCCCCGATACGCCGGCGCCCTGTTCTCCCGCGCTGGAGGAAGCGTATGTGCCGGGGGTGGACGCGATCGTTGCTGCGGCAAAGGAGGTCCTTGTAATTGAATGACAGATGGTCGAATGACCGCTTGACAGTTTTCAAAAAGGCGTGATACACTCACCCGGCTTTAATCATCCGGTCAGATTTTTAGAAGGAAGGAGGCGAGTTTTATGCATAGACAAGCTGCCGTGATTGTCTCCAATCAGGTCGCATGGGCGCGCCTCCGATTCGGAACCTGAACCCCGCTTAACTGCGAGGTCGCTTCCAGCCGCGGGCGCACGCATGCCCCGTGGCTTTTTTTTTAACGCCCCGTCACCGGACCGGTGCGCGATCCCTGCGCCTGATGTTGATCAGGATTCGCCGGACCCGAGACGAGATATCTAATGGAATTTTACCGCCAGCCACGGGACACCCTTTCGGCTGGCGTTTTTCCTTAACATGGGAATTCACGACAATGCGTCAAACCAGAAAGCATCCAAATCGCGCCGGCGCGCTGAGCCAGGGCGTCGTTTATCGGAAGAGTCCAGGGTTGTACACCGTCCATGCGGAAGGGCGCGCCGTCCTCTGCTCCGTTTTGAGCCGTCTTCGGAGAGACCTGGTCGGTTTAACGTTCGATAAGAACCATACTTCCACTAAGCAGCGGACAGAGGGAGTGTACGAAGGCATTGACCCTCTCGCAATCGGCGACCGGGTTGAGTTCATCGTGGCTCAGGATGGGACGGGAGTGATCGTGTCGGTCCTCCCCCGCCGGAATAAGCTCTCCCGCCGAAGCGCCGTGCCGATGCCCTCCGCCCGCCCCTTCGAGCAGGTCATCGCCGCCAATGTAGACCAGGTGATCCCTGTCTTCAGCGCTGCCCGGCCGGCGCCCAAATGGAATCTCCTCGACCGCTACCTGGTCACGGCGGAGGCGGCCGGCATCCCGGCGGCGATCTGCATCAACAAGATCGACCTGGAGCCGGAGGGGGACGGATTCTCGCAAACGGTCGAGGAGTACCGGGCTGTCGGGTACCCGGTTTTCCTGACGAGCACGGTCAACGGCGACGGGCTTGGCGAGTTCAGGCATGCCCTCCAGGGCCGCTTCTCAGTATTCCTCGGTAAATCCGGAGTGGGCAAGACCTCCCTCATCAACGCGCTGATGGGTCTCCACCGGTGTGTGGATGCGGTCAACCGTAAGACCGGGAAAGGGAATCATACGACCACCAGCGTAGAGATGATCTCCCTCGAGTCCGACGGGGCCATTGCCGATACCCCTGGGGTGCGGGAATTCGGTATATGGGACCTCCACGATCAAGAGCTGGCGCACTGCTTCCGGGAGATGCGCCCGTATTTGGGGCAGTGCAGGTTCAGGCTGGACTGCCTGCACATCGACGAACCCGGGTGCGCAGTCCGCCGTGCGGTCGTTTCCGGTCAGATCAGCCCGCGCCGCTACCGGAGCTACCAGCGCCTGTTGGAGGAGAATTCCCGATGAACAAGGATGGGGATTTCTCCGGAGTTGCGTCGGCTACCAGAGTTTCGACCAGGATGCGGTCCAGCCGGAACCGCCTGGGGCTGTCCCCGGGCTCCCTGGACGGGAACTTCCTGTGCGTCCACTGCCGCCAGCCTGTGCCCTATGACCCGGTCCGGGCCGGGGTGCACCATCGAAATCACTGCCCCTACTGCCTCTGGTCGAGGCACCTGGACCTCTTCCACGCCGGCGACCGCCTGGCTGCCTGTAGAGCTCCCATGCGACCGGTGGGGCTGGCGCACAAGAGAAGCCGGAAGAAATACGCCGGCCGCGCACCGGGGGAGCTGATGGTCGTCCACCAATGCGAGGAATGCGGCAAAGTCTCCATGAACCGCATCGCCGCCGATGACTGGGCGGAGGAACTCTGGGAAATCTTCCAGCGTTCCCTGGACCTGGATCCCGCCTTCGTCCAGGACCTGGAACGGTCGGGGATCGCCATCCTGGGCGCCGGAGCTGCCCGCACCGTGCGCGGGCAGCTCCTGGGCCAGTTTGAAGGACTGCCGTCCGGGAGATCGCCTTCTATGGATTCTTCCTGACGCCCCGCACCTTTGCGAAGGCGTTTGAGACCACCTGCTTCGTAGAGGCCGGCGCAGCCTGGAAAGCCATCACGTCGGCATGGAGGCCGAGGATCTCCTGGCTCGCGCGTTCGTCGCCCAGGAGCGCGGCGTATTCCCGCAGGCCGGTCAGTCCGGCTTCCTGACGCTGCTGCGCTGCAGCCGGGTTGATGGCGGCTGCTCTGGAGAGATCCAGGAAGTAAGTCGCCTTCAGCTGGTCGAAGACCTTTTCTGCGACAGGCAGGACGACCCCCGCGCGCGGGGCGAAGGCGTCTGGTTCGACGAAGCGGACCGTCACACGGTTCAGCCTGGCGACCAGTTCGTTCCCGGCAGGGGAGCGATAGACGACTCTCCCTTCCAGGCTGGCGCGGTTCCCGGCAGGCTGGGCGAAGAGCGTCAGCCGCAGCGGCACCTCCAGCTCGATGTCGCCTGGTATGTCCCCGATCGAGACCTTCACCTGGCTCGCTTCCTGCGTGGCGGGAAAGGCGGAAGTGAGCGGGACCAGCGCGGCCCCGGCAGGCAGGTCGAGGACAAGCCGGGCCTCCCTGGCAGCCAGGGAGGCCATCTCGCCCAGTTCGCCGGTCAGGAACGCGGCGATCTGGGCGGGGTCCACGGCGTGGTAGTACCGACCGCCGCCCTGGTTGGCGATCTCTGCCAGCAGCGCCTCGTTGTAATCCGTCCCCAC
>Ga0073934_10009201_pt1 | contig 12767 bp, 12 predicted proteins | sample LarsenN4metaG_FD_76834 | JGI IMG/M metagenome (GOLD analysis project Ga0073934, IMG submission 76834) | Hot spring sediment bacterial and archeal communities from British Columbia, Canada, to study Microbial Dark Matter (Phase II) - Larsen... ...
CGCAGCGCCAGCAGCCAACGCTCGACGGTGGCTTTTTCCGTGGCGCGCGGCACGGCGATAAGGTGACAGCCCTGCCGCCCGTAATGCCGCGCCCATTCGTTGAACATCAGCTCGGTGCAGATGAGAAAACCGATCTTAAGATTTCCTAAAACGTACGGCGTAAAATTTCTCGGGGTAGGATGAAACCACTTGGCCTCGAAAAAGCCAGGCTCGTCGGGGAAATAGGTTTTGTGGTGTACCGGTTGATAACCGAGCTTTTCATTCCATACAAAAGCTTCGTTCAAGCGTTTTTGATTTTGCTCGATGGGTCGCGTCGCCAGCACGGTGGCCGGCGCCAGCGCGGTCAGTTCGCGCACGAGTTGATCGTGATCTTGCAGCGCATATTGCCAGCGCTTTTCATCGAAATGCGCATCCGCCGCAAACCATGGGCATGCCGGCATTTCCGGCAGCAGCACGAGATCGCTGCGTTCATTATAAACGTAGGGAATCAGCGCCTTCCAATCTTTCAACAGCGCGCTGGGGTCGTCGGAAAATTCGCAGACGGTGAGTTTCATAATATTTCGGTAAAATTTGCCAATTTACTCAGCACAAATTGCTCAATTTTCTCCGCTGCTTCGATGGCTTCTTTGGCTTTGATTTTGTCAATGTGTTCAAAATTGGATTCGCCAGGGTAAAAGCCGTCCAAGGCATATCCATTCAAAACATTTGTGGTAGAAAAGAGTGCACTGAAACTTGCATCATAACTCAAAGCCTCTTTAATTAATTTTTTCAGGTCATCAGTTTCATCCAGCCTCCAGCCCTGTGCAATTAAATAGGCCTTTAAATATTTCTGTGCGCTTTCCTGAGAGAGAAAACAAATTGTATGATAAGGCGAAAAACGGGCATTTAAATTACTCTGTGCAATCAACAGATTTTCTTTTGCGAGAGCCAACCAATCGCGAAGTTTTTTCTGCGATTCGGATGTTTTTGTTATATATGACATTTCTATCTTGCGCTCCTAAAATTTTTCCCCAGGCCGCACAAACTCCCCGCTTTTTCCGCCGCTTTTCTTCACCAATCGAATTTCGCCAATCACCATCATTTTGTCAACGGCTTTGCACATATCGTAAAGCGTCAAGGCCGCGACGCTTACGGCGGCGAGCGCTTCCATCTCGACGCCGGTTTGGCCGTGGCAGCGCGCCGTCGCTTGAATGTCCAAACCGTTTTCTGCGGGCGTAATTTGGACGTCGACAAAATCGAGGCCGAGCGGATGGCAAAGGGGGATCAACTCCGCCGTTCGTTTCGCGGTCATGATGCCGGCGAGTCGCGCGGCTTCGATGGCGTTGCCTTTGGGAAGCGCATTTTGTTGCAGCAAGCGCAGTGTTTCTTTTTGCAACTCAATACGGCCTCGGGCGACTGCCTCGCGGCGCGTCACCGCTTTCTCGCCGACATCCACCATCGTGGCCTGGCCTTCGGCGTTGAGATGGCTGAATTGTTGTTGTGATGGCATAGGAATAGACGGAATTGTTCGCAGCCAAAATTTGACAACTATAAAAATGTAAAGAACGCCCGACGGATTGTCAATGTATTTTTAACTGATACGGAACAGGAAATTTTTCCCGGTTGCCAGGTTAAAGAGACAACCACGATCAGCGCGTTGCTTGCTTCGCTTCTTCCCAAAGCGCTTCCCATTTTTCCATTGACATGCCATTCAAATTCTCGCCGGAAGCATTCACGCGTGCTTCGACAAAACGAAACCGCCGGCTGAATTTCTCGCAAGCGCGGCGGAGGGCATTTTCGGCGTTGAGGTCGAGCCAGCGGCCGACATTCACCAGCGCGAAGAGAATATCGCCAAATTCATCTTCGATTTGTTTATTATCGCCGGCGCGGCGCGCTTCTTCCAGTTCAACCAATTCCGAGTGAAATTTTTGGATGACTTGCTCGATGTTCTCCCATTCGAATCCGATGGTGCCGGCCTTTTGCTGCAAGCGCTGCGCGCGCTGCAAAGCCGGCAATGCCACCGGAACGCCGTCAATCACGGAGCTCTTGCCTTCCGCTTTCTTCAAGTGTTCCCACAAAATTTTTTGTAAAGATAGGGCCGCAGCGATTGATGCGTCTGCTCGCGATCCCACGGGCAGCCTTGCGGCGAACGCAGCTTGGCCATAATTTCCACCAACTGCAAAAACTGTTGCGCGAGGGTCATGGCCAATCAGGGTTGGATATTTTAGAAGCCAGGTTTGTCAATAAATTCGTTTGCGATCAGCTTATAAACTTGTGTTTAAGATAAGCACGCCTCCATCCGGAAGCAAGAAATTTTCTAAAATGCCCGGAAAACAAAATCTGCCTACGCGCAGGATGATGGCATTGACAATTAGCGAAAGATTTCGTACTTTGAAATGAAAGCAAGAATTTTTCAACACATTCATTTTCTGCGGCCAAACGCTTAGGAGCAGCACATGAGCAATAATATGGTTCAGCAACAGATCAACGTCGAGCTCGGCGAAAAAGAGGCCGAGGGCATTTATTCTAATTTGGCCATCATCAATCATACGCCGTCGGAATTCGTGATCGATTTCGTGCGTTTCTTCCCGGGCGTGCCGAAAGCGCGCGTGCACGCCCGCATCGTGATGACCACGCAGCACGCGAAATCGTTGGTGCGCGCCTTGGCCGAGAATATCGAACGCTATGAAAAAACGTTTGGCGAAATCAAGATCCTCGGCGATGACAAGCCGAAGGAGTTTGGTTTTAAGCCGGCCATCGAGAGCACTGGCTCGAACGCCAAGTGAGAGAGTGAGATCGGGTTTGCGCCTCGAGCTTCATAAAATCCGAAAGACGTTGTTGCGCAATTTCGGGCTTCGCATCTTTACCTGCGCCCTCGGCGCAATTCGTGATGCAAGGCGTGCAGGAGGAATGGGAAAGAAGTTGAGGCGCTGGAGAGCAAATGAAAAACAAAAAGCTCTCTTCGTGTCATTCGTTGAAGGTTTTTTTATGGGTGGATGGATTGCTTTCGACTAGATCAACCCCATCAGCTTCGCAATAAACTCCAGAGCATTCTGATTGATAAACACAATGGCAAAAAGGAGAATGAGAAACATAATAGTAAATTTGCGATCCAACTCGACCTTGGCCGTCTTGATTTCTTGTCGAACCGTCTGAATTTCTTGCCGGACGGTCTGTATCTCACCTTCCAATCGCGCTATATCTACCTTTGTCGCAAGCTCCTTGGTTAGCTCGTCTTTCAGCTCAAATTTTTTTTGCGTAATCAAAAAATCGGCTTTGTCCCTGATGCTTTCCATAGTCGCTTCAGCTTTTTTATCCACTGCCTTTAAAGCAATATCCAGTGTCTTGACGATCTCTTTGGCTTCGTCCTTGCCAAATCTTTTTTCTAAGACCTCGTAAACCTCTGGGAACAAAGATATGACCATAACTTTATCCTCGCCGTTTTTAATTGCAAAACGTTCAGACCACTCACGCACCATGAGGAACCCCGGCACTATCATCAATAATCACGTTTCGGTTCAAATAAACTTTTGATAGTTTACTCAACTAAACAAAAATCTCAAAGAAAGTCAAGAGATTTTTTCGGAGGGCCTGGACGGGCCGGTGCAAGGCCGCGACAAATCAATTCGCTTAAAGCAAAACAAAAAGCCCTCTTCGAATCATTCGTCGAGGGCTTTTCTATGGGTGGAAAGCGGAGAGGTGATCTCAGGCTTTTTCAATGTCCAAACAGCTCTTGTTCCACCATCTCCATCCAAATGTGGCCGATGAGGATGTGGCATTCCTGAATGCGTTGCGTGTCTTTGGAGGGCACGATGACTTTGTGATCGACTGCCGAGGCGATCTTGCCGCCGTCTCGGCCGAGCAAGCCGATGGTGGTGATGCCTTGTTTCTGCGCGGCAACCGCGGCGGCGAGCACGTTTTCGGAATTGCCGGAGGTGCTGATGCCGATGAACACATCGCCGGGGAGGCCCAACGCTTGCAGTTGGCGGGCAAAAATTTCTTTAAAGGCGTAGTCGTTGCCGACCGCAGTGAGAATCGAAGTGTCGGTGGTCAACGCAATCGCGGCCAGGGGCCGGCGGTCGCGGCGCAAATGGCCGACCAATTCCGCCGCGAGATGCTGGGCGTCGGCGGCGCTGCCGCCGTTGCCGCAAAAAAGAATTTTCCCGCCGGCGCGGATCGCACGGCCTAATTCCAGGCCGGCTTCGTAAATTTCGGGGACGCATTTTTGCAACAGCGTCGTTTTGGCGTTGATGCTTTCTTCGATGGTCTGACGAATAAATTGCTCTGTTTGATTCATTGATCTGTCTTTCTTCTTAAATCGTTCACACCGGCTTTCCTGTGATATTTTTTTGCCAGGCGGGTCCCGATTCTCCTTGTCTTTATAAAATGAAAATCGGGATACTACTTTTGTCCGAGTGGAATCAGCCAATCTTTCTCCCACCATAAGCGCACAAAAAATCCGGCATCATTTTCCTTGACGCCGGCATGATGGGCAAAATTTTTATAACGCGCGTATTGTCCGTGCGCGGCGAGAAAAAATCCCGGACGCGGATGCCATCGTGCTTCGAGGCGAAACTGCCAGCTTCGCTCAACGACGCCGCTGGGAAAGTTTTCGTGATAGCCCTGCGCAGTCGACGAATTTTCCCATGGCCGGTCGAAGGTGGAATCGATGCGGCCTTCGCCGCGGCGCAGCAGTTCCGTCGTCAAAGCAAGCTGCACCTGTTTGCCGGCGTACAAATTCGCGTGCACCAGCCAGCGGTCAAAATCGTTGCCGAGAAAATGCGCCAGCGGGCGCCGGCGATGCAAAAATTTCTCCCACTCGCGCACCGTGTTGTACGTGCGATTGGCGACGCGGGTGTATTCCAAACCGATGGTCGCCGCCTGCACGGCTTTTTCGAGGCCCAACAAATAACCAATTTCGTTCGGCTCCAAATCGCCACGGCCGCGCTTTTCAACTTGCACGTCATCGACAAGAAACTGGCCGTAACATTCAAGCCCGGCTTTTGGCCGCGCGACAAAATCCAACGCCACGAGGATGTTGCCGCCTTGCTTGTCGTTGATCTGCTCGCCGTGATAAATGATGAATGGATTCAGGTAATACCATTCAAACACGCGACGCGGGTCACCATGAACAACAAATTGTGAAAGACCGACGGACAGCCGATTTTTGCGCAGCTCGATTTCGGCGCGCCCCGCCGTAAGAAAGCGCTGGGCCTCGTCAACACCGTAACGCGCGGCAGAAGAATCAGATAATGGCGCACGGTCCAGTTTGGCGGCGACATAGGTGAAACGCGCGGCTGATAAATCGAGCTGAGCGAGAAAATGATCGACCGGCCTGGAATAATCGGAAATGAGCAGCGTGGCATCCTGCCCTCGGCCCCAGCGCAGGAAGTCACGTCCGAATTTAAACAAATATTTGTCGAAATGCAAGAGCGCGTAGGCTTGCTCGGTAAAGCCGGTAAAGCCTCGCCAGCGTTTGCCGAGATAGAGCGGATCGTCGCCGAGCGTATGATCCATATTGATCACATTGAACAACGCGAGATGGCGATCCGGAAGGATGCCGAGGTGGGTACGCACCGCCAACCGTGAGCGCAAATCGTCGCTCTGAATTTGTCCGGCATTTTCAATGAGGCGGCCGCCAACCCACAATTTCGGATAAGATACCTCGGGTATTGTGGAGAGCGTGCGCAATCTTTGCAGCCACAATTGTTCGGCGGCGCTGTTGGCATGAGGGCCGATGCTGTCGACGACGGCGGCGAGTTGTTGATATCGCAGCGGCAACGTCATCAACATCGTTACCGGCAAACGATGTCGCAAGCCAAGCTGTTGCAAGTACTCGTAGGCCCAGTGGTTGGTTGGCAGCGTAACAATTTCCTGGGCCGAGGCAGAACTCAACAAAAGCCAAATCAAACTCGCGTTCAAGATGATCTTAAGCCGCGAGATCAGATTACGGTTGATCATGTTGTGCCGATTTTTCATCATCCCTGAATTTTCAGCAAGGCAGGCTGGAAGCCCTGCGGGCGCAGGCTGCCCTACGCATTATTATTCACCAAACCGCGAAAGAGCGTCATGCCGATAATTTTCAAATCAAACCAGAACGTCCAGTTCTCGATGTAAAAAATGTCGTATTCCACGCGCTTGGCAATCGAGGTGTCGCCGCGCCAGCCGTTGGCTTGCGCCCAGCCGGTGATGCCGGTTTTGACTTGGTGGCGGATCATATAATTCGGCACTTCGTTCTTGAATTGCTGCGCGTGATAAGTGCGCTCCGGACGCGGTCCGACGACGCTCATGTCGCCGGTCAGCACATTCCAAAATTGCGGCAGTTCGTCCAGGCTCCATTTCCGCAAAAATTTGCCGAGCGGCGTCGCGCGCGGATCGTTGCGAATTCCCAAACCGGCCTCGTTGTCAAATTTCTCCGAGCCGGCCCGCATTGTGCGAAATTTAATCATGCGAAACGGCTTGCGATTCGCGCCCATGCGTTCCTGCATGAAAAAGACCGGCCCCGGCGAGCTGAGCTTGACCGCCACGGCGATCAGCAAAAGCAGCGGCGCCCATAAGATCAGCACGATGCCGGAGAACGCAATGTCAAAAATGCGTTTGCTCACGCGATAGGCCAGCGAATCCACCGGCGTAAAACGCACGCTCACCATCGGCAGTCCGGCAAAATTTTCGACGCGCGTGCGCGGCTGGATGAACTTAAAAAAGTCCGGCACGATATCGGTCGCGATGCCTTCGTGCTCGCACATTTTCACGACATGGGAAATCTTCCGAATCGCCTGCATGGGCAAAGCGATGATCACTTTTTCAACGCCGTGCTTGTCGGCAACGGCAATGGTCTCGGAAGTCCGGCCAAGGATTTCAAGGCCGTAATCCTCTTTGTAAATGCCGTTGGTGAGATAATCATCCACGAAGCCGATGATTTGATAGCCCATTTTGGGATGCCCTTGCACGGTTTGGGCGACGCGCAAGCCGAGATCACCGGCGCCGACGATCAACACGCGCTTTTGGTTGTAGCCGCGCTGGCGAAGAAAATGCAGCGTCGCACGAATGATGATTCGTTCGGCAAAAATCAGGGCGAAATTCAGCGCGCCAAAAAGCGCGAAGGTCAGGCGCGAAAATGTGGTTTCACGATAAAAGAACGTGAAGGCGGAGATCAACAGCACGCCGGCGCCGATGCTGAGCAATAGCGGCTGGGCGTCAGCAAACACCGAATCGCTGCGACGCGACTTGTACAGCTTGAACGACGAGAACAACACCAGCCACAGCGGCAAGATGACGCCGAGCAGGATGAGGTAATTCTCCAGCTCCGGAATTTTATTGACCGGCGGAACCACGCCGGAATGAAATCGAAACTGAAATGCGCCAAGAAATGCTCCCACGGTCAAAACTAAATCGCCGACAGCCAAGAAAAAGTTCAGGAGTCGTGCGTGATGTTTGAACATGGCAAAAATCAAAGAGGTTGTGCAAAGATGCGATTTGCCGCTTGCTGTTCATGATTGTTTCATCCATGCCGTTGGCAACCCGCCGATCCGTGGTGAGTTGCATGATAAGATTTGCTTTTAAAGAGCTCTTTCGGTGAATCTACTAAGAAAACGTAAAACGTAATCCGTAATTTATGCCTTACTTACGTTTTACGTCTTACGTTTTATCTCATCAGAATCATCTTTTTCGTTTCAACAAAATCACCGGCGGTCAATTTATAAAAATAGACGCCGCTGCGAACGCCGCGCCCGTCATAGCGAACCGTTTTGAGGCCGGCGCTTTGCAGCCCTTCGACCACGGTGGCGATCTTCCGGCCATTGAGATCAAAAATCTCCAAGCGCACGTGAGCCGATGTTGGCAGCGCGTAGCGAATGAATGTCGTCGCATTGACCGGCGGACGCCCGTAGGCAGACGCCCGCAGGGGATTCGGATAATTCTGATACAGCGCGAATTGTTCCGGCATATTGTCGCGCCCTTCGACCGCCGTATCCAAAGGCACGGTGATAAACACCGTCGCCGTGTCGGATAAAACGCCGTCGGTGGCGATGTATTCAAAGCGGTCGATACCGGCAAATTTTGCCTTCGGCATATAAACAATCGCCTGTCGATTATTCGTGACGATGGCTTGTCCATATTTGGGATTGCCGATGGCCGCAATGCGCAGCTTGCGCTGTGTGGGGAACAAGTCGTTCAGCAAAACTTTCAGTGTGTCAATACGGCCGGACATCATTCGAAAATAATCATGATTGATGGATAGCTGCTGCTTGTAGTTCGGATCCGGCTCGAAGAGATCCTGAAAGGTCAGAAAGGTGAAACCCAACGAATCGGCGTACTCGATCAACGCTTGATCATCACTGAGCATGCTGAATTCAACATCTTTGTAATTCGGTGACGGCGCGGTTACAATCGTTTCAAAGTTAAAAATCAGCAACCCTTTTCGCTTGAACGCCTGGTCGACACGGCTCCGCATCTGCGCCAGCGTTTCAGGCTGGCCGGGCAGATTGGGGCCGGCCGAAGCGGAGGTGATACGGTAAAAACGCAGCCGCGCGGGAGTGTCAATCGGCAACTCATTCGGCGTTTTATCCCATTGATTGCGTATGGTGCGAAAACGCTTGAGCCCCTGAATTTCCGCAAAAATATCCGGCGTCACCCTATCCAGAGGAATGGAAAAACACCAGGTGGTTTTAAAACCGGACTCGACAAACGGCTCTAAAGAATATAGCTGCATTCGCTCGTCTTGCGGTAATTGCAGGAGGTTTTTATAAACGGCGCCGTGATGCGTCGTGCTCCAGCCGTATTTATTAACCAATTCGGCAATGCGGTCCAAGCCGATATAACGAACGATCAAACCGCCTTTGGCGCGATTGTGCGCCCATTGGCGTTGGGCAAAATCATACGTGAAATCAATATTGGCGCGATAGCCGCGTTGGAGCAGCCACGGCGTCAACAAACTATCGGCATTGTCGCGATAATGATTGAAATGAATCACACACACCGGCCCGCGCGGTTGCGTATATTTAATTTCGTCTATCCACAAAATCTGTTCGACGTCCGAATTTTCGGCCTTAAAAACAATTTTGCCGGCGTGCTGCAAATCTTCCGGTGCGCCGTCGCCGTACGGATACAACCATGCCGAGGCGCCGCGTTCATGCCAAGCATCGACGGGAGGATGCGAACCGCGATCATTGTATTCCACCGGCGTGGGCAGCCAGAAAACTTTTCCATTTGCCGTGATCATCTTGGTCTCGATCTCACCGGCGTAATTGTTCCGGCTGCAGGTCATATAAATCACTTGCGCGCGCAAATCAACGTCGATAAAACGCAACTCGAGCGTGACCAGACTGCTATTCGGAGGGATGGTCCACTTGATCGAGCCGCCGCCGGTCCGAAACCAGGTTTTATCGACCTCAACAGTTGTCCCCGGGGTCGCGAACCATTGGTGGAGATTCGTTCCGCGAGAAAGATATTTGTAGCCGGTTGAATCCGGATCCCAATATGTCTGACTTTGCGCCGCCTCACAGAATGTCAACAAAAAAAACAACTTCAAAAGCAATTTCATAAAAATCCTCACAAAAACGGTTTTGCTAGTGCAGGACAATCATTTTTCGCGTTTGAACAAGCGCTCCCACCTGCAGCCGGCAAAGATAAACACCGTTTGGGTGATGAGAAGCATTCCATTGAATCATTCTAACGCCCGGGCCTTGAATCGCCTCGACCAGTGTCGCCACCTTTCGTCCGGTTGCATCAAAAATTTCCAACCGCACCGGAACGCTTTTATAAAGCGCATAGCGAATCGTCGTGACGGCATGGCCGGAGATTTCATTCGCCGGCAGCGGGTTCGGATAATTTTGATGCAATTCAAAAAGCGCCGGCGCGCCGTTCCTTCGATCCTCGACGGCGGTATCAAATGCAGAGGTATCACCGGCCGCCAGGCGCAAGCTGTCAAGCTGAAAGCGCAGCCGGCGCAAAATTGGCGCAAAGGCCGGGTTGTCGATCAGGTTATTCTTTTCAATCGCGTCGCTGCGCAAATCGTACAATTCGTCGGTGGCGTTGAAATCGGCATACGTGATATATTTGTAATCGTGCGTCCGGATGGCGCGAATCGGAGGGATCATTGACGTTATCGGATCAAAAAAATATTCATATAAGAAGCTGTTTCGTTTCACCTCGCCGCCGGCCAATTTTCGCAAAGAAATTCCCGGCAGGTTGCGGGCCGCGCTCATGCCCGCAGCCTCGAGGAGAGTTGGCGCAATATCCAAATTCAAGGCCATGGTGCTGGCCTGTGAGCCTGGCGCGAACCATTTGGGATAGCGCACGAATAAAGGTATCCGTATCGACTCTTCATAAGCCAGACGCTTGTCGCTGAGATTGTGCTCCCCCAACATATAGCCGTTATCACCAATGAAAATGACGAGCGTTGCGTCAAGCGTCTTTTTCTCCGCCAATTTCGCCAGAATTTTTCCGACGCTTTCCTCGACGCCGGCCAGACACTCATAATACCACTGCGCCCGCTTTTTAAAATCCAGATTGGCAAAAAAGGGAACGTAATCTTTCAAGAAAGCGGGTTTGGTGGATAAGTTTTCGCCCCAAGTCTGGGGAAGAACGATATTCGCATCTTTGTACTGACCTGAGAAGCGCGATTGCGACGTGAAAGGATCGTGAACCGCCTTGTGGGAAAGGATGAGAAAAAAAGGCTGTTGTCGATCACGCGCTAAAAATTCGAGCGCGTAGCCGGTTAAAATATCGGTGATGTGGCCCGTCGCTTGAATTTGCCGGCCATCGACATTGATCAAAGGGTCAAGATATTTGCCTTGCCCGAAAAAGCTTATCCAGCGATTGAACCCGGGTTTGGGTTGATCATCATTGTAGCCCATGTGCCACTTGCCGATAAACGCCGTTTCATAACCCGAGGCCTGCAAGATTTTGGGAACGGTCGGAAGCCGGGGATCGAGCGGAATATTATTTTCAAACACACGATGATGATGGGTATGGAGCCCGGTCAAAAGCGTGGCGCGGCTCGGGCTGCATAGCGAATGGGTGACGAAAGCGTTTTGAAAAAGCACGCCCTCTTTGGCAATACGGTCAATATTAGGGCTCTTGAAAAAAGAATGGCCTGTCACTCCCAAGGCGTCTGCACGCAAGTCATCAACCAAAATGATCAGAATATTCGGAGGGCTCGAATCGAGCTTGGCGTTGGTAACCGCAAATGCTGCGGAACCGCAAATGAGCGAACCCATCACTGCCAGAGTTTTCCACAAGCTGTATCGCATTTTTTAAAATCTCCGTTTATGCCAAACAAGCCGCCGGCTCGCGTACAAATTTTGTTTCGTCAAACGCACGAACGGGCGCCGTGATTTCCGGTTGGAAATCGAGGCCCCGGCGCCGAGCGGTCTGAGCGACGTGCGCCGTTATTTTTCGCCGAAACACGTCCGGATGAAAACGAAACGTCGTTTGCCTGATGGCTTGGCGATTTTGAAAAAAAATCTGTTGTTTTTCAAATCGCTCCACCGCTCGTCTGATCGCCTCAACAGTTTGCTCGGGAAAAAACAATCCGGTCGGTTGCCGGTTTGGATGATCATGCTCATCCAGCGGAATAATCGTATCCAGCACGCCGCCGGTGCCGAAGGCGATGACCGGCACGCCGCACGCGTTCGCCTCCACCGGGATGATGCCAAAATCTTCCACGCCGGGAAAGATCAAGGCGCGCGCCCGCGCCAAAACGCGGCGCATCTCGTGATCGGGCAGCCAATCCAAAAACTCAATATTCGGCCCGGCTAATTTTTCCAGCGCCGCGCGCTCCGAGCCGCCGCCGATAATTTTCAGCGGCAGACGCAGTTGATTGAAAGCTTGAATCGCCAAATCGAGGCGCTTGTACGGCACCAGCGAAGAGAAAGCCAGGTAATAACCATCAACCTGCGAAGAGACGCTGAATTGATCGACGTCGACCGGCGGGTGAACGACGCCGGCTTTGCGGCGATAATACTTCCAAATGCGCCGGGCGACAAATCGCGAGTTGGCAATCATCTTGTCGACGCGGTTGCTCGAGGCGACATCCCAGAGGCGCAGGTAATTCGCGACGCTACGATAGAGTGCCCGTTTCAGAAAATTTCCTTCGCCCCGAGGGAAATAAATGAAATGCAAATCCCAAATGTAACGCATCGGCGAATGAATATAAGAAACATGCAGCGCCTCCGGCCGCGTAATCACGCCTTTGGCGACGCAATGGCTGCTGCTGATCACGAGATCGTACGGCGTCAGATCGAACGCTTCAATCGCCATCGGAAACAACGGCAACAATTTCGGATAATGCCTGGCGCTGCCCGGAATTTTTTGCAAGAACGAGGTGTGAAGGCGATGCGCTTCGATATCCGCGTCGACGCCGCCGGGGCGATGCACCAGCGTATAAATCTCGGCGTTTGGAAAAAGGCGGCAAATTTCCAAAAACACCTTTTCGCCGCCGCGCATCGAAACCAGCCATTCATGCACCAATGCGATTTTCACAACAAACCTTTATAAATTTGCAACAAAAAGAGAACTGCAACGAAAAAACCTTAAACTCCTGAATTCCCTTGCCAATATTTGAAAACATAAATACACACTCACTTGCCGGTGTTTGTTCAATTCGTTCAAGTTTATTCTTTCGTTGCGGTTCCCTTTTCGTTGCAAGTTTAAACATTACTTCGTTGCGCGCCAGACGATGAAGTTGGTCAGCGCGCCTTTCTGCCCGCGTTCGAGGCCAGCCAGTAACTGGTCCGTTTGGACACAATCATAGGTTTCCGGCTTGTATGGCTTCGCGTTCACAAAAC
>Ga0073934_10009202_pt1 | contig 12767 bp, 12 predicted proteins | sample LarsenN4metaG_FD_76834 | JGI IMG/M metagenome (GOLD analysis project Ga0073934, IMG submission 76834) | Hot spring sediment bacterial and archeal communities from British Columbia, Canada, to study Microbial Dark Matter (Phase II) - Larsen... ...
GAGGTTGGCGCAATAACGATACGTTTGAAGAAGCGACCTTCCGAGGGGGCTATCATGACCTGCTCGATCCAGAAGTCGGGTATACTCCCGATGCACAGATCGAAATGGCCTCGATCACGGTACGGCACTACAATCGAGCGGATCAGACCAGGGTGGAACGGGCCACGTTGCTGAATCTTTTGTCTCTCTCGCCGATCGACTCAGTCTTTCACGCCCCCTCCTGGAAGCTCAACATTGGGATGAATACCATCCGGCATAACGATTGCCAGCTCTGCAGCAACGGTTTCCTCAACGGAGGGATCGGAGGAGCGAAAGAATTTCAGTTGCTCAACCGAGAAGTCCTGTTCGCTTTCGCGGAAACTGAGGCGAGTATCAGTAAGGCGTATCATGAGATGCATCGAGTCGGCGGCGGTGGAACGGTCGGGATGTTGGCTGATCTCACTGAACGTTGGAAAATTATGGCGACGGGTTCGTACTTGAGGTTTCCGTTGGGCGACAAGTCCGACGATTTTCGGTGGTATGTCGGATCACGCTTCACATTGGCCAGAAATTGGACGGTCAGATTGGAGTACAATCATCGCGACCGCGATAACGACGTCCTGTTCACCCTCCAGGCGTTTTTCTAGATGCGATCTCTTCCTTCCTAAAAAAAGTTCCGTTATCCTTCCTCTGTGGGATTTCTTGATCAATTCTTCGTTTATTATCCAGAACCGTGGCAAGACCGAGATTGGGCAAGGCTCAGTGGATTGCCGCTTGAGGATGTGTGGTTTCCAGCTGCAGACGGCTTGAGATTGTTCGGTTGGTACGTTGAAGCCGCTGCCGATCGCCCTGTTCTGCTGTGGTGCCATGGCAATGCCGGCAACATCATCAATCGCCTTGAAAATCTCAAGCTGCTGTACCAGATGGGGCTGTCGACTTTTTTGTTCGACTACCGTGGATATGGGAAGAGCCAACGTGCCCGTCCCAGCGAGAAAGGGCTTTATGAGGATGCGTCAGGGGCGTACGACTACCTCACGCGAACCAGAAAGATCCGTCCTGAACGGATCGTGCTGTTCGGGCGGTCGCTGGGAGCCTCCGTGGCCGGCGAACTTGCGGTGCAACGACCAGCCTCAGCGCTCATACTTGAATCGTCGTTTCCTTCCATCGAAGCCGTGGCAAAATACCATTATGGCGGGTTGCCCGTACATTGGTTCCTAGGAGCCGAATATCGATTGATTGATCGGCTCCCGCAGTTGTCCCTTCCGAAGCTGATCATCCATGGAGAGAAGGACGACATCATCCCCATCGAACTGGGACGCCAAGTGTTCGATGCGGCCAAACCGCCAAAGGAATGGTACGTGATCCAAGGGGCCGACCATAACGATACGTATCTCATCGGTGGACGAGCCTACTTCCGTCAGCTTGGGGAATTCATCCGAAAAGCCCTCTCGTTCTAGCTGAAGGTTCACTACTTGCCAAAAGCACTATACTGTTTCATTCTTCCCTCTCATTTTCCCGAATCATCCATTCCCGTATGTATGGCCGGCAGTTGAGTAATTCGACACCTGCGTCCTCGCAGTCGTTTAGAAAGCGAACGATTTCGATGTCCACAAGGGTCACTCCGTTAAGATCCAGCACAATTCGCGGTTGAGCCTCCGCGAGTTGCACCTTTAATTCATCCAGGTGTTTCGATCGTAGCCGACCGCTCACTCGAATCATTGTATGTCGAGCATGGGGTTCCTTTTCAAATTTTACAGTCATCTGTGATCCGTCAATAATCTAGATGATACACAAATAATGCAATGGACAGACCAGCCCTAGGCTATTGATAGACCGGCATCTTGTGTGAAGTCATCCGCCGAAACTTCAGCATGTGCCGAGTGCTCGGCAAAAAGTGGCGGCATTCAGAGGAATCTCAATCTACCGATTTAATTTCGTAGAAGGCGCTGAAGGGGGAATGAAATCAGAAAATTCTCAAACGAGATGCGATGTGTAAAAAGGAGACCCTGCTTTTGTAGTTGGCGGTCGGCGAATATTCAGCCCCGTGTGCTGCTTCGCTCGGCTTGTGGGGTCTTAAATCGATGCCTGTCAATTCCCAGGGCTTTGATTCTTGAGTCCAACGTCTGCCTGGGCAGTCCAAGCTTGACTGCCGCACCCGAAGGCCCTCCGGTTTGACCTCCACACTCCGCTAACGCGGCTTCAATGAGTTCCTTTTCATGCTCAGCCAACGTGGTGCTTAGGGGAACCCTCGATCCCAACGGCCGCTGCCCTTCCGGTTTCAACCACGTCTGGTCGACGGAAAAGGTTTCGCTTTCGCATAGCACGACAGCCCGCTCGATGACATTCTGCAGCTCGCGAATGTTGCCCGGCCACTCGTAGGCCTGAAAGAGCGCCAAGGTTTCTTTTTGGATGTTTCTGATCTGTTTCCCAGCCTTCTTTGCGTAGCGCTCAATCAGGTATGCGACGAGCAACGGGATATCGTCGATTCGTTCGCGCAACGAGGGGATCTGTATGGGAAATACATTGAGCCGATAGAACAGGTCTTCTCGAAAGGTGCCGGCTGCTATGGCTGCTTTTAGGTTGCGGTTCGTTGCGGCCAGTATTCGCACATCCACGGGGATTGGCTTGCTGCCGCCGACACGTTCGATTTCCCTCTCTTGAAGGACTCGCAGGAGTGCAATCTGGGTTTCAGCCGGCAGGTCCCCGATTTCGTCGAGGAAGATCGTGCCGCCGTCGGCCAGCTCAAATCGCCCGAGGCGCCGTTGGAGCGCACCGGTGAACGCGCCTTTCTCGTGTCCGAACAGCTCGGAGGCAATGAGCGATGCCGGGATGGCCGCACAATTGACACGAATAAACGCCCGCGACGACCGGTTTGAGCGCCTGTGGATAGCCCGAGCAATCAACTCCTTACCCGTTCCAGTCTCACCGAGCACGAGCACCGTGGAATCCGACGGTGCCACTTTGGCGACTTGCGTCAAGACGTTGCGAATGGCTTTTGAGGACCCGACGATCTCTTCAAACATCGACGTGCTGTTGATTTCCTCACGCAATGCCAAGTTTTCTTTGTGAGTTCTCTCTTCGGCCCTTTTGCGATCGTCAATGTCGGTTCCTGTGCCGTACCAGCGAATGATGCGACCCTGGTCGTCCCATAACGGGTTATAGCGAATAAGAAACCAGCGGTACTGCCCGTCCTTGCGGCGAATTCGTACTTCGAGCTCAAAGGGGGCTCTGTGTGCGAGTCCATGCTGACGTTCGGTCTTCACTCGTTCGAGATCATCGGGGTGAAACAGTCGGACGCGAAAGTCATCCGCCATGATGTCTTCTACGCTCAGGCCGCTATAATCGAGCACTAAGCGGTTCACATACAGGAGGTTCCCATCTGGTCCGAGGACAGAGATGAGTTGAGCGATGGCATCGGTGATCTGTCTGAGCTCTCGTTCGTCCTGGCGTCGTTTCTCCTCTGCATACCGTTGCTCAATGGCAACGGTCGCGAGGTGAGTGATTTGCCCGATGAGGTGTTGATGCTGTGGGGTCGGATGACCAGGTTCGCGCGAGTAGATGGCGAAGGTGCCCAACACCGTGCTGTCGGATGACAGGATTGGAGTGGACCAACAAGCCCGTAACTCATGTGCCATGGCCAACTCACGCCATCCTGATTTGTCCCATCGTGTATCCGATGCAACATCGGCCGCAATCACCTGTTTTTTTAGACATGCTGCCATACCGCACGGACCCGCATCGAGATTCACAGGCCTTCCCTGGATGGACTCACTATAGTTGAGGGGAAGACTGGGGCCAGCTCCGTGCTTCATGCGATTGTGAATTGGATCCACCAGCAAGATACTGCAGAGAGATCCGTTCGCCATGTTTTCAATGAGCCGGCACAAGGCATCAAGAATTTCCGAGAGCGGACATCCGGTCGCAAGCATTTCGAGAATACGATTTTCTCCGCCGAGTAATGTTTCCGCCTGCTTGCGGTCTTCAATATCGGCATGTGTTCCGTACCAGTGAATGACATTGCCCTGTTTGTCGAGGAGAGGCACGGCATGAAACAGAAACCAGCGATAGTGACCGTCGAAGCGGCGTACTCTCGCTTCAGCCTCACACGGTTGCCGAGAGTTCAGTGCAGCGGACCATGTATGGGCCAAATGTGGCAAATCTTGAGGATGGATGATATCGGAGGATGTCCAGACCCAACCCTGAATGCGTTCCGAAGAGAAGCCCGTGTATTTCACCCAGGATTGATTCAGATATTCGATGGTCCCATCAGCCTTCGCAACCCAGACTAAGTTCTGTATAGCATCATTCACGGCATGAAAGAGGGTATCGAGCGTGCCTGCTTGCGGGTCGGTTTCATTGTAGCTGGTGTTCATCTGCCCTCACGCGCATAGGCCAGGGGGCTTCTCTGCGCACTCATTCCCTTCCTGGAGCTTAAAGAAGGGATATCCCACCATGGAATTTTATACTACCCCTCTTCTCATTCAACATTCACTAGCTTTTTAGGACTGTCGGCTGGTGCGATACCTCCGCCCTACACCGTTATTCACTGATCAGATTGCGAAGAAGCTTCCACACCCAGCGTGCGTATTCATCAAGAATCTTGAGTGGCCCTGGTACGAAAGGGATCACACTTCAGTTCCAAAGACTGAAAGCGCGCCTTCTTGGCCCTATTGCTCATCCAGCCTTGGCTAACGCTTGGCATTCCAGCTGAGTTTTGGGCGTCACGCTGTAATTTCGGCAAATTCTCCTCTGGGCGTTCTTCTTTTGTTGCAGAAATTCCCAGAGAAAATCGCAGATCTTTTCAGGTTTCGGGGTGAGGAATGGGTAAGTCTGGTAGGAGTGCTGCTGGAATGCGAATTGCCTATCGACATCAGTATGAACGGAAAGTCGCATTCGTAGAGTCAAGCAGCGAGGAATGTCGATGGTTGCCGCAGTGTCATTCAACATGAAAATTCTAGGGGCGGTAACAGGCGTTTGGCATGACAGACGCACCTCGGTGTTCCGGTAAGAAAGGAGGATAGAAGATGGATTCATAATCCCTCTCAACACGAGGCCCAATGTGGCGAGTAAGAAAGAAGAACACGAGCACAGGCCTCTCCCGAAGTCGCCCGGGGCCTGAGTTGATTAACAAAGGAGAACATTATCATGCCGTTGTGGAAGATCTACCATCCAGTGGAAGCATTCACCGCTGAAGATAAGAAGACGCTGGCCAAACAAATTACGGAAGTGTATGCGGGCGTTCCCATTCCGAGATTTTATGTCGTGTGTATTTTTGAAGAGGTGGCCAAGGGCTCATGTTTTGTCGGGGGTGAGCCTCATAGCAAGTTTGTCCGGTTCAAGGTCGACCAGATTGCGAGAACGATACCTGGTCCCATACTCAGAGAATGGTGGATGAGGACGCTGGATGAAGTCATTGCTCCATTTGTGAAGGAGCGGGGCTACGACTGGGAAATCTCTATTGATGAGACACCGTTCGATTTGTGGTCTCTTCAAGGGGAACTCCCGCCACCCTTTGAGTCTGTGGCGGAAAAGCGGTGGGTTAAGGAAAATAAGGCGAGCCCGTATACCTTGGCAGAAAAGCTCCCCGTCAAGCTTCTGCTGGCTCCTGGGGTATCGGACCGGTAGGTATGTTCGTAACCAGCATGCCGTGCAAACGGTCATGCTACGAGTTCATCATGTTCTTGGGCGAGTTTCTGTAGGTAAGGAAGTCTCGGCTTGAGATGGTGCCATGACAAAAAAGGCCTCTCCATATTTCCATCCTCGGACATGCCTTGAGTAGGCGGCAACATGAGCATGAGCGTTGTCGCGACAGCGCTCATGCCGGTGGCACCGAGTTGAAGGAAAGACTGGGGCTGCTTGTGTAGCGGTGATTCTCACTGCAGAAGGGGTTACGCACGATTGCGATTTTGGGGACGACATTCGAATTGGAGGCGATAATCATGCCCTATCAGACAATTGACCCGTCGACCGGCCTGCTCGTACGGACATTTCCTGAAATAACCAACTCTGACTTAGAACAAGCGCTTGCCACGGCGCAGGCTTGCTATGAGAACGATTGGCGACATCGTTCAGTGGCCGATCGCGGACGAATCGTTTCGCGTGCTGCAGCAAAGTTGCGCGAAAACAGGGAAGAGTACGCACATCTTCTCACCCTTGAGATGGGAAAACTGATCGGGACTGCACGGGCTGAGGTGTCATTAGCCGCATCTATTCTCGACTACTATGCGACGCACGCGGAGGCCTTCTTGAAGCCTCAGATAATTCACGAGTCTCCCGGCGCTTTTCTCGAAACGCGGCCGCTCGGAATCATTTTGGGTATCGAGCCCTGGAACTTTCCTTACTATCAGGTTGCCCGTGTTGCGGGTCCGCAATTGATGGTCGGAAATGTTCTTGTTATTAAGCATGCGGAAAATGTCCCACAATGTGCTCTTGCCTTCGCTCGGCTCTTTGAATCGTCCGGTGCACCCTCGGGAGCGTACACCAATATCTTTGCAAGCATCGACCAAATCGGGTGTGTGATCGAAGATCCGAGGGTATGCGGGGTGACCGTGACCGGAAGCGAGCGTGCAGGTTCTGCAGTCGCGGAACGCGCAGGGCGCAACCTTAAGAAAACAGTGATGGAACTCGGGGGCAGCGATCCATTCATCGTTCTCGAAGACGCTCCCTTGGAGGAAAGCATAGAGGCTGCTGTCTTTGGACGGATGTTCAATATGGGTCAGAGCTGCGTCTCCTCAAAGCGCATCATCGTTATTGGAAAAGAACGCGCGAACATTTTTCTCGATGGGTTTGTCGAAAGAATGACTGCCTTTGGAGCCGGCAACCCTGCCGATCCGGCGACGACGCTTGGTCCACTCTCGTCAGAAAAAGCAATGAACTTCCTGCTCAAACAGATAGATGCCGCAAAAAGCGGCGGTGCTCATGTGGTGCTTGGCGGTGGGCGAATAGATCGACCTGGATTCTACGTTGAACCCACGGTTCTCACGGACATCGACGAAAACAACCCCATTTACTCGCAGGAATTATTTGGACCGGTTGCATCCTACTACGCTGCGGATAGTGAGGAAGAGGCGATCAAAATTGCTAATGCGACTCCCTTTGGTCTCGGCGCCTCTGTCTTTACGGCTGATGAAGAGCGTGGTCGAAGGATAGCCCAACAGATCGACAGCGGTATGGTCTTTATCAATCAGCCTGCATGGACTGCGCCAGAATTGCCATTCGGTGGCATTAAACATTCTGGATTCGGGCGCGAATTATCGGAACTTGGGTTCGGTGAGTTTGTGAACCGCAAACTGATTAACGTAGCCCCGGTCGGTGCTCCTTTGTGGGGGCCGGTGGGTGACAAATGGACTAGAGAAGTCGCACGGTGAAAGACGAGATGTTCGACTGCCACGTGGTGTTATGCGTGATTCAAGCAATAATCCTCCAAACGGATATGCCAACTTCAATCCTGTGGGGTCAGAGATCGAGGATTCTAATTCCCATGGATTACCGTTTCGCTTCCGGTGGCGGCCAGTTCATTTCCGTGTGCCGGCCGCAGTAGTAACATTGAAGGCGGTAACGGGCTTTGCGGCGAGGATTGGGTAAGGAAATGAAGGTGATGGGTGTCTCGTCGTAAGGGCATGTGGGTTGTTCATGGAGGAGGTGTGTTTCCGCCATCAACGTAATAGAGGCCACATCCCAGGAAGGATGGTGTCCCTCCTTGCCGGTAATCTTCTCAACCGTATGACAACGTTCGCAGGTGGCTTCATAGGTTTTGATGCGGGCGCTGTGCGGAGTGTGATCAACCACATCCATCGGCCCCGCGCAGCCAGGTTTCGCACAAGTCAAATGTTCATGTTGGAGGGCCTGGACAAATCGACGGTGGGCTTCACGCTCCTGCTCTGATCGCATAGCGCCTCCTGTTCTAGATTCCCCAAGCTCCGCTAATTTGGATATTCGCACCGTTCACGTATCGGGCCTCTTCGCTGAGCAGATAACGGACGGCGGCGACGGTATCATCAACGGTCCCGATGTACCCGGCGGGAATGCGCTTCGTCATGGACGCAAGTTCTTGAGGTGGCGCGCTTCCTGAATCGATGAACCCCGGCGAGATCGCATTGACGGTAATGCCATAGGGCGCCAACAACTTGGCCAACGTGCGCGTCAGAATCAGCACTCCGGCCTTGGCGATATAGTGGGCGGTCACATCCGGCTGAGCCTCCATCTGATCGGCATTCGCCATACTGAAGCTGATGATACGACCGGCTTTGCGGGCCTTCATGCCCGGTGCGACCGCTTGAGCCAGATAGAAAATGGGATGCAAGTTGCCGGCGAACATTTCATTCCAGCCCTCGATAGTTTCGTCGAACAGGTTGACTCTGTGATAGGGACCGGCTCCATTGATCAGCACGTCTATCCGTCTCCACTCCTTTTCTACCTGTGCAACCAGGCTGTTGACGGCCATTGGGTCAGAAACATCGCATCGGAGCGCCAACACTTGTCCTCCTCGGTCTGTGATGGCCTGAGCGGTTTTCCGTGCGTCAGCTTCGCTGGTTCGGTAGCAGATGGCAATCTTCCACTGTCGGGTGGCGAGGTCAAGCGCAATCCCTCTTCCGATGCCTTTTGCTCCTCCGGTGATGAGTGCAACGTGCTGGTTCATGCGGTCCCTCGACTAAACGGTTGGTGAGGCATTATGCTCTCAAACGAAGTCGTTTGGCGAGTGTCTGCAGCACACCGGCCGTACGACTTGAAAACACCCGCTCGTTTTGAGGTTTCCTCGCTTCTGCAGTGCTTGCGTCAATCAGGGCTTGGAGATCGGCAAGCGTATCCACATCGCGCCAGGGTTGAAGCAGGCCAGTCATCAGTCTGAGCGACGTCGCTTTCCCTTGGGTGAGCTTCAGTACCTGGTCGGTTGACCAGGGGATATCGATGAAGAGTTCCGGAATCGCCCGCTTGAGGCCGATGAGATAATAGCCGCCATCAAAAGCCGGACCCAGCACGAGATCATGACTGTCCAGAAGGGTAAGAGCCTGTTTGAAAGAATCGAGAGGAATCGTCGGCACATCCGTCCCCATGAGTAAAACTCTCGGGTATCCATGCGCGAACAGCGTTTCAAAGGCTTGGTTCATACGCGCACCGAGGTCGTCGCCGACTTGGTCGATCAGCTTCACGCCCTGCCGCTCCTCCATGATCTTGAAGAACACGTGAGCGGCGGTGGGTGCGCAGGCAAGGTAGCGATCGATCGGCAACTTCAACTTCGTGACAGCGGTTCTTGTTCGTTCGAGGGTATCTAGCACCAAACTCCCATGGAGCGTGGCCGCTTCGTCGGGGCTCAGTGGTGGGCAGAGACGCGTCTTCACCTGACCCGGGATCGGCGCCTTGGCAAAGATCACTAATGCAGTGCTGAGTGCTGAGGGCTGAGTGCTTCGGTCAGGACGTGTCATTCTCATCTCACTGACCGATAGACGCGAGCGAGCCGATGGGGGCTGACGCCTACCCAGTACAGAAAGCGCAGGGTCCACATCAAGAGAATGGTTCTCAGCGGGCCTTGTGTATTCCACCGCCTAAACGAGGTGATGACGGTGTCCCGGAGCGCCACAGTTCGACCCGCTTGCTGCAGTCGCCCGCTGAATTCGATGTCTTCCATCAGCGGAATTTCGGAGAAACCTCCGAGCAGTTCGAACACGTGGCGGCGGACAAATAGGGCTTGGTCGCCGGTCGCAATGCCCGTCAAACGCGACCGGCTATTCATAAAGGAACTAATGACTCGACCCCAAATTGAGGGGCTATCGAATCGGACGTTGAAGCGCCCGCCTACTGCGGTTCGCTTTGCCAAGGCTGATTCAACGATCCGTCCGGCTTGTGCTGGCAACTGCGTGTCGGCATGTAAGAACAAGAGAATTTCGCCCTGGCTGGCTTTCGCCCCTTCGTTCATTTGGCACGCGCGCCCCCGTGGGGCCGTAATGATGCGGGCATTGGCCGTGCACGCGCAAAATTCTTGAGCGAGGCTGAGGGTGCCGTCGGTGCTGCCTCCGTCAACGATGATGATCTCAGTAAAGGTGGACGCTGATAGACACGCAAGGGTCCGTGGAAGGCTCTTTTCTTCGTTTAAGGTCGGAATGATGACGGAGATCGTCATCAGAGATCACGTCGTGGGTTTCTTGGGCTCGACGAACATGAAGTACATGACAATGACGATGGTGACCCAGAAGAGGATCTGTTTGTGCCAAAACAGGACTTCTCCATATTGAAACAGGCCTAAGGCCAAGCCGATGGCCATGGCCATGACTCCATAGCGGAGGGTCGGCGTTTCGATAGCGGCGTTGGCCCATATCGCAAGGCCGGCGAAATAGATGAGAAACGGGACGACATTGATTTCAAATCCGCCGCTGATAGACAGAAATACGTTGAGAAAGCCGATGAACATCAACGCCGTCCCGACCATCAAGCCGATGACGTGTATCTGATGCTCGTTCCCACCTCCCTGCTCTCCCGGTCCGGTCTGACGTGACGGGTGCAGAGATTCGTCTGGAGGTGGTGGCAGATCGGACGGAGCCATGGTTAGACCTTAAAATGTTTGCTGAGGGTCAAGGTTTGTTGTTGATAGGATGATCCCAACAGAGACCCATAGAGCTGTGTCGGCATTCCCATCATCTTGTCATAGACGACTTTGAAAAAGGTCTGTCCATCATGGATCAAGAATGGCACGTCATGTGGACGAACTTCCAGTACCACCTGAGTGCCTTTGATCTCTCCCTTCGATCCGTACCCGAAGCCAGGGTCGAAAAAGCCGGCATAGTGAGTCCGTAACTCTCCGCAGGCTGCTTCGTAGGCCACCATTTCGGCGGCATAGCCGGCCGGCACACGAATGCGTTCCTTCGAGGCCAGGATATAAAACTCTTCCGGCTCCAATAACAAGCTGTCGTGACGATGGCGATGGAGCGGTTCCCAAAAATCAGTCGCAGCATAATGACCGACTTTCTCGAGGTCAATGACGTGACTGTTTTTCTTTGCGCGGTAACCGATCACCCGAGAGTCCCTCTGATCCGTCCCGGCGAGATCAATGCGGAGAAACAGTCCGCGGTCCACACGGAAGTCTCGGCTGCCGACGGCCTTATGGGATGCCACGTTGTGATACAGCAATGGCGTGTGTCGATGCAGTGTCTGCAGCGCTTGGTCCGGCACCGTGGCCTCGCCGCACACCAACCGGATTTGGTTCAGCGACTGTCCGGTGCGGACTTTGATGGCGAACGAGCGTGGGACGACTTCCAGGAAGAGCCTGCCTTTGTAGCCGGCCCGGATTTCATCGAATCCGGAGGTGAGATCCGTCACCACGCGAGTGAAGACATCCAGACGTCCTGTCGTGCTCTTTGGATTCGCCCGTGCGCGGATCGTCTTCGGGAGAGCCAGCTGTTCCAGCAATGGCACGAGATACACATGACCCTTTTCCAGAATCGCCCCGTCGGTCAGATCCATCTCGTACATCACGAGATCCGACTGATAAAAATCCAGCACGTTCAATCTTGATGAGATGGCCGACAGTTCCGGCAAGAAGCTGCTGATCAATCGATAGGCTTTGCGGCCTAGACGAAGATCGAGGCTGGCCGGCTGAATCTGACGATCTTCGATGGTTTGAGAGGCGCTGATGGCTTTGCTTGTGATCAGGCGCTTGATGTCCTGATAGGGGAGAATACCGGCTCGGGGTGCGGGAGTGCTCACAGGTCGTCCGCATCTCCGCCGCAGCTGTTACCCCAGGCGGCGTAACCGTCGCGATCGGGATAGCTGTCACTGCAAGCCGCATAGGCTTCTTCCGAATCCTCGAACGAAGTCCGTACACCTACCATCGGAAGTTCCCGCCGATGATCAGACTTTGGTTGGGGATAATGGAACGTCTTGTCCTCATAATTACGGAGGATCGCCCCGTCCTCATCCATATGGACCAGATAATTGTCGGGGAGCAACGGGATTTTGCCGCCTCCACCTGGCGCATCGATCACGAAATGGGGCACTGCCATGCCGCTCGTATGGCCCTGGAGAGCTTTGATGACATTCAGACCTGTTTCGATGGTCGTCCTGAAATGATTCGTCCCCTTCGTCAAGTCGGCTTGATAGAGATAATAGGGTTTCACCCGTGCAAGAAGCAGTTGATGGACGAGGCGTTTCATGATTTCCGGGTCGTCATTCACGCCTTTGAGGAGGACCGTTTGGGCGCCGAGCGGAATGCCGGCATCCGCGAGCCGGCCGCAAGCGGCTTTGACGTCCGGCGTCAACTCGTCCGGATGATTGAAATGCAGGTTCATGTAAATGGGGTGGTACTTTTTCACCATCTCACACAGTTTGGCCGTGATGCGTTGCGGCAAGGTCCCGGGGACCCGTGAGCCGATCCGTATGAGTTCTAAGTGAGGAATCGTCCGAAGCGCCTTCAAGACACGCTCAAGGAGAGGGTCGGGGAGCAGCAGCGGGTCGCCTCCCGAAAGGATCACGTCTCGTACCTCTGTGTGCTCGCGGAGATACTCAATGGCCCGGTCCAGCTCACCTTTTTTGAGGAAACCGGGTTTTCCTACCAGTCGCTTCCTCGTACAAAACCGACAATAGATCGGGCACTGATTCGTCACCATGAGCAGCACCCGGTCCGGATAGCGGTGAACCAGGTGAGGGACCGGACTCATGAGATCTTCTTCCAGGGGATCGTCATCGGCCGCAATGTCGTCCAATTCGGCTACGTCGGGGACCACCTGTTTCCAGATCGCGTCATCCTTCGACTTGATGGTTTCGAGTACGGTCGGAGTGATCCGCATAGGATACGGGCC
>Ga0073934_10009204_pt1 | contig 12765 bp, 10 predicted proteins | sample LarsenN4metaG_FD_76834 | JGI IMG/M metagenome (GOLD analysis project Ga0073934, IMG submission 76834) | Hot spring sediment bacterial and archeal communities from British Columbia, Canada, to study Microbial Dark Matter (Phase II) - Larsen... ...
ACCGCCGATTTTTCAACCTGAGGTCGCCGCAGAGGCCATCGTCTGGGCCGCGCACCAGGACCTCCGGGAGGTGTACGTAGGTATGTCCACCGTCGCAGCGATCCTGGGCAACAAGATAGCTCCCGGGCTTCTGGATCACTACCTGGCACGGACCGGGTATAGCTCCCAGCAGACGAAGGAACCTGTAAACCCAGACCGCCCTAACAACTTGTGGGAACCGTTACCGGGGGATTATGGAGCCCATGGCCGGTTTGATGATCGGGCACACCCCCGTAGTTGGCAATTATGGGCGACCATGCACCGAGGATGGCTTACCCTCCTCGGAGCCGGGATCGCCGGGGCCATCTACCTGGCTTTGAAAAAACCCGATCTCCCAACCCCTCTCCCCTTGAAGGAAAGGGAGGAAGTATCCCCTGAACTTGGAGAGGGAACCTGCCTCTCCTAGCCTCCGGACGACCTCTGTATCTACCCAACGGCCCTGTCCCAGGTACCCCGGAAACGGGGCCGTCCTGTGGGGCCGTCCCTACACCCAGGACGTTAAGAGCGCTGTCCCCCTAGCGTTGTCGTGGGGGTCCAGGCCGGGGCATCGCTTGCCGGGAAGGACTCTTCAGACGCTTCGGCCACGATATCCCTGCCGGGAGGCGAGGTGTCCTCCTCCCCAGGGACCCTCCCCTGTGCTTGGCTCGTATTGACGCCCATCGCTTCGTAGAGATAGCAATGCCCGGTGATACCTCGATGAATAAGACCCCCCCCGAGAAGTGTAAGGAAAAGACCTCCCAGAGAGCGGCGGGTCAACCCGTAGAATAAGAGCGCACCTCCTCCTACCACCGAGGCCCGGCGCTCCGCTTCTCCAACGTTGACGCGGCGTGCTCCGCTGTGATCGGGTCGAACGCCGGGTACGTCGTGCATACCGGTCAGGGATGCGGACTTAAGTTTCATTTTGTTGCCTCTTTCTAGAGCTTGGAGGGGGCAGATTCGGGGTAACCCCTCCTGGCCCCCCGGGGAAGGGTTGGAACGTCCTGACGGAAACCGCACGCTCACGGCCGCACCGGAACGCCTATGCCTCCCCGGGGGAGCCAGGGGTTTTATAAGGTGCTCGTAAAAAACCTGATCCTGAAGCAGGGCCGACTCGACCTCTACCCGGGGCTCCTTGCTCGTTTCGGTCGTAGAGTAAACCTCGTGGACGGGTCGCTTATCTGCGCCCACCGCCCTCACCTGTGAGCTTCACCTTTACCTTGGGGCCTCATATCCATGGACCGGGGCGGGTCTAACTCAGGAGGCTGCCCCGTCACATACGCCTTAGCCAGGGAGAAGAGAACGGAAATCTTGCCGGCCTCGGGCTTCCAATAGATCACGTGTTCCACCTCCACTTTGATGAGAACCAGATCCGGATCGTCGGGTCCTTCAGGAAACCAGATGCGCCAGCTCTCCTTCCACATCTCTTTGATCCGGGTGGAATCACGCTCAATCCTCCCCTTTCCGGAGACCGAGACCCAGGCTTTATCGCTATCCCGGTAGTAACCGAGGTTGAGCCGGGGATCGACCTCGATATCCCGCACTTTTTCCGTATCCAGGCTGGTTACAAACCAAAGATCCGCGTCGGGAATAGGCTCCTGGGCCATCATTGGCCGGGAAAGTAAAAGGCCCTCCCGGCTCACGGTGGTCATCAGCGCAACCTCAAAACCCTTCAACAATTCGTAGAGAACCTCCAGATTTTTCTCTGTAACTTTTCTCATCCGATCTAAACCTCCTTAGTCTGACCTGTGGCGTTTTATACGCCGGTATCCATCCGCCCAGATAGGGACGCAAAAAACACCTCACCTATCGCTACGCCCCTGGGGTATCGGCGCCTCTCGCCCCTGCAGTTCCCCCCTCTCCCCTTGGGAGAGGGGGGCGCCCCGGAAACTGCTCGGAGATCCGCCCCTCCCCTCTCCCACAGCGTGGGAGAGGGGCCGGGGGTGAGGGCCGAAACTTACTCAAAACTAGCTTTACAAAGCACCCCTACCTCGTCTGAGGACTTGTGTACCTACGCCTCTGAGCCACGACCGTAAGACCCCTCCCCTCTCCCACAGCGTGGGAGAGGGGCCGGGGGTGAGGGCCGAAACTTACTCAAAACTAGCTTTACAAAGTCATAGTCCTTTGTAAAGCTCGCTTTCATCCCCCTTAAAAACCCCGGGAGGGGCGATCGGTTGATAGCCAAACGGGGATCCCCTCTTAGAAGCTCCGGGAGGAGCGACCGGTTTGTAGACGAGGAAACCGGTCGCTCCTCCCGGAGCTTTGAAGGATTCATCCAGATTAACTTTACAAGGGACTATTCCCATTCGCTACGGGGCTGCTTAAGGGCGCAGGAGCATTCTGTGCGGGCGTCCTTAAACAGAATAGCCCCTACGGGTTAGGCGAGGTTGCAACACGGAAGGGGTACACAGGATCCCACCGGAACGACACGACAACTTGAAGCCTTAGTACGAACGGGAAAAGGTATTACAGACGTTCTCCGGTGGACTTTTCCACTTCCATGGCGCGGACGCGATCGTGGGCTTCTTGCACACTTGCGCACTGCCGCTTGACAATAGATTTCACATCCGCCGGCAAGTTTTGCTGCAGCGCCTCCTTGTAATTCTGCAGAGCGGAGTCCTCTCCGCGTTCAGCTTCCGAGATAACGGCAGCGTCGTCTTTACCCGTCACAGCCGATTTAATATTGATCCAACCGCGATGAAGCGCTCCGGCAGCGCTACCGGTCTTCTCCGGGTCACCCCCCAGACGTCGGACCAGACTTTGCAGCTCAGAGGCAAACTGGGCGCGCTGTTGCGCGTAGGAATTGAAAAGGCTTTTGAGTTGATCGTTCTTGAGACCCTCTGCAGCCGTGCGGAAGCCGTTTTCAGCGTCCTTACACGTCTCAATGAGATTATTAAGGGTAGAAATTACTTCGTTTTGATTCATTACATTCATGGAACCTATCTGTTCGCTAAATCTATGATACCACTGCGGTCATTGCCAGAAATCCTCCTCCGGGCCCAGGATAAACTCCGCGGCAAAGCAGCCTGTTTTTTCATCTTTATTTTAGCGAATGGATATTACTTCCCCTTTTTCTTCTTAAAAAGTTTAAAACCCGATACACACTCTCTATATGTAGACTTAGGCAAGCTCCATGCCATCTTTTGTAATCGGTATTACGCGCTCACGAGGCTTGGGATTTGAGAGGACCCATGAAGGTTGGACGCGGTTCCTTAAAAGAGGGTAGAAGCTTACCCGTTCCTGGGCGCTTGGAAATAGAAAATTCTGGATCTGTCATGAATTTAATCGGATTTACGGGATCTCAGGCCGGCTTTCTGATCACGTAAGATTTTACCCCATTGCAAAGTTTGCAAGGGCGGGCTAGGTACCGGGCAGATTCTCTTTAATTTCGAGGGCCAGGGTTTCCAACTCTGTATCGGTAAGTATCTATAAAAGTGAATTTTTTGCGGGATGATAAGTTTCCAGGGCGGGCTTCCGGCTTAGCGCTTTTTTAGCCGCTTTTCATAGAGATTCATCAAAGGGGTCACCGAGATCCCATGAACCACGATAGAGATGGCCACGACCGTGGAGGTCAGGGCGGTCAATTGCCGGGCTATATCGGGAGGAAGGTCATGCTGTAGGGCATGCATCAAGTAATAGATGGAGCCGATACCACGGATGCCGAACCAGGCTATGAGACCTCGCTGGAGGCCGGATATCTGGAAGCCCATCAGTCCCAGTCCTATGGCGACCGGGCGTATGACCAGAAAGAGCAGGGGAGCGAACCATAAAATCTCAGGGGTTAGAGACCGGAGGGAGAGTATCCCACCGAGGAGGATCACTACGGCCACCTCCCCGATGCGTTCGATCTGCTCGTTGAAACCGAGCACCGCCTGTACCATATAGGCCGGGGCCTTTTCCGGGTGTGTGGCGATCTCTTCCTCTTCTCCCACACGGGTCATGGCCTTTACCTCCTCGGAAGGGGTCTCCCCCGTGGACCTTAGTTCGACCCGGCGTAAGGCCAGGCCTGCTGCAAAGACGGCCAGGAAGCCGTACGAGTGGGCCAGTAACGCGATGCCATAGGAGAGGGCGACGAGCCCGAGCGCCAGGAAATCGTCCAGTCCTGTGGCTTCTTTATGTTCACGCCGCAGGTAGATGACCAGGTATCCCACCAGGGTTCCAAGCAGCCAACCGAGGCCCAGCCCTCCAGGAACGGCCCACAGTACGTCCACTGCCAGCCAGCGCCACCCCTTCTCCCCCAGTTCGTGGACCCCTAGCAGGCCCAACCCCAGCATCACAAAGGGAAAAGCCGTACCATCGTTTAGGCCGGCCTCACCGGTTAAGCTGAAGCGTAGCCGGTCCCGGTCCCAGGGATCCTCCAGCTGGACATCGGAAGCCAGTACGGGATCGGTGGGGGCAAGAATCGCGCCGAGCAGGATCGCGGCCCCAAGGGACAGACCGAGTCCCACCACACCGGCCAGCGCGATCAACCCCACCGTCAGGAGCATGCAACCGGAGGCGAGCCATACCGGCAAACGCCATCGTCCTTCGGATAAGGGGGTACGAAGTTTGAGGCCCGCCGTAAACAGCGAGATGATCACCGCCACTTCCGTGATCCGCTCCAGGAACGCCGGGTGTTCCACCGGGTCTAGCCGGAGGAGCCCGTAACCGTAAGGCCCTAACCCGAAGCCAATCAGCAGGTAAAGCATCGAGGCCGTCAGCGGCAGGCGCTTGAGCGTCGAACCAACCAGCGCCATGATGATAAAGATCCCGCCCACGATGATGAACCAGAGGGTGAAGTTCATGATACCTTCTACCCATTCGCCCAAACAACCGTGCAAAAAACAGATGGCTTCGGCGCGGGTTTATCCCGCGCCTGACGGAGGGCTCCTCCCCATGAGGAATCTTGCACCAGAAATTTGACGAATCGGGATTTCTACGATAACCCCAGTCCCTGGGGAGGTTTTTCCTTAAATTCCAAAACCTTCTCGCACCAATGCGCGACGGCCAGAAGTTTATCTTCCTGAAAGTGGGCTGTAGCCAGTTGGATTCCCAAGGGGAGGCCGGATTCACTAAGTCCCGAGGGGAGGGTGATCGAAGGCAATCCGGAGAAAGTCCACGGGATATTAAACGAGGGATCCCCTGTAGCCTGCAGGCCCCTTGGGGCCGGGGATGCGGTGGTTGGGGTCAACAGAACATCGAATTGACTCAGGAGAGGAGCCATTTGTTGGATAAAACGGCTGCGGATGCGCTGGGCTCGCAGATACTGGACGCCTGGGACCAGCATTCCCATTTCAATGAGCTCACGGAGCTTCAAGCTGTACTTGTCCCGATGCTCTTTAAATAGATCCTCATGGACGGCGGCCATCTCCACCCGCATGAGGGTGCGGTGGGCCGCCTGCACGGCGGCGAAACTTTCTGGCATTTGGACGTCCTCGATCCTGGCTCCGGCACGGGCCAGGCGCTGCGCGATGTCCTCGATATGCTTGCGGGTCTGAGCCTCCGCGCGTTCCAGGAAGAATTCTCTGACCAATCCGATGTGGGGAGGCCTTCTAGACCGTTCCAGAGCCTGGCGATAATTGGGAACAGGTTGCGTTGACGAGGAGGGGTCTTGGGGGTCATGGCCGGCCAGGATTTGTAAGAGCAGGGCCGCGTCTTCCACATGACGCACAAAAAAACCCGGGTGGTCCAGGCACCAGCTATCTGGGAAAATTCCGTACCGGCTGATCCTTCCATACGTGGGCTTCAACCCCACGACGCCACAGTAAGCGGCAGGTCTTAAAATAGAGCCTGCGGTTTGGGAACCCAGAGCAGCCGGACACATTTCCGCCGCCACCGCCGCTGCAGAACCGCTACTGGAACCCCCCGGCGTGTGCTCCAGGTTCCAGGGGTTCCGGGTCGGAGCCGGATCAAAGTAGGCGAATTCCGTGGTCGCCGTTTTTCCTAAAATGATCGCCCGGCCTCCTTGAGGCGTCGGACGGTTGTGGCATCATAGGTGGGTACAAAGTCCGCATAGATCTTGGAGCCGACCGTCGTTTTCAAGCCTTTGGTATAGAAAATATCTTTGACGCCCACGGGAATTCCGTGAAGAGGACTTCGACGGTTCCCCTGCTCAAGTTCTTGTTTACACCGAGCCGCCGCCTCCAGGGCCCCCTCCCGGTCCAGGGTGACCCACGCCTGTAATTTCGGCTCCAACGCATCGATCCGCTCTAGAACTGATTTTATCAGCTCCACCGGCGAGAGCTTCCCTTCGGAGAGGTAGGTCGAAGCCTCGGTGAGGCTCCAGGTATAGGGATCTGCCATATATTTCTTTGCCGCCTCTTCTTGTGAAAAAATCCTCTAGAATCTCTTTACAAAAAGAAGATGGGCTCTTCATGGGGATCTAGGGGGTAAGAAGCAACCTGGCTCAATTCCTCGGCGGTTTGCTCCAGGGCAGGCCGAAGAGCTTCCGCCCGGTCGGCTCCCCACAGGCTAACCGCCCATTCAAAAAGAACCTTAAACGGATCTTCCTTCATAGATCGTGGTCCGCCATCCGTCGTCGTGGAACGATCCCAGCGGATCGTCGGCTCTAGACGACGGGGGGTCGGGCTAAGAGAATCGCTCTATTTTAATAATTTCGTAGTTTTTGACGCCGGCCGGAACCTTGACCTTCACTTCGTCTCCTACTTCCTTACCCAAAAGGCCTTGAGCGATGGGAGACTTTACAGAAACCACGTTCTCATAAAACTCTGCATCCTCCCCACCCAGAATCTGATAAACGACCTCTTCATCCTTATCCAGATCGTAGACGGTGACTTTCGTCCCCAGCATGACCTTTTTCGTAGAGATATTCAGGTCATCGATGATCACGGCATTGGCCAATCGACGTTGAAGATTGTCCGCCTCCAGGTTCAACATCTCCTTTTTGGCGATGGCCATTTCCCATTCTGCGTTCTCGCTTAAATCTCCATAACTGGCTGCTTGACCGATCTCTTTACTCATAGCTCCCCCTGGTCGTATCATTTCCTTAACTTTTTGTAACTTCTCGTCGAGATAGTTCCAGGTTTTCCTAGTCATATAGTTCGTTTCCATAATTCTCTCACACCTCTTCCCTGCAAAAATTCTTTATGGTTGGTTTACTCAGGTAAAAGGTAACATCTAACGAAATATTATCCCTGTCAAGAAAATTGTTTTCGGTCCTACATCTTAAACGATAATTTTTCCCAGCCCATATTTCAACGGGGAGCCCTTTTTTCTCTTGGAGGAAAATGGACAACTCCAGAACTATCCTGCGATTTCTTGGATCTGTCTAAGCCCATACTTCCTCATCAACTGTCGGAGCCCCTGATTGATCCGATAGACCACCCCCGGTCCTTCATAAATCAAGCCGGTATAGATTTGGACCAGTTTGGCTCCGGCCTTTAGCATGGCGAAAGTCTCCTGGGCATTGAAGATGCCCCCCACCCCAATAACGGGAAGTCCCGCGTGGTTATGGATATAACGGACCATCTCCAAGGCTTTTTTATGGAGGGGCTTGCCGCTCAACCCCCCCGCTTCGTTGATTTGAACGGTCAATCCCTCCCGGGCTAAGGTGGTATTGACGGCGATCAACCCATCTACCCCCCGGCTCAGGCAAACTTCCAGTAATTCGTCCACTGCCGGCCAGTCTAAATCCGGCGAGATCTTTACCAGAAGGGGCCTTCTAGGGGTCCCGGTCCGTTCGGACAAAGCTTGAGACTCCCGTTGAAGGGCCCCAACCAGGGCCTCCAATTGATCCTTCTCCTGCAAGGTCCGCAGGCCGGGAGTATTGGGAGAGCTGACGTTAATCGCAAAGTAGCTGCCGTAGGGATAAAGCCTTTGCAAGGAGTACAGGTAATCCTCCACGGCTTTATCCAGGGGAGTTAGTTTAGACTTTCCGATACTGATCCCCACCGGAATCGGGGCCGGGGGCATCTCTTGAAGACGTCTGGATATGGCATCGGCTCCTTCGTTGTTAAATCCCATCCGATTGAGGAGGGCTTTATCTTGTGGAAAGCGGAAGATTCGAGGTCTGGGATTGCCCTGTTGGGGGTATCGGGTGACGGTACCCGCTTCCAGGAATCCAAAACCCAGGGCCGCGAGCTCATGGAGGACCCGGGCATTTTTATCAAAGCCGGCGGCCAGGCCCACAGGGTTCTTGAAACTGAGCCCTAATAGCTCCTGTCGTAAGGAGGGATCCTCATAGGAGGAAATCCGTGAAAGGGCCCTTAAAACCCGGGGACTTCGCCCCAGAAGCTTTAGGGCTTTCAGCGCGTACTCATGGGCCAGCTCAGGATCTTTTTGAGAAAGCTTAAATAGGAGGGGCCGTATCCAGGGATAGAGCATCGCCCTTAATCATAAAGTAAAAGGTTTATATCTAAACTTACCCACGTCTGCTCGTAGATAACTCCGTTCTAAATTCTTTTATAGCTCCCCAGAGGCTTTTAAGCAAGTATTTTCGAGGCCGGTTCACTTATTTCTAATACTTAAATACCCGAAGCTACTTTGGAGTCGTGAGCGGGGAGAGAATTCCCTTGACGGGAAGCTCTCTGCGTAGCATATATATGATAAAAGCTATGGATAAGTAAGGCCTCCCTTTAATTGAATCTTGCGTGTACAGCGCGCAACGGACGTAGGAAACCGCATTTGATTTCAAGGACGGGATCTTCTCTAGACGCCAGGACTTGCAAAGATCCCCATCGATCAGGAGAGGACAACGATTATGCTAGAGGTGTATATCTCCGGGGTAGGGATGACTCCTTTTGGAAAAAGGAGGGAATCTTTACAGGAATTGATGGCGGAAGCGGCGACAAAAGCCCTGCAAGACGCGGGGCTTGAGGACGTGGACGCTATTTACTTAGGGGTCATGAACCCTGAAGCTTTCATCCAGGAGGGGAACTTTGCCAGTCTGATCGCCGATTACTTAAATTTGGTCGGGACACCGGCCACCCGAATTGAAACCGCTTCCTCCTCCGGGGCCGCGGCCTTTTTTACCGCCTTTCAGGCCGTGGCTTCTGGATATTATAAGACGGTCCTGGTGCTCGGCGGGGAGAAGATGACCCACCTGAACGTGGCCCAATCTACGAAAATCCTGGCAGAGGTCATCGATCGGTCCGAACGGAGCTCCGGGGCTACTATGCCTGCCCTGGCGGCCATGTTTACGGAGAAGTACCTTAAGGAGTATAAGATCTCCCAGAATACCATGCAAAAAATGCTGGCCATGGTCGCCATTAAGAACCACTACAACGGTTCTTTAAACCCCTATGCCCAATTTCGACAAATCCTCTCTGAGAAACAGTACCTTGAGAGCAAAATTGTGTCCTTTCCTTTAAAACTCTACGATTGTGCTCCCATGACGGATGGGGCTGCAGCCGTCATTTTAACCTCAGACAGGGCAAAGGTACGGGTGGCCGGCCTAGGGCACGGTACAGATACCCTGGCGACCCGGCATCGCGCCTCCTTTACGTCGTTTAGAGCCACGCAACTGGCTGCATTTAAAGCCTACCAGATGGCCCGCTTAAATCCTGAGGATATTGATTTTGCGGAGGTCCACGATGCTTTCACGCCCTTTGAGATCATCGGCACCGAAGATTTAGGATTCTTTCCTCGTGGAAAAGGCGCCAAGGCGCTGGAAAAGGGGGAAACCCATTTGAAGGGCCGGCTCCCCATTAACCCCTCGGGGGGATTAAAGGCCCGAGGACATCCGGTGGGAGCTTCCGGATTGGCCCAGATCGTAGAGGTGGTCTGGCAGCTCCGCCGACAGGTTGATTCGGCCCGGCAGCTGGATAAGGCCCGGATCGGATTAGCTCAAAGCATTGGGGGCCTGGCCACCAACAACTTCGTAACGATTCTGGAACGGACCGACTCTCCACGGAGGGTGCAGCCGGATTGGAAGGGGTCTTACCGGCCTTCGACAGGTAAAATGGCGCCGGTTCGAAAGGCTTCTGAGGAAATTGCCAAAGAGGGCGTCATCGAAACTTTTACCATTTTATACACGACCCCCGAAGGCTTCCCTTCTCCTTTGCCGCTGGCGTTTATTAAAGATCTTAAAGGAAACTGGGTTATTGCCCGGGGGCGGAGTTTGAAACACCTCAAGATCGGGAATCGGGTGGTCCTTCGTAAAATAGGAGACAGCTATTACTTCGTAGCCCGGACTTATCTGGATAAGGTCAACCTGTTTCTACGAAAGATGTTCTGGAAGTTGAGCAAAAGCAAACATCGACGCGCCCTGAAACCTCTTTTGAATAAGAAGAAGAAAGAGCCTGTAACGACACAGCCCTAAAGCCCCACGATAACGGATAAAGGGGGAAGGGGGAAGCTTTCAAGGGCCTCTTTTTTGGACCTAATCCCTCCGACTCCCCTTCCCTCCCCAGGGAAGGGGAGCGTTGGGACACGGGCCTTCCCCGAGTTCCCCCTTCCCTACGAGGGAAGGGGGTCAGGTCCAAAAAATACCCTTGGAAGGAAGGGGAAGGGGTTTTCTATTCCTCCTCCACGCTTCCTCCTTCATCCTGAGAGAAAGCATGTACGGTTACGGCGGTCGGATTTTAAATATAGACCTCACCCATCGAACGACCCGGATAGATTATTTTGGCGACAGCTTCGCGCGGAAGTACTTGGGAGGTAATGGATTTGCGATTCGATTGCTCTACAATCGGGTTAGGCCCGGCGTACGTCCCTTCGATCCCGAGAATGTCATCGTGTTCGCAGGGGGGCCGATTAACGATACCTGTATCCCCAGTGATAGCCGAATCTGCGTGGGAACGAAGTCGCCCCTCAACGGGTTATTCTTTGATTCTACGTTTGGAGGGCGATTTCCCGTAACCCAGAAGCGAACCGGGTTTGACGTCATCGCCATCACCGGTAAGGCCGATCGCCCCGTGTACGTGGTTGTGGATGAATCGGGGGCGACCCTCAAGCCGGCGGAATCCCTGTGGGGGTTAAAGATTACGGAGACTATTAAATCCATCTTAAGCGTGGAAGGCCAGGAAGCGGACGCAGTGGCCATAGGGCCAGCTGGGGAAAATTTGGTGCGGTTTGCCGCCATGGGGCACTTCTGGAAGAACCGGGGGGGGATCTCGGGAAGAGGAGGGACCGGCGCCGTCATGGGATCCAAGAACGTGAAGGCCCTGGTCGTCCGGGGGAGCCGAAGGACAGAGGTCGCAGACCTGGCGGATTTAAAAGCCCTGGTCAACGAAACGCGGGAGGCCTTGAAGACCGGAACTGCGGTCCTTAAGGCTTATGGCACCCAGGCCCTGGTGGACCTGATCAACACCAAGGGGGCTCTGGGAACCCGAAACCTGCGTACCGAAGTCTGGGATCGAGCCGCCGAGGTCAACGCCGACACGTACAAAGAGAATTATTTTGAGAAGGACAGCACCTGTTTTGGGTGTTCTATCGCCTGCGGAAAGGATTTTGCGGTCAAAGAAGGGGAGTACGCCGGAACCCGCTGGAAAATGCCGGAGTTTGAGACCATCTTCGCCTTCGGGTCCATGCTGGATAACTCCCAGGCCGCCTCTCTTATCAAAGCCAACGAGCTTTGCGACGAGCTAGGGATGGATACCATCAGTCTGGGAGTGACCCTGGCTTTTGTGACCGAGTGCTTCGAGCAGGGCCTGCTGACCCGCTCGGATACAGGGGGGATCGAACTTCGGTTCGGAGACCACCGGCTCATGAACGAGCTCATTGAAGCGACCGCCCTGCGCCGGGGATTCGGCAACCTCCTGGCCGAGGGTTCGGCCAGGATCGCGGAGCAATTGGGCGGGAAAGCGAAAGAATTCCTCTACACCGTAAAGGGCGTCGAGGTGCCCGGACACTCCGCGCGCGGGCTCAAGGGGATGAGCATCGGCTATGCGACGGGAACCCGGGGAGGTTGCCACCACGATACCCGCCCGACCCTCCAGTATGCTTCGACCTTCGATCATCGATCCACCGCAGGAAAACCTGAATTTGCCATCCGCACTCAGAATTTTACCGCCATGGACGACTCCCTGGTCCAATGCCGGTTTACGAGCGAGCGCGGGGGATTTGGCGCCCTGATTAACGAGAAATATGCCCGGATGCTCCGCGGAATTACCGGCTGGGACGTGACCACCGAAGAGATCGAACGGATCGGAGAGCGGATCTGCAATCTGGAACGCGCCTTCAACGTCCGAGAAGGCATTCGCCGTAAAGACGATGTCCTTCCTTATCGCGTCATGACGGAGCCTATCCCCTCGGGCCCTCTGAAAGGAATGTACTGCCCGCCGGAGGAATTGAATGCGATGCTGGATGAATACTACGCGCTTCGGGGCTGGACCCGGGAGGGAGTACCGAGTGAAAAAAAACTGAGGGAGCTTGGGCTGGAGGAAGTTATCCTTGAAATCGCTTGACGGGAGATATAACCGTCCCCAGTCCCCGCGACCTTGATCTCCTTCGAGGCGCCCCTTCCTTACCCTCCCATGGCGGTGAATAACCGCTGGAAGGCCAGCCCGGGGTGCCAAAGCGGTGTAGGGGCGCAAGGCCTTGCGCCCCTACTAACTGTGTAGTTAGGACGCTCGGTACTAAGACCGATTCAAAGGGATGTAGCATAGCCTGGGTCAAGCCCCCGTTGTTTTATCGCCCTTCAGCTCTTGGAGCCGGGGTCGGCTCTATCGTGAGTATACCCACCGTCTCGGTATTTTTATAATAACCCTCAGGAACAGGTTCGTATTTGCCGGGCCCGGGCTCGTATCTTCACCGCCGCTTGCCTGTACCGGCTCGATTCGGATTTAAGAAGCTCCGCATCTCGCAGGACCC
>Ga0073934_10009205_pt1 | contig 12765 bp, 11 predicted proteins | sample LarsenN4metaG_FD_76834 | JGI IMG/M metagenome (GOLD analysis project Ga0073934, IMG submission 76834) | Hot spring sediment bacterial and archeal communities from British Columbia, Canada, to study Microbial Dark Matter (Phase II) - Larsen... ...
CGAACCGGACGTATTCGGTAGTGTATGGGGCGCCGGTGGGGGCGACGAACTGGGTGAAGCTGGCGGATGTGGAGGCGGCGGCGACGAACCGGGAAGTGCGGGTGAGCGACACCCCGCCGGCGGCGACGCCGGAGCGGTATTACCGGCTGCGCACGCCCAAGCTCCCGTAATGCACGGCGGCACGTGACCGCGCCTCGGCTTCGAGGCGCGGCGCACACGCAGAGACTCAGCATGGCTCGCGGGCAACCGCGAGCCATGCGCGTTTTCGGGAGGGCAGGCCAGCCGGGCGGGAACGCTTCACGGGTTCGACCGATCGGGCCCGTCGGTCTGGTCTGCCCTCATGGCCCAGGCCCTGACGCAAGGGTCTTCAGTACCACTTGCGCAGCCGAACCTCGATGCCGAGGTCGCTGCCGACGCCCCGTTTGAAAGCCTGCAAATCGGCGTGGGAGCCGTCCGCGTTGCGATAGTGCAAGGGGTACACCACCTTGGGCCGGTAGGCGCGCACGGCGCTGACCGCCTGGCTGACCGTCATGGTGTAGGGGGTGTTGATGCAGGCAAAACCCACATCAATGTTGCTCAGGGCGCGCATTTCGGGAATGTCCTCCGTGTCCCCACAGATGTAAACCCGTCGTCCGCCCACGGTCAGAACATAACCGTTGCCCACGCCGCGCGGGTGATTGGGGGCGGTGAAGTTGTAGGCGGGAATGGCCTCGATTCCGATGCCAAGAGCGCTGGTCGAGCTGCCGTTGGTCAGCACGGTCGTCAACGCCTTCAGGCTGGCAGACATGCTGTTATAGACCGCGGAAGGAGCGACGATCACGCAGCCGGTGTTCGTCACCGCGTTCAACGTGGTGGCGCTGTAGTGGTCGCCATGGCCGTGCGTGACCAGAACGAGGTCGGCCCGGCCCAGCCCGGCATAAAGGGTGGCGCTGCCCACAGGGTCCACATAGATCCTCCGCCCGTTCCAGCCCATGACGAAACTGGCGTGGTTGATGGGGTGGATGACCAGGTCGCCCTGCTCGGTGGCCAGGTGGTCGCCGGTCAGCGCGTTCGACTCCGCCTGCGCCGCCCGGTAGAACCGGCTGCTGAAATAAGGCGCGGCTGAATCGGTGTGCTGGTTCATGCCCGCGCTGGCCAGGGTCAGCATGCCCTGCCACTGCGTCAGGTTTAACGAGGTGAGGATGCGGCAGACTATGCCCGTGGGCGCGGAGAGGGCCAGGCGCAGTTCACCGTTGGTCAAGACGGCGGGCGGTTGGAATTGAAGGTCGGGCTGCGCGTGAACGGGTTCCGGACTCGAGGCCAGGCTCAGAGCCAGACCCAGCGCCGCCAGCGGGAGGCGATGGTTCATAACGGGCTCAGTGAAGGGTTGTGTTATTCGTGCCGCAAGGCCTCGATCGGATCCAATTGCGCCGCCGCCTTGGCCGGATACAGGCCAAAGATAATGCCCACCGCGCCCGAGATGCCGAAGGCCAGCAACACCGACCACACCGTAACAATCGTTTTCATGGTTGTCAGGTGGGAAACGATCAACGGGGTCAGCACCCCTACCATCACGCCGATCAAGCCGCCCCCGACCGCCAGCACCACCGTTTCCACCAGGAACTGCAGGGTGATGTCACGCCGCTTGGCCCCGAGGGCGCGCCGGATGCCGATCTCGCGCGTGCGCTCGGTCACGTTGGCCAGCATGATGTTCATGATGCCAATGCCGCCCACCAGCAGGGAGATTGCCGCGATCGAGCCCAGCACAATGTTGAAAATGCGCTTGGTGGCCTCGGCCTGGCGCAGCAACTGCAGCGGCACAATGATCTCAAAATCGTTCTTGTTGTGGAACCGGCCCAGGAGCGTTTTGATCTGGGGATCAGCCGTCTCCACGGAGCGCGTGTCTTTCATTTGCACAGTGATCTGATGCAGTTCCACCTTTTCCGCCTCGAAGCCGCCCGCGCTGCGCCGGATGAGCACCTCCCCAAACCGCGACCGCGAAGTGCTCAGCGGGATGTAAACGTTGTTGTCCAGCGGCTCACCCTCCTTGCGCCCGGCCTGCGTGCGTTGCTCCGGCATGTTCATTTCCCGGACCAGCCCGACCACGCGATAGTAGAACGCATCAATACGCACCGAGTGGTCCAGGGGATCCTGGTAGGGAAACAGGCGCTGCGCCAGCCCCACCGTCAGCACGCAAATGTTGTGGTTGTTGATCTCGTCCGTCTCGGTCAGGAAGCGCCCGCGCACCAGCTCCATCCCTACAATGTCCCGATAGAAGGGGTAGGTGCCCAGCACCTGGCAGGCAACGGAGTTGGCCCCGAAGCGGACGTTCTCCCGAATAATCCGCACCGGCAGAACCCGCTTCACGCCGGGGATGGTCGCTTGAATGCGCGCGCCATCCTTGTAGGTCAATCCGTACTCGATGGAGCTGCCGCGGGTGGCCATGCCGGCCTGCTTGGCGTCCTCGGGGGGCTTGAGGCTGCGAAGGATGATGTTGTCGCTGCCCAGTTTCTTGATTGCTTCCTGGGCCTCGTAGGAAGCGCCTTCGCCAATGGCCAGCATGGCAATGACCGAGCACACCCCGAAGATGATGCCCAGCATGGTGAGCATCGAGCGCAGCTTGTGCAGCAGCAGGCTTTTGATGCCCAGCCGGATCGTGCTCAGAAGCTGAAAGTTGAGTCCGCTCATGAGGACACCCGGCCTTGCGCTCCGTTGGAGCGGGGTTCGTTCAGCACCTCCCGGTCAATCAGGCCGTCGGCCATGTGGATCACGCGATGCGCCCGCCGGGCCACGCGGTCATCATGGGTCACCAGCACGATGGTTTTCCCGCGTTCGCTCAGGTGGTCAATCAACTCCAGCACTTCCTGGCCGGTCTTTGAGTCCAGGTTGCCGGTCGGTTCGTCGGCCAGGATCATGAGCGGGTCGTTGACCAGCGAGCGCGCCACCGCCACACGCTGTTGCTGGCCGCCCGAAAGCTGGTTGGGCCGATGATGCAACCGGTCGCCCAGCCCGACCATCTCAGCGAGGGTGCGGCACCGTTCCTCGTATTGCCGCAGGTCCACCCCCTGGTAAAGCAGGGGCACCTGGATATTCTCGAGCACGGTCAACTGGGCGATCAGGTTGTAGGACTGGAAAATGAACCCGATCCGTTTGCCACGGGCTTCCGACAGCTCATCGTCGGGCATCCGGGAGACGTCCATTCCCCCCAGGAAATAGCGGCCCGAAGTCGGGCGGTCCAGGCAGCCCAGGATGTTCAGCATGGTGGACTTACCGGAGCCCGAAGGGCCCATGATGGCCACGTAGGAGCCCGGCATGACCTCGAGGTTCACCCCCCGCAAGGCGCGCACCTCGACCTCGGCGCCCAGCACGTAGCGCTTCTCGATGCCCTCGAGGCGGATGATCGGCTCAGCGGGCGGCATCGGTCGGGCGGGGATTGCCAAAGGCCGGCGCGTTGGTTGAGCCTCCGGGGCGGCTGCCGCGCTCGCGCATGAACACCTCGCGCATGGCCGCCCGCTCCGCGTCGTCAAGCTGGCCGTCACCGTTGGTGTCAAAGCGCTTCAGCATCTCCTCGCGGTTGAAGCCGGCCCCGCGCCGCCCCTGGCCCGAGCCCTCCGGGCCTTCGGGCCGCATCCCGTCGGGACCGCCGCCAGGCGGCCCCATGCCTTCGGACCGGAAAGCGCCCGGCTCAATGCCCGGCTCGCCGCCGCGCCGCGCTCCGCCGGGTCCGCGGCCACGTCGCTCGCCGTTGCCCGTGCCGTTTTCCATGCCGGGACTGGCGGGAAAATCCTCGCCGACCACCGGCCGCGGCAACACATTGGTGCCATTGGGTTCGGGCAACTTCTCGCCCGCCGCCACAATGGCGCCGGCCAGGTCTTTTTCCTCGGTGTCGAACGGCGGCGAGAGCAGCACCCGCTGGCCCTCTTTGAGCCCGGAGGTGATCTCGATGAACTTGATGTTATACATACCCACCGTGACCGGCACGGGCTGGTCCGGAGCGTCCGCGAGGAACACCACCTGTTTACCCTTGCGCGTGGTCACGGCCTGGATGGGCACGGAGATCACATTTTGCAGGTTGGTGACAATGATCTCGGCGCGGGCCGAGACGCCCGGTTTGACGTTCGGCAGGGGGTCGGTGATAAACACTTCCGTGGCGTACACCTTGAGGTTGGGATTAGCCCAGCGGCTGGAACTGTCGGGCAGGGGCGCGACGCGGTTCACCACCCCGTTGAAACGCCGGTCGGGCATCGCATCCAGCACCACGTAGGCCGGCTGGCCGGGGCGCACCTGGTTGATGTGCGACTCGTGAATTTTCACCGTGAGCTTCATCTGACTGATGTCGGGCAGCTTGATCAGCTCCTGCCGGTTGCGCACCTGGGCGCCTTCCTCGATGAAGGACTCGCTGCTGAACCGCCGGTCGCCGCCGCCGCCGCCGTACACCACCAGCCCATCCTGCGGGGCGTAAATCTTGGTCGCCTCGAGCTGTTTGATGTCTCGCTCGAGCTTCTTCTTGCTCAGTTCGAGGGTGCTCTTCTGGGTTTGCAGGTCGGCCTTGTACTGTTCGAGCTTGCGCTCCCCTTGCAGCTTGACGCGTTCCAGCTCCTCCTTGGCCTGTTCCAGAGCGGCCTCGAGCTGGCGGCGCTTCTTGGGTTCGTCAAACGTCTCCAGCATCCATAACGCTTTCTGGGCCTGCTCAAGCTTCAGGCGGCTTTGGGAGACGGTCAAACGGTCGCTGTCCAGCTTGGTTTTGGTTTCAAACCCTTTCTTGTAAAGCTCTTCGGTCCAGGCCAGCCGGTCCTCGGCAATCTTGAGGGACTCCATCACGTTGGTGATTTCGATCTGGGCGTTGCGGCGCAGTTGCAGGGCCTCGCCCTTGAGGTATTTGTCCAGGTCGGTCTGAGCGAATTCCACGGCCAGCATGGCGTTGGTGATTTCGCTCTCGACCATGCTCATCTGGATGGCCAGTTGCTGCTCAGCCTGAATCACGGCAAACTGCGCTTTCTCGACATTGATCTGTTGTTGGTTGACGGCGTCCTGGGAGGAGGCGGAATCCAGTTCCACGAGCAGGTCGCCCTTCTTGACCGTGCTGCCCTCGGGCACAATGTAAATGATGCGCGCGACCCCCTCGACTTCGCTGCGCACAATCTCCTCCTTCACCGCCTCGATGTTGCCCCCCTCGACAATCGAGATCAGGAAATCGCCGCGCTTGACCTCGTAGTAGGAAAGGTCGCGTTGGGGTTCGCTGTCGGGTTTGAGCACCGCGTAGGCGGCAGCCACCACCGCCAGGCCCAGCACAGCCGCCAGAAGAGGACGGCGGCGCATCCATCCTTTCACTTTGGGCGCCGAATCAAGAGGGTTCATGGTCGGTAATTGAAGAAGGCATCCGGATCAATCAGCGGCTGGTCTGAACCGGCGGAGGTCTCCCGGCCTGCCTCGTGTGGCGGCAGGAAGCCCGCGAGGTGGTCCTTGAGCCAGAACTCGGGCTGGTCGGACCGCAGCGCCCCGATATCCAGCATGAGTTGCAGACGGGCATTCTGGTAATCCACCAGCGCCGCAACCACCGCGTTCTGGGCGCTGATCTGGGCGTCCTGTGCGTCCACCAGGTCGCGCACCTCAGAGCGCCCGGCTTGCAGGAGCAGCGTCACGCTTTCCACCCGGCGGTCGGCCAGGGCCAGGGCGTTCTTTTGAATCTCGTAGTTCTGGCGGCGTTGGGCGAGGGTGCGCATGCCACTGGCAATATCGCTGCGCAGGGTGTCCAGCGCCAGGGTCAGGTTGCGCAATTCCGATTCAAAGCTGACCAGGGCCGCCCGGTAGGTGTTCCGTTCGTTCAGCCGGTCCAACGGCAGGTCCAGGTCCAGCCCCGCCCCGGCCCGCACCTGGTTGATGTCAAACTTGGTATAGTCGGTCGGTGGTTCCGAGTTGAGCGAGGCGTCCCCCACAAGGTTGAGTTGGGCCCGCAAGCCGTCGGCGGCAATCCGCACCTTGCGCTTGACGTCCTCGAACCGGTCAATCGAGTTCAAGAGAGGCAACTGTTTCTCGACCGCCACCCGGTAGGCGGCTTCCTGATCCAGGGGCACCGGGATCAGCCCCGCCTGCTGGAGCTTGGCCAGCTCGCGGTCGTCCAGGCTGATGGTTTCGCCCAGGGGCAGGCCCAGCTTGAGTTTGAAGTTGTCCAGCGCAGTGCTGAAGCTGGCCAGGGAATTGATGTAATTGTTGCGCGCGGTCAACTCGGCCTGCCGGGCCTGGTCCACGTCGTTGAGCGCCTCGCGGTCCTTGGCCCGCGCCTCCAGCCGCTGGGTGGATTGCACACGACTCAGGTAGTTGGTGTAGCGGTTGCGGATGATGTCCTTCTGGGCCAGCAGGGCGAAGTAGTCGGTGACGATTTCCACCGCGAACTGGTCCTGGAAATAGCTGTAATTGCGCACCGCATAGACCACGTTGCGCTCGGCCTGGGTGAGCGACTCCACCGCCGAGCTGTTTTTGCCGAACCCCCGCAGCAACGGCTGGGCCAGATTCACCGAAATGACCGAGATGGCTGAGTTGCGCGGGCTGCCCGTGTAGTAACGCAGAATGTCATTGGCCAGGTTCACCCCCAGCCGCCCGCCGGTCTTGAGCAATTGGGAAACGCCCAGCCGCAGATTGCCCCCCGCCTGCACCTCGCCGCTGGTGCTCCGCGAAACATCCCCCCCCAGCGCAGCCAGGAAATGCGGGCTGAACTGATAACGCGAGCCGGTCAGCGACAATGCCGACAAGTAGAGAGTCTCCTTTTGCGTCTGGTACCGCCGGCTTTGCGCGGCCAGGGTCAGGGCATCTTCAATGGAGATGACACGATGGCCCTTCTTGAGCCGGTCCTCAATCAACTCGGGAGGCTGGATGTCGCCGGGTTCGCGGCCCGAGTACGGGGTGTCAATGCTGAACTCATTGGTCCGCCCGAAGATCTTGCTCTCCACCTGGCGGATGATGCCGTACACTTCCTTGTCGGCCGCCTTTCGATAATGGCTGGTGCTGCACCCTGACCAAAACACGACCGCGGCCAACAGCCCGATCAGGGCAATTGTCCGTGCGGCGGGCCGGCCTCCTCCCGCGTTTGTTCTGTCACACACTCGCAAGCCTCTACATTCAACGTGGACGTTTTGTGGACGAGCAAAGTTACGGGATATTTAGCCAGGGCCACAAGCCCCAATCTGCCCCCAGGCACCAGAGTGCCTCCTGAGGGATTTCGCCGGGAGGAAGACGGGGGGAAGAAACCCGAAGTCCACCGCAACCGCTGCTGCAAGCCCCTGGATCCCGAGGGACATCCCCTGCCATCCACCCGGCTCCCTGCTGTCCGCCAAGTAGCTGGCCCGGCTGGCGGCGCCGACCATCCGGTGGAGAGCCAAAACCTTGTTTCGTCTCGCGCCCCGCCTGCCTGAGTTTCCATGAACTGGCAGTTGCCAATAACCTCTTGCCGGCGGCCCATGCTTTGCGGATTGTGCATCCGCCCGCTTCGAGGCAAGCTGGCGCGTGACGTGCCAGTCGGAACCTTCTTGAACGTCGCCATGATTCTGGCGGGCGGGGTCGGCGGAAAACTCATGCGCCGCCCTCCCAGCCCCTCTACGCAGGTGCGTCTCAAAGCCCTGCTGGGGTTGTTCACGGTCCTCCTGGGCCTGCACGTGGCGGTGAGCGGTTTGCGGGGCGGGTTTGGCCGGGCCCTGGCCTGCCTCGGGGTGGCGATTCTGGCTCTGATGGTCGGACGCATCGTCGGACGGCTCCTGCGGCTTCAGCACCGGCTCAATGCTATTGGGCACGCGGCCGGCCACCGTCTGGAAAGCGTCAACCAGGGGGCCATTCCGCGGCCGGATGACGGATTCAAGGTCGCAGTGATCCTCTTTTGCGCTGCGCCTCTGTCCGTGATCGGGGCGGTCCAGGACGGCCTCAACTCCAATCCGTTTCCACTGCTGCTGAAAGCCGTGATGGATGGTCTGGTGGCGCTCTCCCTGATCCGCAGTTTCGGGTGGTCCACGTTATTGGGCGCCGTGCCTATGGCGGCATGGCAGGTCTGCTGGTTCACCACCGCCGCGTGGTGTCGGCCGTGGTTCGAGACCCACGGGCTGGTGGACCTTCTCAACGTGGTGTGCGGCCTCTTGATCTTTTGCGTGTCCCTCTTGCTTTTTGCCATCCGGCGCGTGGCCGTGGGGGATTACCTTCCCAGCCTGCTGATCGCCCCGTTGCTGGGTTGGTGGCTTTTGCGCTAGGGCGCCCGGGTCCTAACGCGGCCCGGTGTAGGGCGTCAGCACGATGAAGCCATCCCGGATTTCAACGCTTTCCAGCTCGTGCATCGCGTTGACCAACTCGGGGTTGCGGTCCAGCGCCTTGACGAAGTTCTCTCGCTGCAGTCGCCGCAGGAGGAAGTCCGGGATGGGTTTGCCGTTGGCCTCCACGCGCCCCAGTCCGACCGTCAACCAGCCATCGGCAAAGTGGAGATTCACCCGCGCCACCCCGTTGAGGTAACGATCCTTGAGAAAAGGCTGGCCGCTCTGGCCCAGCGGCAAACTGAACTCGGCCAACAATTCGTTGTTGGTGATCACGAAATGCACATGGCGCCCCATGCCCCGGTTGCCCGCCAGAAACTGGTTGATGTCATCCGCGGAAATCTTGAACGGCGGAGGCCGCTGGCCCGCTTGCAATGACTTGACGAACTCTTCCCAACTGGATTGCAGCGCCTTTTGCCGGTCCCGGTTGGCCTCCACCACCGGGAAGGTGCGCGGCGCGGTGGCAGTGTAGTGGCGCACCAACGACCTCCCATAGCCCAGGATCAGGAGCACGGCGACCACCACCACAGCCACCAGGCCGGCCAGGCCCGCGAGGGCATAGACCCACCAGCGGCGCTTCCGGCGCGGAAGAGGCGGCGCGAGTTCGGGTGGCGTATTCATACTTCTACTTTGGCCGGTGGTCAGCCAAATGACAAGCCTGCTTCGCCGGCCGTCGAGGTTCGGGGTCAACTCAAGCCCAGGTCCCCCACAAACGATGCGTCCTCGCGATAAGTATCCGCGCAGCCCAGGGTTCCGATCACGATCTCCCGGACCCTGGCCGCCACCTGATCCCGTGTCCACCCTTTCTGGCCGGGTTGGGCCAGGTCTGGCTTGTGCGCCAACAGCCACTGTGCCACGCCGCCCACTGTGGCCACCTCGGGGGAAAACTCGCTGCGCGCCCGTTCCGTCGCCGCCCAGGCGAGGAAGGCCATGACCGCGGTCGCCATGCCGCCCAGAAGCAGCAGCACACCCCAGTTTTCCAGGGGCGCGTAGCGGCGCAGGATCGCCACGCTGCCTAAGCCGGTAGCGGCGGAGAAAGCACTCAACACCCACACCAGCCACCGGGGACGGCCCAGCGCCGGGAGCGGCCCGGCGCCCCATTCCTGTGAAAGGCGTTCCACAAGAGCGGCGCGTTGTTCCTTTGGCACCAGCGCGGCCATGCGCTCCGTGGGGCGCACTTGCTTTCGCGTGACCGGAAGCTGGCGCATCAAAGCGCGGCGAACGAGGTGAAAAGCCCGCTGCGTCAGACACGTGGCCGTGGCCGTCGTGCCCAGCCGTTGCATCACACAGTCAATCAGATCCCGGGGCGTTTCCATCCGCTCCGCCTCGGCGTCGGAGATCTCGACGCCAAAAGCTTCCTCGACCTCCATCAGGATTTCCACCCCGTCCATGCCCATAAGACACCTCTGGCGCATCATTACGCCCTTTGCGCGGCGGCGTCAACCCGGCCGGGCGTCATCGGCCACATGGCGGGTCGTGGGCACAGCCTCGCCCGGGAAGAAGTTCGCCTGCGGACGCAGTTGCCTCCCGCGCCGCTTTGGTTCACAGTTCCAGGGAAAGGCTCGTTCTATGCTGATTGTTCATGTGCATGCCCAGGTCAAACCCGAGTATGTGGACGCCTTCATCAAGGCCACCCTTGAAAATGCCGCTCAGAGTGTGAAGGAACCCGGCATAGCCCGCTTCGATGTGGTGCAACAACAGGATGATCCCACCCGCTTCGTCCTGGTCGAGGTTTACCGCGACGAACAGGCCCCGGCGGCGCACAAACAAACCGCCCACTACGCCGCGTGGCGCGATGCGGTCGCGCCGATGATGGCCGTGCCCCGCGCGAGCGTGAAGTTCTCGCCGGTGTTCCCGGATGCGCACGGGTGGGGCTGAGGCCGGACCAGACGCCCCGTGAGCGGTCACGAGACAACGGCGGTTCCCCCGGCAGTGGTGGCTGGCTTTGAATTTGCCACAGCCGCGAGAATTGTTTTCGGCGAAGGAAGCCTGCAGGGGCTGGCCGGCCTGGTGGCGCCCTTTGGGCGGCGGGCCATGATCGTGACCGGGCGGCGCCCGGAGCGCGCCAGCCAGGCGGCAGCGTGCTTGCGCGACGCGGGCGTGCAGACCACCCTCTTCACCGTGCCCGGAGAGCCCACCACCCATCGCGTGCGCGAGGGGGTGGAGGCGGCCCGGCAGGCCGGCGTGGATTGCCTGGTCGCCTTCGGCGGCGGCAGCGCCATAGACGCCGCCAAGGCCATCGGCGCCCTGGTGGGCAACGGCGGCGACCTGCTCGATTACCTGGAGGTCATCGGTCATGCCCGGCCGCTCGAACGGCCCGCGTTGCCGCTGATCGCCATCCCCACTACCGCCGGCACCGGCTGCGAAGTGACCCGCAACGCTGTGCTCCGTTCGCCCGAGCATCGTTTCAAAGTCAGCCTCCGCAGCCCGCACCTGCTGCCGCGCGTCGCGCTGGTGGACCCCGAGCTGACCCGCGATCTGCCCCGCGAACTCACCGCAACGACCGCGCTGGACGCCCTCACGCAACTGATCGAACCTTTTGTCAGTTCTCGCGCCAACCCCCTCACCGACGCCCTGTGCCGCGAGGGCATCGCGCGCTCCGCCCGCTCCCTCCGTGCCGCGTGGCGCGATCCGGCGGACCGCGCCGCCCGCGCCAACCTCAGCCTGGCCAGCCTGTTCAGCGGGCTGGCCCTGGCCAATGCCGGCCTGGGCGCGGTACATGGCTTCGCCGCGCCGCTTGGAGGCATGTTCCCCGCGCCCCATGGAGCGGTGTGCGCCGCGCTCCTCCCCGGGGTCATGGAATGGAACCTCCGCGCCCTGCGCGAGCGTGCCCCTCACAGCCCGGCCCTTGGCCGCTACGATGAAGTAGGCCGACTCCTGACCGGCCATCGCAAAGCCGACGCCCAGGCAGGCATCGCCTGGATCAAGGAACTCTGCGCGGAATGGCGCGTTCCCGGGTTGGCCGCCTACGGCGTCACCCACGCCCACCTCGAGGAGGTCGCGGACAAAGCCGCCCAGGCCAGCAGCATGAAAGCCAATCCCGTGGTTTTATCCCGCGAGGAGCGCCTGGCCATCCTCGCCGGGGCTCTTTGAGAAAATCGCCGGGAGCTTTTGACGAACGCTTCCGTCCAACCCTCTGTGCAACGCGATCGGCCGCGGGCGGCACCGGGTTCGCGGGGCGGTCGCTGATCCTTTGAAATAAAATGAAGACTATGAACACTCGAAGCATCCTATGCCTGGCCCTCGCGCTGAGCGGCCTGCTGCCCTCCGCAACCCAGGCCCGTGTGAAACTGGTGGCCCTGCCGGAGCGGGCCCGCGTGGTGGTCGCGCTCGGCAACCCGAACGCCACCCTCGTCGAAGAGGAGCGCCTCGTCACCCTGCAGCGCGGCGTCAACAAAGTGGACTTCTCCTGGCGCGGCGTGAACATTGACGCCTCCTCGATCCAGGTGCGCGCCCTGCAAAACCCCGACAAGGTGCAGATCCTCAACACCAGCTACCCGCCCAACGAAAACGCCCTCATCTGGGAAATCTCCAGCCCCGTCGCCCAGGAGGAGCGCCTGCGCATCTCCTACCTCCTCATGGGCCTGACCCGCGACATTGTCTATAAAGCCGTGGCCGAGCCCGATGAGAAGGCTCTGACCCTGCGCAACTATCTCCGCTTGCGCAATAACTCCGGCGAGGACCTGACCGAGGCCGAGTTCGGCATCGGTTACGGCGAAACCTTCAAGAAAACCCTCGCCCACGAAGAGGTCCTCGAAGTTCTCTCCGAGCGGGTCGAGGGCCTGCCCATCCGCAAAGTGCTCACCTGGGACTCCGCCAGCCAGCCCTGGGACCCGGAATACGAAAAGAAGACCGTGGGCATCCCCCTCAACTACGTCATCAAGAACGACCAGGCCTCGCGCCTGGGCGCCCACACCCTGTTGCCGGGCAAGGTGCGCATCTTCATCAAGACCAAAGAGCAGCCGGCCCAGCAAGGAGAGCAGGCGGGCGAAGGCGTGGCCTTCACCGGAGAGGACTGGGCCCAGCTCACGCCGGTGGACCGGGAAATGAAGCTCTACATCGGCCAGAGCCGCGAAGTGAAAGTCACCCAGCGCCAGGTCAAAAAAGACCGCACCAACATCCGCCGCAACAACAACAACCAGGACGTCCTCTGGGACACCGACGACGTGTATAAAATCGAGATCGAGAACTTCAAGAAACAGCCGGTGAATCTGGTCCTCGTCGAACACATCCCCGGCTACTGGAAAATGGTGGAGAACAGCCATCCCAAGGAGTTCAAAAAGAAGGACGCCTTCACCTTCGAGTATGACCTGACCCTCCCGCCGGAAACCACCGGCGACAAGAAGACCACCATCACGTTCCAGGTGAACCGCCTGAACGTGCAGGGCAACGAACCGTCCAGCTACTAACCTTCTGCCGTCCTCATCTCATGAACACTGCATTGAACCGTGTGACCGGTCCCGCCCGGAGCGCGCTCTGCGCCGCCGCCCTCCTCGCC
>Ga0073934_10009206_pt1 | contig 12762 bp, 12 predicted proteins | sample LarsenN4metaG_FD_76834 | JGI IMG/M metagenome (GOLD analysis project Ga0073934, IMG submission 76834) | Hot spring sediment bacterial and archeal communities from British Columbia, Canada, to study Microbial Dark Matter (Phase II) - Larsen... ...
GTACAGCAAGCTCTCTTGCCCTGTGCAGCACATCTCCGACATTGCCAAGGACTCCTTCGGTAACTTCCAGCCATGACTGGGCATCCTTAACATTTCTTTTATACTGATCAACCTCAGAAACATCGGTTCTGAGCTTCAAAGCTCTTGCCGCAACAACAGGGTCATCTGACGGCACCTGTATTTTTTTGCCTGTGGCAAGCCTGTTTTGGAATTTGTCCATCCTTACAAGGTTACTGCCTATACTGTTAATCATATTGTTGACGAGCATATTATTTGTGATACGCATATACTATCTCACTCCCAACTTATTAATCAACGTATCAAATACTTCCGACATGGTAGTTATCATCCTGGCCGATGCATTGTACGCGTGCTGAAACTTTACAAGGTTTGCCATTTCTTCATCGATAGAAACGCCCGAATCGGATATCCGCCGGTTTTCAACCTGCTTTACAATGACATTCTGATTGTCAGAAATCCTTATTGCCTGCTGCTCGTCAATCCCCAGTGTGGTTACCAGGGACTTCATAAAGTCTTCAGGGGCACCCTCGGTGAACATGTAGGGGTTGTGCCTCATCTTCAGCAGGTTGTTCAGGTTTTCAATATTTCCGGCCTGACTTAATGTGCTTGAAGCTGCAATGACATTGTAATCCGTTGTAACTTCCATACTTACGGCAAAATTTTTAGCAGTGACGTTGTCATACCGGGCACTGACTGCAGGCATGCCCACAGCTCCGTTTAAAAAAGCTGCACTGTCTACAGGCTTGTTATCGGGCCCCAGCATTGTAAAAAACCTGACTCCCGTGCTGTTGTTCAAGCCGTAGCCATCTGCATGACCCGGGTTGTCCTCGGGAATACCGTCGTTATCCGTATCAATAAAACCTTCGTTAAAGGTTTTTGCAAAAGTCCTGACAAATTCATTCATTTTCTTTATGTAATAGGGAATGCCCTTGTAAATTGGAGTTTTATCAAGGGACCCTACATAACCGGCAGCAGGTAAATCACCGTCATTTCCATCCCTGACATCAAGATACCCCTTTAATTCTCCGCCTTTTACCTCAAGGGTGTTCCCGTCTTCCCAGCCAACCTCATAAAGATGATCTATATCTTCAGCGTTCAGTTTTCCCTGTATGCGCTGTGTTAAGCCCAGTTTACTGAAATTGTAATGGTCTATTATTGCCTTTCCGCTTATTGTTATTACAAAGTGCTTATCGTCCTTACCGCTTGGAAGCTTGCCAACAGTAACTTCATTTGCTTCAATGTTTACAAGCTGAGATAATTTATCGACAAGCACCGTCCTCTGGTCCCTCAGATCGTTTGCCGTATTTCCATCCAGCTCGGCAGCATATATCTGCCTGTTAAGCTGCTGGATCTGCAGTCCTATGGAATTGATTTCACCCACTTTTGTTTTTATACGGTCGTTCACGTCAGCCTGTAGTTTTTCAAAATGGGCAGCTATACTGTTAAAGTACTTTGCAACAGTGACTCCCCTCTCCCTTACCAAAGACCTGACAGCGGCACTGCTGGGATCCTTAGCCAATTCCTGGAGAGAACCGTAGAATTCACCCAGTATTGTCGTAAAACCGCTGTCGGAGGGCTCGTTAAAGGTTGCCTCCATGTCTGAAAGCAGTGTCCTTTTAACATCCCATTCACCGTAAGCAACAGTTTCACTCCAATATTTAAAATCAAGGTATTCATCACGCACACGGTTTACAGCTATAATGTCCGACCCGGTACCTATCATTCCGGTACCGTCATATATAGGCATGGGTTTTGATGCCGTCTGTACCGCATGTTGTCTGGAATAGCCGGGTGTATTGACATTATTTAAGTTATGGTTTACTATATCCAGCCCACGTTGGGCGGAATACAGGCCTCTTACAGCTACATTAAGCCCAAAAAAGCCCTCTCTCATTACTTATCACCTTCCTGCAAGACCCATTCTGGATATTACCGTATCTATCATTTCATCCATTATGTTAATTACCCTGGATGATGCATCATATGCAAACTTATATTTCATCATATTTGTCATTTCTTCATCCATTGACACTCCTGTTATGGACTGCCTCTGGTTGTCGGCCGACTGCACCAGCTTACCCTGGTTCTCAGCTATCCTTCCGGAATCATTTCCGTCATTTCCCACTTTAAGTATCAGGGACCTGTAAAAATCATCAAGGCTCAATGCTTCAGCTGCTTTGCCTACAAGAGGATTATGCCTCATGTTTGCTATCTTAAGCGCTATTGTATTATCCCCATTGGCTCCGCCCGCCGATGCAACGATATTATTAAGATCCAGCAGATTGTTATTAAGCCTTATATTACCCATCTCTATAGGATAATCACTGTCAATGGTTGTGAAGAAGTCCTGTCCCGGCATACCCCTTAGGGTTGAACCGCTCCTGTGCAAACTGTTTACTTCTCTTGCCATAACGTTTATTAAGAGATTCAACTGGTTTCTTACATCGGATATGATATTGGTGCTGCTGAATATATTTCCGTAAATCCTGTCTCTGATATCTATGTACTGGTTGTCCAACAGCCCGCTGAAGTCAGGGTCCAGGGTGGCATAATCATTAATATTGTGATAACTGTTTCCGGTCTCTTCGGCTAATGGCTCTAATTGTGCCTCTACAGCGCCTCCGGTTGAACCGATTACCGAAACTCCTATTCTGTTAATGTCCAGCTCATTTACAAGAGCAGCTACGGAAGTTGTTGCTTCACTCAATACAGAGTCGTTAACCAGTACTATATGTTTTAACGCATTTTCCCTGAAGTCCATATTTTCAGAAGCTCTGATTGCATCAAGTCCTTGGGCTGCCGGGCCGCCGCCATAGGCTCCTATATGATTATCCATTATATCGTCAAACTGGGCTGGGGAACTGACAAATGCAGGTCCGTTGTCATAGGTTCCTGTACCATAGTTGTATGAGTAATAGCCTGTTCCATCAAATTCTACATATCCCAGCCTTACATTAATACCCCTGGCGTTAAAATCATTTATCATTCTGGCTGCATTAGCCTTAATACCGTCTCTCTGGGCAGGAGTCATATTTCTGTTTATGGCAAATACAAGGTCGACCTTATCATAGGGGCTTCCGTTTTCAACACTTCCTGTAGCTCCGAAAACCTCTCCCCTTGATTCCATTAAGCCCTTTAATATACCACCTTTTACCGGAACTTCAATATTTGTACCTTCGAGTTTAGGTACATAAAACAATCCCCCTGATTGGCTCTCAGCTGCATAAAGCCTTTTGCTGGAGCTTTTTGTAACAAGGAAGTATCCTCCCAGCGTAATTGCAAGCTGACCGTCCTGCATCTCGGTAACATCTACATTTGCAAGCTTGCACAGCCTGTCTACAGCACTGTTTCTCTGATCCCTGAAGTCGTTTGCCGAATCTCCCGACACTTCAACCTTTGCTATTTCCTCATTGAGCCTGGCTATTTTAGACGTAAGCTCATTTATTTCATTGATTCGCACACTTATTTCAGAGTTAAGGTCATTTTGAAGCTTTGTCAACTGAGAACCCACATGGTTTGCATGGTGTACAAGAGCTTCTCCTCTTTGTCTAACCAAAGCCCTGACCGTCAGGTTATCAGGAGCCTTGGACAGCTCCTGCCAGGAATCCCAGAACTGGTTCATAACATTTTGCAGCCCGGCTCCCATAGGTTCACCCAGTATTGACTGGACATCCTGCAGGGTTTTACTTCTGGATTCCCAGTACCCAAGAGTTGTGCTTTCCTGCCTGTATATACTGTCAAGAAATGTATGCCTTATTTGTCTTATCTGTTGTATATCTGCTCCCAAGCCGTATTGAAGAAGACCATATTTGTTGTTTTCAGTTTTATATTGAGCTGTAGTGATCATAGCTTGCTGCCTTACATAGCCTGGAGTGTTGACATTGGAAATATTGTGGCCTGTTACATACAGCCCACGCTCATTGACAAACAATCCGGATCTGGCTATTTCATAGCTTGCAAAACTGACACCCATAATAAATCCCTCTTTTTATATAGCTATTGAATTAAAGCTTCACATCAAACAGATTACGTTTTTTAGGTTCGCTCACTGCGCCTGTATTACCGTATTTATTATCTGAAGCCCCGGCGCTGGTAAGTATATTTACTGAAAAGTTGATATAATCCAACGAATTTTGAATAAGTTTGGCGTTCAAATCATTTATATCCTTGAGCTCGCTTACGGTATCAGCCAGATTATCCTGGCATTCTTTAAGCTTTTTGCCCTGTTCGCTGTCTGTAACTTTCAAGAGTTCTGAAACGGTTATTTCCTCAGGCTTAAGTTTTAATATGCCCGATAGCCCGCCAATTAGTTCTTCCCGCTTCTTTTCAAGCTTTCCGAACTGCATTACCAGAGCCTGCTCCAGCTTTACCATACTCTCCAGTTCGGATACCTTTCCTTCGACAACTGTATTTGTCTTGCTTTTTGATATCTTAAGAAGCTCTTCATATATTCTGTTTTCCTGCTGCAGAACAACGATGAGCGTATTTATCATTTGAGTATCCAAGCTATACACCACCCTATAGGAGTTTAGCATTTATTTTAAAACGTATAAATTTTTTGCGGGATAACTGTTATCCCGCAAACCTTAATGTGTACTATGCTTTTTTGTCTATTACCGATTTCAGTATTTTGTCGGCAACATCCTTACCGTTAACATCATAGCTGCCCGAGTCATACCTCTGTGCCAGCTCGTTCACCTTATCCTGCCGGATATCGGGCACATCCTTCAGAGCTTTCATTACAGTCTGGAAATCCTTAGCCTGATTTGAAATGGACACAACATCCTTTTTGGATGAAACTCCGGACGTCTTGTCTACCTTCTTTATATTATTCTTATTATCGTAGATACCCGGAACATTTGAGGGTCCGCCCCAAATTCTCATAAAAACCACTCACCTTCTAAAATATCGTTCATGTTATCTATTCAACCATATATTATGGGAGATAAGTATATGGATTTATCTTTAGTAACCTGCTCAATAAATATATCGGCACAAATAAAAAATTATTAATAATATTTAAGTAAAAATTTTTTCCAGCATAATAAAAAGACCGTTGTCCTTGTATAAGGAAACAGTCTTTAACAGCTCCTACTGCTACTTGCGTTCATCCTTGTTAAGATACCTCATCTCCACGGCTCTCCGCTTTTCGGCTTCAGACTGGGAGATACTCTGGTTTATTCTGCTGGCTGTAGACTTCAGGTCATTTGTAAGGCCTTTAGAGCACTCATCGCAGAATCGTCCGGTTTTAATGGCCTTGCCGCAGCCTTCGCACTCTAAAATCATATTTCCTTCATTGTTTATGATTTCAAGTCTGCCGTCCCTTAGAAACATTTTAATTTTTTCCACACTCATATCCAATTCAGTGGAAACCTGGGAAAGGGTTGCCCCGAGATACTGGTAAAGATAATCCTTAACTCTTTTAAAATCCTTTTCGTCATCATCCCTACAGACAGGACAAATTGGCGCACCACCAATATAGTTGTATAATTTACCACATCTTCTACAGTTTCTTACATCCGGCATAGCCATCCCCCCAAAATCTACTTGAGCCAAGTTAAATAAAAGAGTGTATTATATAAAAATTCCATAACAGTCAGGAATCAATGCTTTTTGGAAACAGCAATCACCGCAGCACATATGGATCTGGCGCCGGCTTCCTTCAACACCTTGCTGCATTCATCCAGAGTATTTCCCGTTGTCAAAATATCATCAACCAGTAAGATGGATTTACCGTGTATCATTTGCGGACAGTGTACCTTGAACGCCCCTTTTACATTACTGCCCCGTTCCTTCCGGGAGGTAAGGCTTTGAGTATTTGTGTCCCTGGTACGGACCAGCAGTCTGCTTCCAGGAATCTTTAACTCCCTGCTCAGGGTTTTTGCAATAAGTCCGGATTGATTATACTGCCTTACCCGTTCGCGGTTTTTATGAAGAGGTACACTTATAATTATATCAAATTCGCCGGCATTTGTCATTTTTTTTACTTTATCACACAGCAGTCCGGCAAAAGCCCTGTAATACCCGGCCTTATTAAAGAATTTATATTTAATGAGCGCCGCCTTTACGATTCCGGAGTACTCGCAAACACTGATAACACGGTCGTAATGGCTCCTTACATCAGGCCTGATACTGGTGCTGCCCGTAAATGTAATAGTATTATAGCAGCTGCCGCATATCTCCAGAGTCTTTTGAAAATCCAGAACACCACCGCAAAATATGCACTTCGGAGGGAATACAAAATTTATTATTGATCTGATCGTAAATATCACCCTTTTATATTCTACTATATATTTAAGTTGAATTGAATGATTTAAATGAATATGAGCAAAGTACCGGTGCAGGTGTATCTTGTCATATTTGTGCAGTTTTGATAGAATTTAATCAAGGATTTTTTAGGAGGTAGCTGAAGGTGTACAGAGGAAACGTTGTACGAAATGATTCTCTGGACCCGAATTACAGAATCAAGTTTTCATTTATAAGCAGCGAATATACTATTGTAAACGGATATGCAATGTTTACAAGGTGTGCCCCTGTCCCCAAAGTTGTCTTCGATGATTATACCGATTACCTTATTGAACAGCTTGAATTGGATGAGCAAACCATACAAAGGTTAAAGCTTGAGGTTGGGAAAACAGTGTGTGACTATATATTCAGCAACCTTGAGCTGAAGAAGCTTTAGGAGCTATTAAATTAAGCCCATTATGACTGTTCCCTGGATTATCCCCAACCCCAAATACTTAAGCCTCTTCATTATCATCGGATTAAAAATATCTTCCCTGTCTATGCACCATACATTTCCATGCTTATTTTTATAAACTCCTCACACATGGCATTCAAATTCTCCTGCTTGTGACCTATTCCTTCTGGATCATCATAGCTGGACGGTATGAACCCGCCTTCAGGGCGGCCAAGCAGTTTGACCATCTTTCTGCAATATGCACGTATTTCCTCAGCGGTACCATAAACCATAGTACTCTGAATATCTACAGGACAGTAAAAAGTTATACGGCCGCCAAAACGGCTTCCGAGAAGCTCCAGCCCCATGTTTTCCTGCTGCTGCATATTTATTGCGTCCAGACCGATTTCAATAAGGTCATCCATTATATCAACAATGTAACCGCAGCTATGCATTAGAGTATGTATACCGGCACTATGAGCAGCTTCAAAAATACGGGCGTATCTGGGCTTCCATATCTTACGCCATGAATCCGGAGAAATCATTAACTGGCTCTGCAAGCCCCAGTCATCGGTAATAAAAAGGCCGTCTACCCCGGCCTCTGCATACTTTTTGATTGCAGCCATATTCATATCCACCAGAATGTCTATAAGCCTTCCCAGTTCATCAGGATATTCATAGATATCCATCCAGGTGTTCTCAAGGCCACGGATAAAATGCACCCTCTCGTATATTGAGATACCAATTCCCATAAGAAATTTGTCCCTAGCTCTTTCCCTGATCCCTTCAAGGCTCTTAAAACGCGCAGGGTCGTTTATATCGGGAATTTTCAGCTTGTTGAAGTCCTTCCAGTCCTTTAAAGGAAAATCCTTAACCTCACCCAGGTAATGTGCACCGATGTTTTCCCAAACACAGCCCCATTCGTCAATTCCCCTTGTAGGCCTGATATCCGGAGATGGGCTCATTTCCACCCATGCAAAATCGGAGCCGTATCTTTCAGGAAAATCACGTGCAAGTCTTCTAGGATTTTGAAATTTAATTGTGCGGGCAATTATTTCCCTCGAAGTCATACTTTTAATCCCCCATCCTTAAAATTGTATATATACTAAAACCCTATAAACAAAATATCTTTTTAAGCAGTCTAAAATCTATTATAATTAATCTATATACGTAAATTTTTGCTTTTCTTGCATAAACAATAGACTTTTTTGCCAGGCAGAGAGGAGAATAAAGCATTGCTGTTTGATAACGAGTTTAACTTCGGAATGGAATACAAACACAATACCTCCATGGTATCTGATCCATACAACACATCCTTTCACAAGCATGATGATTTAGAAGTTTTTATTATGATTTCAGGCAACGCAAGCTATATTGTTGAAAACAACCTGTATTCCTTATCTTCGGGTGATATTTTGATATTAAACGGCAAGGAAAGGCACAGACAGATCCTGCAGCAATGTTCCGGTTACGAAAGCATTCAGTTGAATTTTAAAGAGTCTATAACCGACTTTATCAATTCACCGGCTTTTAATCCAACCTGCTGTTTTATCAACAGACCTTTGGGGGTTAACAATAAAAAGACCCTTGATGAATCAAAGTTAAAGGAAATTTTGGATCTGTGCCACAAAATTGAAAGAGTAAAAATCTATTATCCTCTTGGAAATGAAATCTTTAAATTGACTTACCTTATACAGATTTTAATGCATATTAACATTGCCTACCTGGAAATTTCGAAGCCGGGAAACAATGGCAGCCTGCCAAAAAGTATTCAAAGAGCCCTTGATATCATCAACGGCTGCTATAACGCTGATTTGTCGTTAGAGTCCATAAGCCACGAACTCAAAATAAGCAGATTTAATTTATCCCGTGAATTTAAAAGGTATACGGGATATAATCTTAAGGAATACATAATACTAAAAAGGATACAAAACGCCAGACGGCTTATTGAAAACGGTTTTAGCACATCGGATGCGTGCAGTATGTCGGGATTCAACGATTACTCCAATTTCATGAGATTATTTAAGAAAGTAGTTTGTTTGACCCCATCAGAGTATAAGAAAAACTACTATAAGGCAAGCAGATTGGGAGCCTGTGAAATCCTTGACAAGCAGATAAATCTAAACATATCTTCCTCCCTTAAGCTTCCCGATCTGATAGTTACCGATATAGCCTGGACACCGGAGGAGCCGGTAGAAGGCAACAGCGTATTGTTTAGCGCTACGGTTAAGAATATTGGAAAAGCACCGACTCAGGAAGGCCTTATTGTAGGAGTAGGCTTTAATATAAGAAACTCTAATGAAGCCCGTTCAACTGTTACATGGTCCGATAGCTGTAATGAGCCGCTTCAGCCGGGGCAGTCGATAACATTGACGGCAAACAGCGGAAACCTTGGGTCACATTTATGGACTGCGGAAAAAGGTGAGTTTACAGTGATTGCAGTGGTTGATGACATGGACAGAATACTTGAAAGCAATAATAATAACAATTCGATGGAAAAGCCACTGGTAGTTGGAGGAAGGTAAGGGAAGGGGAAAGAAAGACTTTTTACAATAATCAAAGTATATTCCTATTCAACTGATACTACTTCTATTGACTCACAAAAGAACTCTATGGTGTCATTTTCATAATCAAATACATGGTATTTCTGGCTTCTATCCCAACCTCTTTCCTTCATACTTTCTATATCAAATCCGGATATGCAAATAACCTTGCTAACTTCATCCAGCTTAAATTTGGAAACATTATAGAATTTTATGCATACTTTAAATTCCTGTAAATAGTTTTTCAACATAAAACATGCTTCAATATTTGAAGTATTATCATAATCAAATTGATCGACATAATAACTAAAATGTATTATTCTATTAAGATCGCTAAATTTAAAGTCACTAATTATATTCATGATTTTTTCCATGTGTTTAATACAAATCATATTTAGCCTCCACAAATTTACCATAATCTACTCTTTTTAGGTTAACTTTTCTCATACTTTAAGATCAAAAGTTATATTAAACAGTGAGTTTTTGTACTCATTGACGCCCAAAAACGCAGATAAGAATTCTCCAGTTTTATTATGTTCACAATATTTCCTCTTTAGCGCCCAATAAAATATTATACATACCCCTTTCTCCGTCAGTAGTAGGCAAAAAATACTACGATGATCAAATACCAATAACGCTCCTCATTAGCTTTTCCCCCAGCCCCGAATACCTGAAGGTCTCCTTCTCATTCCTTATCATCTGATATAATACCTCCTCGCTGCCTACAAGCACTACCAGGTTTCTAGCCCTGGTAACAGCCGTATAAAGCAGGTTCCTCGTCATCAGCACCTGAGGACCGGGAAATAGCGGTATTATAACTACAGGAAATTCACTTCCCTGGCTTTTGTGAATTGTGACTGCGAATGCGGGGTCGATTTCGTCCAGCATGCTGAAATCATAGTCAACAATCTTTTCATCGTCGAATATTACAACAATCTTTTGCTCTTCATTGTCAATCTGCCTGATAATGCCGGTATCACCGTTAAATACACCTACGCCTTCAATTTTATCAATTCCGGGCTTTTCCCACTTGAGGTTATAATTGTTCTTAATCTGCATGACCCTGTCGCCTTCGCGGAATACTCCATTGGCAAAGGTCTTCTCGCTCTTTGACCTTTGCTCGGGATTAAGCACCTTCTGCAGTTCAATATTAAGGTTATTGACACCAATAACACCCTTTTTTGTCGGGGTCAGTACCTGTATATGCTTCATGGGGTCATAGCCGTAAGTGGCCGGCAGCCTTGTTGTACAAAGCTCAATTATTGTTCTCACAATGCTTTCGCCGCTGCTTCTGGATACAAAAAAGAAATCCTTGTCCTTTCTATTGAGGTAGGGCTGTTCACCCTTGTTTATCCTGTGGGCATTTACAATAATCATACTTTCCTCTGCCTGGCGGAATATTTCGTTAAGCTTCACAGTTTTAATAATTCCGCTTGTAATAATGTCCTTTAATACGTTACCGGCTCCAACCGACGGCAGCTGATTCACATCGCCTACCAGTATGAGGCGTTTACCCGGAGATATGGCTTTAACCAGGTGGTGCATAAGAAGCACATCCACCATGGACATTTCATCAATAATAATTACATCGGCATCAAGGGGGTTGGCTTCGGTTTTTGTAAAGACCAGCTCTTCATCTTCACCCATATACCCTATCTCCAGAAGTCTGTGAATGGTTTTAGCTTCATATCCTGTTGCATCGGTCATTCTTTTTGCAGCCCTTCCGGTTGGTGCAGCCAGGGCTACCCCATAACCTTCGCCTGCGAAGAGCTTTATTATGCTTTTAATAATAGTAGTTTTGCCTGTCCCCGGCCCTCCCGTTATAACCATTAAACCGTTTAAAAGAGACTCTTTTATTGCAATTTTCTGATTTTCAGCCAGTACAATTCCCTCTTCGGCCTGTACCTCATCTATTTTTTCTTCTATTTCACCGGAATTTCCCGTGAAGTGTACCGAAGAGAGCTCCAGAAGTTTTTTACAAACACCCAGTTCCGCATAATAGAAGGAACTCAGGTATATATAATCCTGTCCATCCCCTTTTTCGGTACAAATTGCCTTATCCAGCAAAAGTGCTACCATTGCATCATTAATGTTATCAAGATCCACTTCCAGCAGCTGGGATGTATATTCTCTCAGCTTGTCTGAGGGTATATACGTATGTCCGTTGACTGCCGCCTGGGACAAAACGTACTTTATACCGCTGCACACTCTGTATTTTGAGGCGGGGTCAATGCCCAGGCTCCTTGCTATCCTGTCGGCTGTCTTAAAGCCTATGCCGAAGATCTCGTCAGAAAGCTTGTAAGGATTGGCCTTAACCTCATCTATGGCATTACCTCCAAAGTACTTATATATTTTTAACGCATATGCCGGGCTGATTCCATAATCCTGAAAAAACATAACAATTGCCCTGAGTTCCTTTTGTTCATTAAAGGCTTGTCCGATTTTGAGCGCTTTATCGAGGCTGAGTCCTTTAATCTCAGATAGCCTTTCAGGATGGAATTGAATAATATCCATGGAGCTTTCGCCAAACCGCTGGATTATCTTTGCCGCGGTAGCAGGACCGACACCCTTGATTATACCTGAAGCCAGATACTTCTCCATAGCTTCTACTGTCTGAGGGAGCACCTTTTCATAAGCCTCAACCTTTAGCTGCTCACCGTAGTCGGGGTGAGTGACCCACTTCCCGGTAACCTTCACATTCTCACCGGGATTTAGAAAAGGCATATATCCAACAGCTGTTACCACCATATCTCCACTGCTGATTTCACACACCGTATAACCGTTTACTTCATTGGAATATATTATTTCTTCAATTAAACCTTCAAAAGTCTCCAATGCATTCACCTGTATCTTATACATTTTATAATAGTTTCTCACAATACAAGTATATATTAATACTTTCACATTGGGAATACATTAACATAGAATGGAAATATGTACTGTACCGCTGCTGGAGCATACATTGAACAGGATGATGTGCTGAATTAGACTGTTTTGAGTTTATTATCCTTTGAGCTAACAGGTTCATCCTGTACAAATCCTTCGAAGATTTTATCCCTTTCATTTTCCGTAAGAACATCCAGGTGTTCATAGTCCTGCTCCAGTTTCTTTAGTATCTCAAGTGTCTGATCGGCAGAATTCATATCCAATACCGTTACTCTTTCAGAGCACATCATCCTGCCTGTGGTATCCTTTGAGTAAATATTCCTGATTATACCCTCGATGGTTTTCTCCTGATTCTTTACTATTAATACAAGCTTTACACCTTTATTTTCAACACTCCTGTATCTTATCACAAAATTTATAAAGTTAAAAATAATGGTTACGGCACCATATACGGCAAATATATATATGAGGCCTTCAAAAATGTTGTTTAACATAGAGTATCCCCCCTTATATATTTTATGAGTTGTTTTCAATATATGTTCCTTAAGAGTTGTCTTTGGCGAAAAAGAAAATATTATAGAAGATTATATATTATTTTGCAGAAATTTAATGAATATGGTAGAATATAATTAA
>Ga0073934_10009207_pt1 | contig 12762 bp, 10 predicted proteins | sample LarsenN4metaG_FD_76834 | JGI IMG/M metagenome (GOLD analysis project Ga0073934, IMG submission 76834) | Hot spring sediment bacterial and archeal communities from British Columbia, Canada, to study Microbial Dark Matter (Phase II) - Larsen... ...
TCCTCGAGCGCTCTCTATTACCGCGCCAAAGCCCAGCAGTAGGCTTGGCGCTCCTGGTCTTACGCCCTCTCCTGTTTCCCGGAGGAGAGGGCGGTTTTGCGCAGGAACGAAACCATGCAAGTTCTCGGCTTGACCGGCGGCGTCGGGATGGGGAAATCCACCGCCGATTCCATTCTTCGCCGTTGGGGAATACCCGTGGTGGACACGGACGTCCTGGCGCGTGACCTGGTTGCTCCCGGTCAGCCGGCTCTGCAAGAGATCCGCGCCGCCTTCGGCCCCGAAGTTTTGGACCCGTCCGGTGAACTCCGCCGTGGTGCTCTTGCGGAGCGGGTGTTCACCGACCCGGAAGCCCGCCAACGCCTCGAGAGCATTCTCCATCCCCGCATCCGCCGTCTCTGGCGCGCGCAGGTTGCGGATTGGTCTGTCTCCGGCCAGCATCCCGTGGCGGTGGTGGTCATTCCCTTGCTTTTCGAGACCGGCGCGGAACGGGAAGTGGACGCAACCATCTGCGTGGCCTGCTCGCCGGCCACCCAGAGGCAGCGTCTGCGCGAACGCGGCTGGTCCGACCGGCAGATCGATGCGCGAATCGCCTCCCAGTGGCCGGTCAGCCGGAAAATCGAACTGGCCACCTACGTCGTCTGGACCGAAGGCAGCCTCGAGGTCCACGAGCAGCAGCTCGCCCGGATACTCCGCAACTACTGAGGAGTCAGTGGGATTGAACGCACCCAAGCAGGTAGGGCGCGTCACTCCGTGCGCGCCCGGGGCTTGGGGAACGGCCACGGCGGCGCGCACGGAGTTCGCAAAGCCGATGGCACCAATCCGCGACGTCGCATGCCTAAAGCGAAAGCAGGTACGCGCAAAGATCTCCCACTTCTCTCGCGCTGACCGCCATCATCCTCACCCTCCACACCTTCGGCGAGTACCTGGACTTTCACCCCCACATCCACGCGCTGGTGGCCGACGGGCTCTTTCTCCGAGGCCCTCCGCATTCGCCACCAACCCCCACTTCAACTCCAGCCTCCGACCCGCAGCCTCCAACTCCAGACTGCCCCGCCTTCCTGCCCCTGCCGGAAACGCCCATCAACGCTAAGGGGAATGTCGCGGCTATCTCGCTTTATCCAAACGTGGCAACTTGGGGAGTGCATGCGACCGGCAACTATGACGAGCTTTTCCGGAATGCACTTGCGACTGTCGGGACGCCCATCCCTGAGCCCTCTACCTATCTCGCCGGGGCATTGCTGCTGGCGCCGTTCGGGGCGAGCGCTATCCGCAGTTTGCGTAACCGCAAGCAAGTAACTTGCGTATTGCCACTCCTCGGTAGTTAAGTTTCTAAAAAGGCGTCATGCTTGGTGAGTCCAAAAACCAATTCTCCCTCACCCGCGCAGCGCCAAGTACCTGCGGACGCAAGAAACCAATTTCCTATCAATTCGAATCCCGCGCATTCCACGATGTCTTGCCGGTACAGATTTGTGCAGACGTGCCCCTCTTCATCCAGGGCGAAAATCGTCATCACGTAGAGGCCTTCCGTGGTCGGAGTCCCTGAGACAACCCCGCTTGCTGCGTCCATGGTCAGTCCCGGCGGGAGACTTTGCCCAGTCCAGGTAACCTCTCCTGTCATGTAGGCGGCAACGAACGTCCGGCTGTAAGGCTCGTTGCGCGGCCATGGATTCAGAATCTGCGGTGCCGGGGTTATTCCAAGCACCTTGATCGAGAATTCCTTTTGCGCCTGATCCCCAAAAGGACCCGTCACGATCATTGTGCATTCGTAGTCCCCAGCCGCAGCCGGCGTCCCACTGATGGTCAGACTCAATTCAATTTCCTCATATGCCAAGTTGCTCCTCTTGATCACTAAATCGTCGCTTACAGAGGGTTTGCATAGCCGAATTCTTCTCGCTTGGCGTCAAGGGGTGCCTTTTGGTACGGTGGGGCCATGGGGTCCCACTGACCAGGATGCCGGAAGCGCTGTAATGAGAGCGGCAGTTTTCCCTACGACTCATTGGAGCGTGGTGCTGCTGGCCGGCCAACGCGCTGATGCCCAGACGATGGCCGCATTGGAACGGTTGTGCCGCACCTACTGGTATCCGCTCTACGCCTAGGCGTATTTGTCAGTGGATACCCTGTTCAGACCCCATCCTGCTTTCCCCAGTGGCCTACGGGCCAAGCCAGAGCCAAGAAAGGGTATTCAACCCGCAAATCGGGGCATCAGGGGGTTTGACAGCCTAGCAGAGTATCGGGCCAAAGTCAAGCTCAAGTTGCCTTTGGGGAACTTAGGCAAGCAAGGGGACACTGTTAAAAAAAGGGTAGGCAGCAAGGCAGGGAACCAAGGCAAAGGTAGCCAGTTCCAAGCAAGGCAGGGTTGCTGTTAAAAAAAGTGTCCCCTTTTCCATAGTAGATATGGGGAAGGTAGAGTGGGTTACTCACAATGGACTTATTCTAAAACAGTAACCCCAGACAAGCGAGCGTTACCGGAACGTAGTGACGAGCGAGCGACCCATAGGAAATAAAATAACCATGTCTTGTTAGAATAAGTTGAATTTTGGATGGCGATTTGTTATAGGTATAAGCTGTAGTACAGCTAAAAAAGGTGAAGTGGCATTCACCAAAGAACAAACCCTGAACGCTAAACCCGTTCGGGGTCTTTTTTTATTTCAAGAAAATGAACGGTTTCCCATACAGGGTAATAGTTATAGGCATGAAGAAAAAGACATCTGCTCAAAACCTTGCGGCTTGGCGAAAAGCGAAGCGAGCCTTGGGATGGAAGTATCTCGATTGCCTATTGCCACCAGACATCCTTTCCCAAGTAATCGCTTTCAAGAATGACTTGATGGCAAAACGACCAAAGGTCCAATAATGCCATGAATGCCAAGCTATACTACAAAGAAGCAACGCCGCACGCTCTAAATGAGCTTCTGCTTCAATCTTCCCACATCTCAGCAAACCCGAAACTTGTCCCGTCTATTGTCTGGATGCTGAATCGCATCAATGCATGGAACGAAAAGGACAACGGCAAAAGTCGCATACATTGGAAACGCTTCGGCAACCTATGGGGAAAAGACTACCCAAAAGTTCTCTATGCTTTGGAATGCTTGTCCCTGCTCAAGGTGACTCGGCTAAAGTTGGAATATCATAGGAACAATCATAAATGCTATTCCTATGAAGTAACGAAAACGGCAAAGGCAGCGTTGCGGGATACAAACAAAGAATACCTTTACAAGTTGCTTACTGACCCGAAGCAAAGGCGAAAAACCACGAAAAGCATAAGCAAGCGAGGATACAACAAACAACACTTTGGCGACGTGCGGGACTTTCTCAAGGCAACAGTGGATGGCATTTCTTTTAACATTGGCGACATAGACAAGGCATGTGATTGTATGGATGACGGCAAAGCGGCTTTTACTTACTCACTTCTCATTTCAATAGTGAAGAAAGATTACGATGCTTTGGACTTCAACGCTAAGGACGGAAGGGTCTGGACGCCCTACGCTCAACTGCCACCAGAGATAAAGGCAATCATCAAAGTCAATGGTCTATCTTTACAACAGGTAATGGATATCCGCAGTTGCTACCCTTCCTTGTGGGCGAAGTATGTTTGGGAGAAAATTTGTAATTGTGCTCCGGCCGTGGCTGAGGAAGTAGAACGCTATAACAAACTCTTTCTTGTCAGGGAAAACGATCCCAAGCAATACCTCGCCAATCTTCTCGGCATTGATCGCAATGCTATCAAGGAAGTGCTCATCAAATACTTCAACGGGCATCGGGTATCAAAAAAGGAAAGGGATCCCTTTTACAAGTTCGACCAATACCTACAAGCGACATTTCCCTTACTCTATGCCACTTGGCAGCAAAGCGACATCAAGCAAACCGGGAACAACATCGGCAAATACTTCGAGACTCGCTTGATGCTGGATGGCTCAATCTATGAGAAGGCAAAGCTACTCGGCATTGTTATAGGCTATGAGTATGATGGCATGAGTTTTTACTCAAAGGACAAAAGCAACTGCCAAGCGTTGATATCTTTCATTGAAGCAAAGTCGGTGGAACTACTCGGCATCAAGTTGGTGTTCGTGGATAAAACCAAGTTCGATGTTAGCTCAATACTGAAAGAGAAAATCGAAGCGACCATTATTGCTGAGGAAAAGCAATGGAACAACTATCGCAAAGGTTTTTTTAGCAAATACAACCCAAGCAAAGATTGGGATGCACTCAACGCACGTAAGGCGGCATACATTGGCAATCAAACGAAACGCTTTGCTATGCTTGAGAAAGTCACATGAAGGAATACCTACCCAAAAAATCAAAGCCCATCAAAGCCGTCCCTTTGTTTTACGTTGGCGGGGACACTGCTTTTAGTTCCTCTATCTTTGCCCTAAACGAGCACATGGCGGAAGCAAAGTTCCCACTGCTTTACACGTATCATCACTATCTTCGCTCACCTTATTGGAGAACAAGAAGGCAACTATACGTCGAGCACTACAAAGGCCACTGCCAACAATGCCATAGGCAGTTTTCTAACAAGCTACAGTTACACCATACCACATACGAAAACCTAAGGCAGGAAGACATCGGAGATCTTCAACTGCTCTGCCAAGGGTGTCACTATAAGGTTGAGTATAACAAACAAGGATAAAGGACGACTATGCCAAAGAAACTACTAGCCACTAAGCCATGTGCCGAATGTAAGACCGACATTTACTGTTACCGTTATAGCGATGTGCTAAAGCGTACTCTATGCGAGCAATGCCAAGGAACTAAGAAGGAAGTTCAAGTGTTGCCTCTTGAATTGCCCAAGCTAAAACCAACAATCGAAACAGCTAAGGAAGCACCAAAGGCAATGGAAACGCCTGTTTCTTCTGTTGCTGTTTCAACTTCAACTTTAACCCCGGTTCCCCCGGTAACAGAAAGGGAAATCTCTATGCCAAAAGTAAACGAAACAAAAATGGAAATGACAGAAATGCAAAAGCAAATGCACGAAAGAGCAGAGGCTTGGCAGAAAGCAGCATCCGCTCACGTTCAAGCTGCTATTGATAGGGCGGAACGTAACCCATACAGAACGTCAACGCCTAAGCAAGACTCTGGCCCGATCCCAAGTGTCCACATGGCTACCCATAGCTACTATATTGGATATTCTGACTCAGAAGGGTGTCTTCTTGTATCTCAAAAGCTACCATCTCAAATCTTCCAAGTAGTAAACCGTAAGGACAGCAAGAGCATTAGCAAAAGCCAATTCGATGCCATCGTTGCTTCCAAGCCAAGTTGGCAAGCTTTAACTAACGCCTATGGGTTACGGGTTATCCCTGCCCTAACGTCAATTTTTAACGGTTCTAATCGCATTGAGCGAATGAAACTGAATGAAGCCACTGTGCTCTTTTAACAATCTGCCCCAAGTCAGGAAAGCATTAGGTATTGTCTGACCTAATGCCGTTCAGTTCGGAAACCAAACACTGCCCCTTGTAAAAAATCGTGCTTTTACAAGGGGCAGTCTTCCAAGAGAGGAAATAAGCTTTTTATGGCAGCAATCATTGTAGGTGACTCAAGCGTCATTCAAACCAGCATAGCATACAGCGAACAAGCAAAGGGAAACGGCAATACTGTTGTTTCTTTCTTCAACATTGAACAAGCACCTTTACAAGCCAAAGCCGCAGAAATGCGAGCGTTAGGCTATGATACAAACATCCGATCAGACCCCCCCGGTTATATTCTTGAGTGTTCAATTGTTCGGAACATAGAGGAAAACCCAGTAGAGGAAGAACCGGAGAATGTTTGGGAACTGACAGACACAACAGATGAGCAAAACTTACTTGAAGCGGATACTATACCCCTGATGGCTCAACTCAGCACAAAAGATAAGGCGATTATTGAGTATCGCTTAAAAAACAATCGCAGCTTTGAGGCTAATGCAACGCTGATGGCTGACTGGGAAAACCGAAACAGTAATGCCGAACGGCTTGCACCTAAAATAGCAAGGCCACTTGACAAGGTTTATACCGCCATGGCAATAGGTGTCACGTCAAAGCAGCTTGTGGCAAAAGAATTGAGCCGTTCAATCACAGTAAGCAACGCATACAATCTCAATACAGCTTGGCTATCGCTTACGAACAATAAAGTAGTCAAAACGGAAACGCTACTTGGTTTATACCCTGTTCCTGCTAACATAGCCGCTTGCTTACCACAAAGCTATCGCATTAAGCTCAATGCGGCAGATGATGACCCACTAAACGATCTATGGTGTACTTACGGCTGGCTTGACTGCGGGGTTCAACGTAGGTCTAGCAGCAATGGCAACTATCATGTCTCACAGCATTGGCGATATAACCGATGGATAGAAGCAATGTACGAAGTGGTATAGTATAAAAAACCTTTTAAGCAAATGCAGTTGTGCTGGCATACGCAACAGTAGAAGCAATAGACTTAATTCTGCGGTCTTCAATTGTTTCTACTTCAACCCACAACTGCATTTGCTTTTCTTCTATCGGCTAAGCTCTACCTTATTAAGCCCCAAGGGTACGGCGGCACATTCAGTACCAGAGAACTCTAAACGTGTTGATTATCAACGGGTTACCGCAACAGCCATTGATCTGTCCCTCAATAGTGTAAAATATTCTGACATGTATGTTGTAGTTCCTCATTACAACCCCATAGAGTAAGACCTTGTAAGACCCCCAAAGCATAGGCAATAGGCCATTGTAGGGGCATTTCCGCTCAAATAAAGGCCACTTCCAAGCCATTTACCACTTGAGGCTATTACCTTTTACATACAGGCACCTAAAACAGCGTATGCAAAGGAAACCCTAAGATCATTGGGGTTTTTACGTTCAGCCTACAGGTTTTGCATATGTGGGGTCAAAAGACTGTATGCAAAGGTATGCAAGGGTCTGTATGCAAGCCATACGTGCATACGTATTCCCTACCCTAAGCCGGAATACTTTGGAAAATCGCCAGAGGGTCTTTTAATGGGGTCTTGCTGTCTGGGGGTATCTTTTACCCATCCAAGGTTCAGAAGTGGAATGTGGGGCATTCTGGGAATAGCCAAGGGCATATAAAAACCCCCATCACAGTGAAGCAATGGGGGTCTGTTGTGGGAAGGGTTTATTTTAATGCTGCCAAGTCATAGCAACTTTGGAAGCTTTACCCGTGAAAGGCTTTGGCATATGGGTCCAGTGGAATTGCTTTCCATCGTGCGAGTGCATTTCAAGCTTCACGTTGTGGCGATCTTCCAAGTCAACGGTGATAGCCTTGACTACTTGGGGAACCATAGCCGAAAGCTGCTTCCGGTTTTCCATGTCCCCAAGGTTTAGAAAAAGCTTCATCTGCTCAAATACCTGAGAAGCATTGCGGGTTTCTTTTACCTGTATCCCTGACATTGCTGCTTCAATGGCTTTCTTCTCTGCTTCAAGCTTGGTAAGTTGTTTTTCGATTGCTGCCAGTGGCAAGGTATTCGCCTTCTCAGGGTCCATGAAAAGGGCAACCCTTTCCTCAATGAACTTGGAAAGGTTTTCATGCTTCTGTTTAAGACTGCTCAATTGCTCGGCACTTTCATCTTTCCCGATAATGTCCTTTGCCACGTCGAACACTAGCCAATGCACCATTGCCGTTTCCAGTGCCTTGTAAGGTATCATTGTCTTTACCGTGCATTGCCCATCACGGTAGCCAGAGCAACCTAGATTTCTGCCCTTATACACTTTGACCGATTTTCCGCAATGGGGACACTTGAGAATGCCCCGAAAAACATTGTTTACCTTGTCGCCTGTAATGTTTCCGCCCCGGTTTACGTTGCTTTCAAGCATACCCTGAACCTTAAAGAATAGCTTCTCAGGTATGGCTGGCGGGAAGGCATTAGGTATTCTTTCGCCTTTGATATTCAAGACCCCGATCAAGCCTTCATAGCGTAGCATTTCCGAAATGCTTGAACGGGTCCAGCCATTGGCAATCTTGCTGCCAAAAGTTAATACGCCATCCCGGTTAAGACCCTTGGCAATGCTGCTTGTTCCCTTGCCTTGGGTGTATTCAGTAAAGATACGCTCAACGATTTCTTTAATGAGCTTTCCGCTTGCGTCTCTGGCAAAGTCGTACTGGTGGGTCTCAAAATTGTATTTCAAGTGAGAGGGTAGCCAAGCACCCAAAGGGGCAGGCTTGCCTTGGCGAGCTAGTTCAATGGCTTTGCCCTTTTCTTCCCGCACCCTGTTGATCCGTTTCTGGTTTTCGCCATAGCCTACCGTTGCTTTGATGCTGCCTACAGCAAGGGTTGCCACTTGGTTGATCGTTTCGCTGTCGTAACAATGCCCGTCTGAACTGGTGACAATGAAGTGTCCCTTCTCAATGATGCTTTTAATGTAAGCAAGCTGGTCTATGGGGTGGGCTCTGTTGATCCGATCAAGGTCTTCGCAAATGATCCCTACCCCTTTGGGAAGCTTGGCCAGAACTGCCTTAAACTTTGGGGTTACCCCTTCCTTGACGCTCACCCCTTCGTCAAAGTATTCGGCAATCACTTCGATGCCTTCCCGCTTGGCAAGCTGGCGGTTCAAGCGGTCTTGCCTGTCCCGGCTATCGCCTTCCTCTTGTTGGGCAGAACTGAACCTACCCCAGATGATTGCCTGTCTGGTCTTTTCGCTCGTTTTTTCAGGGTTTTTCGTTGTCATGGGGGTAGAATAACCCCATGGGTCTCTACTGTCAACCATGCCTACGCCCGGCGGCGCGGCTACACGTGCGAAGATGCCCAGGATTTGACCCAGGAATTCTTTGCCCGCCTGCTGGCCGGGGACTGGCTGAACAGGGCGGAGCGTCACCGGGGCCGATTCCGTTCCTTCCTCCTCTCCTGCCTGAATCATTTTCTGGCCGATGAGTGGCACAGAGCACACACGGCAAAGCGGGGCGGCGGGCAGGTCCTCTTGCGCCTCGATGATCCTGATGGCGAGGCCCGATATCAACGGGAACCCGCGGGCCCCGTGGACGCCGAAAGGCTTTATGAGCGCCGTTGGGCCTTGACCCTGCTGGACTGCGTGCTGGAGCGGTTGCAGGCCGAATTCGCCGCGGCGGGCAAGACGGAACTGTTTGACTCACTCCAGCCGTTCCTTCTGGGAGAAAACACCGGCCGGACCTATGCAGAAGTGGCGGCGGACCTGGCGACCACCGAAGGTTCAATCAAAATGACCGTGCTGCGTCTGCGGCAGCGGTACCGGGAATTGCTTCGGGACGAGATCACGCAGACCGTGGACACGCCTGAAGCGGTCGAAGCCGAACTGCGCCACCTGCGGTCTGTGCTCCGCGGCTGAGAGCGTGTTTGGCAAGTCATCCAGTCGCCGCAGCCGACGTGAATCGGCTCAAATATCGGCCTGAATTCCGAGTCTCGCGGTGACAATTGAGCCGGCTCACGTCGGCTTATACACTCTCGATACGTGCTCTGAGAGCGACGATAAGCGCGGCGCTCGGGTTGTGACGTTTCGAGAGTTTTCTCGTTGTACATATGAAGATGAGCGATGAGCAGACATGTCCGGAATGCGGTGCCGTGCTGCCGAGCGATGCTCCACGAGGGCTTTGCCCGGACTGCCTGTTTGCCGCCGGCGCGGGCGATCCGGGCGAGCAACCGCCGCCGGAGGCCGGGCCGGCTGAAATCGCAAATGACTTTGGCGATCACGAATTGCTCGAGGAAATTGCCCACGGCGGCATGGGCGTCGTGTACAAGGCCCGCCAGCGGAGCCTCGATCGCGTCGTTGCCATCAAGATGATCCGGAGCGAGCGGCTGGCGCGCGAGGCGGAGGTGCGCCGCTTCCGCCAGGAAGCCGCTGCGGCCGCGAAGCTCCAACACCCGAACATTGTCGCCGTTCACGAGGCGGGCGAAGTCGCCGGGCAGCATTTTTACTCGATGGATTTCGTGGAAGGCCGGAGCCTGGCCGCGCTCGTGGCCGAGCATCCGTTGGGGGCCCGTCAAGCGGCCGCCTACGTGAAGACGATTGCCGAGGCCATCCACTACGCGCACTCCCAGGGAGTTCTCCACCGCGACCTGAAGCCCTCGAACATCCTGATCGACGCGCACGATGCTCCGCGCGTGACCGACTTTGGCTTGGCGAAGGTGCTCCAGAGCGGTTCCGAGGTGACCCTCACCGGCCAAGTCATGGGCAGTCCCAGCTACATGTCGCCCGAGCAGGCCGCGGGTCGCAGCCGGGAGGTGGACGCCCGGACGGACGTATATGCGCTGGGGGCAATCCTCTATGAGCTGGTGAGTGGGCGGCCACCGTTCAAGGCGGACACGTCGCTGGAGACCCTCAAGCTGGTGGTCGAGAGCGAACCGGTGTCGCCACGGCTCTTGATTCCGCGTCTGCCGCGGGATCTGGAGACGATTTGCCTGAAGTGTCTGGAAAAGGAGCGGTCGCGACGCTACGCCTCCGCTCAAATCTTATCGGACGAACTGGGCCGTTTCCTGAACCAGGAACCGATCCTGGCGCGGCCCGTCGGCAGGGCGGGCAAAGTGTGGAAATGGTGTCGTCGCCAGCCAACTCTCGCCGGCTTGGGCGCGGCCTTGCTGCTGACCTTCCTGTTAGGTGCAGCGGGCGTGCTCTGGGGGTGGCGCCGCGCCACGACCGGCGAGCTTCTGGCCCGTCAAAACGCTTACGCCGCCGACATGGTGCTCACTCAACGCGCGCTGGTGGACAATGACACAGGCCAAGCTCTGCGCTTGCTCCGGCGACACCGGCCGGGCGCTGAATCCGGATTCCAAAATCCCAAGTCCGAACCGGATTTGCGTAACTGGGAATGGCGCTATTTGTGGCAGCTCTGCCAACCCGACGAATCGGTTCGACTGCAACTGCAATCCGCGCCGGCCGGGCAGGTGTTTATCTCTCAGAATGGCCGGATCCTGGCGGTGAGGACTGGGGCCGACAAGATCGAGGTGTGGGATTTGGTCTCGAAAAAGCTGCTCAAGGAGATGCAAGGCTTTAGCTCCACAACCATCCTCGGCCTTTCCCCCAACGGCGGCCTTTTAGCGGCACACCGAGACGGAGCGCGGACGAGCGAAGTGTGGGACCTGGCGGCAGGCCGGCTGCGTGCGACGCTGGATCTAAATCGCCCCTCCGCGCCGCGGTCTCTCGCGTTTTCTCCCGATGCACGTTTACTCGCCACCTTTGACCATCACGGCTCGAACGGGATCATCCGGGTGGTGGACTGGGCCGCGAACCGCACCCTTACCAACTTCACCACGTTTCCGCCCCGGCGAAGCCAGGAGGGCGTGGTCGCGTTCTCGCCGGACGGCAACCGGCTCGCGTTCGAGAACGATCACGGAACGATTCGGGTCGTGCGATGGCCAGCCTGCGACATCATCCCGATTCCGACCGAAACGACGGACGGTGTTACTGCCCTGGCCTTCTCATCCGACAGCAGGCTCCTGGCGGCGGGGTTCGCCTATACGAGCGGTACCATCCGGCTTTGGGATGCCGATTCCGGCGAGCCTCGCGGGCAACTCACCAATCATACTGGGTGGATCCGCGCCCTCGCGTTCAGCCCGGGCGGCCAACAGTTGGCCTCGGCGAGCCAGGACCGAACGATTCGCCTCTGGCGCGTCGCGGACCAAACTGAACTTCACCATTTCCAGGGACATTTCGTGACGACCTTGAGTTTCCTGCCGGATGGCCGGACGCTCGTCAGCAGCGGTGAAGACGGTTCGGCTTGCTTTTGGGACGTGAACGCCGGTGGCCGGGCTTCACCTCCTATCGTGATTCCGATCTCGTGCGGTGGGGGTGAGGCTGCAGCCCCCGTGAGCCGGTTTGGCATCGCCTTCACACCTGACAGCCGGAGCTTCATCACCACGGACACGAACGGTTCGCTTGCGGTTTGGGATGCCAAAAAAATGCAGCCAACCGAAGCCCTTGCGCGCGTTGGGGACGAACAATTGGGGCGTGGCGCTCTCGCCGCACGGTGATTGGCTGGCCGTCGGCGATCCGGCGGGGAAGATTCACATCTGGGATTGGCCGACACGACGGCACGTCCGCAGCCTTGAGATGCCTTTTGAGTGGTGCGGCTTTCTCCGCTTCTCGCGCAGTGGACGTTTTCTCTGGACTTGGGTCTGGTTCAACAATTCCAGGCTTACAGCCAGGATGTGGCGAACGGGCGATTGGGAGGAAGTGCCGCTCCCCCCACTCCGCGAAGCAAGCATCATGTCGGTTGATCTATCGCCCGACGAACGGCTCCTCGCCACCGGCTCAACCAACGGCTGGATCAAACTGTGGAGCTTCCCGGCCGGACAACTCGAAGCCACGTTCAGGCCCGATGACTGGTGGGTGTTTGGCCTGCGCTTTTCAGCGAATGGGCGCGTGCTGGTGTCAACGGCCCCTCGCGGTAATGTCCAACTCTGGGACGTGCTGGCCCGGCGGGAATTGGAACCTCTACCGGGCCATCTCGGTGGCTCCTGGGGCGTGGCCTTTTCCCCGGATGGTCGACGGTTGGCCACGGGAGGCGGCGACACCGTGGGCGGCAGGTCGAGAGACGCCGTCAAGCTGTGGGACCTGGCGACGCATCGCGAACTGCTGACCCTGGCGGGCGCCGGCCAACTCTTCACGGACCTCACCTTCTCCCCCGACGGAAGCACCTTGGTGGCCACGTGCCTCAGTGGGACCGCCCATTTCTGGCGCGCACCGACCTGGGAAGAAATTGAGGCCGCAGAGAAAAAACCGCCGACGCCATGAACTCGGGGCGAATTACCGTGGCGTGGGATGGCAAAGAGGCCCATCTGAGCGCCCTTCTCACCCAACAAGTCAATGCCGGCAATCCAATCAA
>Ga0073934_10009208_pt1 | contig 12760 bp, 9 predicted proteins | sample LarsenN4metaG_FD_76834 | JGI IMG/M metagenome (GOLD analysis project Ga0073934, IMG submission 76834) | Hot spring sediment bacterial and archeal communities from British Columbia, Canada, to study Microbial Dark Matter (Phase II) - Larsen... ...
GCATCGTAGTGGTCGGAGGAGGGATCTTTCCGCGCTCTGCGATCATCCTGCGGCGCCTCTTCCCCCGCTCGAGGATCCTCTGCATCGACCTCTCGGCGGCAAGCCTGGCGCTTGCCGGTGCCACGCTGGCCGACCTCGGTGTCGAGACGCTCAACGAAGCCTTCGATCCGATGCGGCATGGCGGCGTCGACCTCGTCGTCGTGCCGCTCGCCTATCGGGGCGACCGCCGAGCGTTCTATGCAGGCGCACACGAGGGCCGTTTCCTCATCCATGACTGGATCTGGCGCAGGGAAGTCAGGAGCAGGGTCGTGTCCCCGTGGCTCCTGAAGCGAATCAACCTCGTCGAGGCCGCTGCGAGCGAGCCAGCATGCGCGCGTTGAGCCTTTTCGGGGTCATGGCGCTCGCGAAGGCCCTCCTCCTCGCAAGCCACCCGGCGCCGTTCTCGCCCTGGCTGCCGATCGTCCTCCTGTGGCAGGATGCCGCCGTTGCGCTTGCGTTCTTCGGCATCGACAAGCTGGTCCGGCGGCCCTGGATCGCCTGGACGATCTACGCCGGCGCAGCATTTTATGTCGCGCTGAACGTGGGGGTCGCCCGGGTGCTCTCCACGCCGCTCACGTGGCCGATGCTTCGAGCCGCCCGGGGCACGCTTGCAGACTCGATCCGGCATCACTCGTCCTTCGAGAACCTCGCGTGGACCCTGCCTGTCGTGGCGGCCGCCGTGCTCCTACCCTTCGCCCTGCGCCGTGCCGGGAGGAAAAGCTTGCTCATCACCGGCGCCCTCGGCGCCCTCGTTGCCATCCTGGGAGCGGTTGCTGCACCGAACATCGACACGAGAGGTTTGGACCGCAACGCGCTCGCCGTCCTCGTCACCACGTTCTCCCCGAGGGTGGCAGGCCGCACGGTGGAAGGGGACTGGCGCTCGAGCCCCATTGCGACGCCGCCCGGGGAGGACTTGAGCCGATACCGGGGCAAGGCCCGCGGCCGCAACGTCGTCGTGATGATGCTCGAGTCGACCGGCGCGCGATACCTGAAACCGTACGGCGCTGAGGACGACCCGATGCCTGCGCTGACTCGCTTCTCCGGCGAGGGGCTCCTCTTCGAGTGGGCCTACTGTGTATACCCGGAGAGCATCAAGGGCCTCTTCTCGGTGCTCACGTCCAGTTATCCTGCGCTCGACACGCCGCCGGAAGCCCACGGCGAGACCCGTTTCCCATCCATCGCGGACGCCCTCTCGAAGGAAGGCTACCGCTGCGGGCTCTTCCACTCGGGCCGCTTCATGTACCTGGGCATGGAGTCGATCGTGCGCCAACGAGGGTTCGAGGCCGTCGAGGATGCCGGCGACATCGGCGGGAAGCGCGACTCGAGCTTCGGGATCGACGAGCCGTCGGCTGTGCGCCGAGTCCTCGCCTGGATCGATGGCTTGAAGTCGGACGAGCGGTTCCTCGCCGTGTACCTCCCGGTAGCAGGCCACCACCCGTACGAGACGCCCGAGCGAGGCCCCTATCCGGAGAACCAGGAGATCGGCCGCTACAGGAACGCTTTGCGCTACGCCGACGCTGCCCTCGAGCAGCTCCTGGCCGGCCTCAAACAGCGGGGACGCCACGACAACACCGTCTATATCTTCATGGGCGACCACGGCGAGGCCTTCCACCAGCACCAGGGCAACTACGGGCACACGTTCTTCGTTTACGAGGAGAATGTCCGAGTGCCGTTCCTGATCCACGCGCCGGGAGTCATCGAGAAGGGCCAACGCGTGCGGCGGCTTGCGAGCTTGCTCGACGCAGCGCCGACCATCGCCGACCTCCTGGGCCTCGCACAGCCTCGAGAGTGGCAGGGCAGCTCCCTCCTGGACGGTCCCGCGCGCATGCCGCTCTTCTTCACCGACTACTCCCAGGCGCTCCTCGGCCTGCGCGACGGCGACTGGAAGGTCATCCACGAGGTCGAGTCGGGGAGGTCGAAGCTCTTCCACCTGCGCGATGACCCCGGCGAGCTCAACGACCTGAGCGCAGCCCACGCCGGCCTGGTGGACCTCTATCGGCAAATCCTCGTCAACTGGTGCGCCGCCCAGCGCGCGCGGATCGAGGCGGCCGCCGGCAAGTAGGCGGCGGCCGCACCGCTTGTCGGTACGCTTGTCCTCCGCGGATATAATCTTTTCCATGAGCCGACCGGGCCCGAATGCCATATTGCTCGTCGATCATGGGAGCCGGCTTCAGGAGGCCAACGATATGCTTGCGAAGGTTGCAGCGTTGGTCGCCGGAGCCGGGGGGAGGTGGATCGTGCGCCACTCCCACATGGAGCTTGCCGAGCCCACGATCGCACAGGGGTTCGATGCGTGCGTCGCTGCCGGGGCCACGCACGTCACGGTGCATCCGTACCTGCTCGGCCCCGGCCGCCACGCGACCGAGGACATCCCTCGCCTGGTCGCGGAGGCCGCACGCAGGCATCCCCACGTCTCTTTCTGCGTCACCGAGCCGCTGGGCGTGCACGAAAAAATCGCCGAGGTGATCCTGGAGCGTGTGCAGATGGCGGAGGCACAGCCGTGAACCGCCGTTTTGCGTGTGTGGCGGCCTTGATCGTGGCGGGCGCTGCCCCGCTGCGGGCCGACTTCGTTCGAGGCGATACCAACCACGACGGCCAGGTCAACGTCACGGATGCCGTGAGCCTCCTGCGCCACCTGTTCCGCTCCGGGGAGGGGCCGCCGTGCGAGGATGCAGCCGACGCCAATGACGATGGAAAGGTTGCGATTGACGATGCCGTCGCCTCGCTCAACTTCCTCTTCGCCGACGGCACGCTCCCCAACCCGGGCGGGGCGGCGGGGGGGCCCGATCCGACCTGCGATCAGCTCGGCTGCGCCTCGTCGCCCGACCCCACTCCGGCCCTCGTCCTGAGCGAGATCCAGTACAACCCGGCAGGGGACATCCAGGCCGTCGAGTACGTGGAGCTCTACAACCGCACGCCGGCTGACTTGAGCCTCGCCGGCTGGCATTTCACGAACGGAATCGACTTCTCGTTCCCGGTGGATGCGATGCTCCCGCCCGGCGGCTTCGTGCTCGTCCTCAAGGCCCCTGAGAACTCGAAGTGGCGGCGTGTCACGGGGCTGAAGCTCGGCCCCTACGAGGGCTCCCTCTCGGACGGCGGGGAGCGCCTCACCATGGCCAACGGCGACTGCGAGGGCGAGTCCATCCGGTACAGCGACCGCCCTCCGTGGCCGGTGGCTCCCGATGGCGGTGGGCCTCCGCTCGAGAGGATCGATTACCTCGGCCCCGCCGAGGACTTCCACTCTTGGCGCGCTTCCGTGGAGCGGGGAGGAACGCCCAACGCACTCAACGCGTCGTACGGTGAGCCCTCCCGGCCGGTCATCACGCTCCACTCGTTCGCCCCCCCGCACCCGACGTCGAGGGACCCGGTGGCGGTCCTCGTCGGGCTGGACGCGCCTCCGGCGGCGATCAGCAAGGTCTCGCTTCACTGGGAAGCCGTGGCAGGGAGCCTTGCGCTGCCGGCGGTGGAGGCGATGGCGCTCGATCAAAGCTTTCCAGAGGCTTCCGTCTGGCGCGCAACGCTTCCCCCACAGCCGTCGCAGACTCTCGTCCGTATGCTCGTCGAGCTGGAGTTGGCCGATGGCCGCCGTGCCCTCCTCCCCCACCGTGCGGAGCCCCGGCCGGCGATCGGCTACTTCGTTTACGACCAGGAGATGCCCTCGCTGCTTCCCACCCTGTGGATCTTCCAGAAACGGCGCACGGGCTTGCCGCTCGATGCGCGGCTCCTGAGCGGCGTCGTCATCCTGGAGCCGCCATCGGCGGAAGACCCGAAGCCGGTGCCGCTCGTCCTCGACGGAGCCGACATTCGAATCAGCACGCAGGGCCAGAAGATCCGCTTCGTCAAGGGCGAGGAGTATCTCGGCTACCGCACGCTCAACAGGGTCCCCGAGGAAGGCGGAGGCGGCACCGGCGCCATGGCGCCGCACATGGAGCACATCGGGTTCAAGACGTTCCGCGACCTGGGCGCGCTGGCACCGCGCGCCGACTGGTTCCGGGTCGTCGACTATGGCAGCGCCGCCAAGCGGCACACGCAGCGCCTCCTCATCCAGCAGGTCAACGAGCGCTTCTTCGAGATGAACGGGCTCAGCCCGGACGGCGACCTCTACAAGCTCGACAAATCGAGCTGGGCCAAGCGCACGAACCTGGACTCGGGAGGAGGATCGCTGTCCGTCCTCATGAACGGCCTCGGGCGAGGTGACCCCCTGAAGCGGCGCGAAGCCGTGCTCGAGATGCTGGACGTCGAGAACGTCGGCCTTTACTCGATCGTGACCATCCTGATCGAGAACTGGGACGGCTTTCACAACAACCTCTATATCTACAACGAGCTCACGCCCGGAGCGCGCTGGAAGGTGATCCCGTGGGACCTGGACCAGGTCTACGAGCCGATCCGGTGGGACTTCCCCGTCAACTTCCCGCTCACGGGAGTCTCCGCCACCGTGAGCCGTGAGACCGGTCCGATCTCGAGGCCGTATCACCTGGAGAAGGACCTCCACGAGGCCTACCTCGAAGGCATGCGCCAGCGGATTGCGCCCGGCGGCATCTTCACCGTGGAGAGGATCAAGGCGCAGATCGACGAGGTCGAGAAGCTCCTCCTCGACGACCTCGCTCTCCAGGAGACTTACCTCGGCGCCCAGCGCGCCGCACGCCGGGCGCAGATCAAATCGGCGTACACGGCGCTCCGGACCTTCACGGACAGGCGCGTGCCCTACCTCGAAGGTGTGCTGGCGCCGCAGTGATGCTGCAAATCGCCCCTTTCTGATATCCTACGCCGTCATGCTCGAGCGCCTCTTCCGGCTGCGGGACCACGGCACCAACGCGTACCGTGAAATGCTCGGCGGCCTCACGACCTTCGTCGCCATGGCCTACATCATCGTGGTCAACCCCGCCATCCTCGAGAGTGCGGGGATCCCCAGGGGCCCGAGCACCGTGGCCACGATCCTTGCCGCAGTCTTCGGCTCGCTCCTCATGGGGCTCTACGCGAATCGCCCGATCGCCGTCGCCCCCTACATGGGCGAGAACGCGTTCCTGGCGTTCGGGCTCGCCGCCCTCGGCATCACCTGGCAGACGCGCCTTGGCGCCGTCTTCCTGAGCGGGGCGGCGTTCCTCGTCATCACGCTCGTTCGCGTGCGCGGATGGCTCGCCGGCGCGATCTCCGCAAGCCTCAAGCACTCCTTCGCTGTGGGGATCGGGCTCTTCCTCGCATTCATCGGCCTCGGCAAGACCGGGATCGTCGTGCCCGGCAAGAATGGCGCCCCGCCGGTGAGCCTCGGCAACCTCCACGACCCAACGACGCTGCTTGCGATGGGCGGCTTCCTCCTCACTGCCATCCTCATGTGCCACCGGATCCGCGGAGCCATCTTCCTCGGCATGGCTGCGACCGCCGTTGCCGGCAGCTTACTGGGCCATGCGGCGGCGCCGGAGGCATTCTTCGCGCTTCCCTTCACCGGCGAGTACTCGCTCGCGCCGATCGCGCTCCAGCTCGATATAGCCGGCGTTCTCAAACCCGAGCTCATCCCGGTCCTCCTCACGCTCTTCCTCATGAGCTTCCTCGACACGCTGGGCACGCTCTCCGGACTCGGCGCAGCCGGCGAGCTGCTCGACGAGAAAGGGAACTTCCCCGAGATCGAGAAGCCCATGCTCGTCGACGCTGCGGCCTGCATGTTCAGCGCGCTCGTGGGGACGTCGACGAGCGGCGCCTACATCGAGTCGGCCACGGGAATCCGCGATGGCGCCCGTACAGGGCTCGCTGCGGTCACGACGGCTGCCCTTTTTGCGGTATGCCTGTTCCTCCTGCCCGTGGTGGAGCCGCTCCAGAGCCTCGGTTACGCCTATGGACCGGCCCTCATCGCCGTGGGCCTCTTGATGGCCAGCTCCGTCCGCAAGATCGATTTCGACGACATGACCGAGCTCGTCCCCGCGTTCGTGACCATCAGCATGATGGTCTTCACGTACAACATTGGAAACGGGCTGACGGCGGGGCTTTTGCTCTATCCCCTCGTGAAGGTGCTGGCAGGCCGGTTCCGCGAAGTGAACGCCGGCTCGATCGCCCTGGCGCTTTTGAGCTGCGTCTATTACTTCTTCGGCTTGCCCCATTGACCTCAGGGAGCGCCCGGCCCCAAATCACGTTTCGGTAGGAGTTGACCATGCCTCTCAAGCTTGAAATCGTTCCCCAGAAAGCCGTCGTCGTTCGGCGCGACAAGGTCACCGTCGCCGCCTCCTGGTTTGGGCCGCTCGTGCAGCGGCCCTACATCCATCCGTTCCTGGGCCCCGACGACCGGGAGGTCACGAGCACCTTCCATGCCGATGACCCCGTCGGACACTCGCACCACAGGAGCATCTGGATCGCACACCACGACGTCTCCGGCGTCAACTTCTGGGAGGAAGGGCCCTCGAGCGGGCGGATCGAGCAGGTGGCCGCGACCGTGCTCGCAGCGGAGGGCGATCAAGTCGCCGTGCGGCTGGAGTGCGAGTGGCGGACGCCGGCGGGGAAAGTGCTCCTGAACGAGAAGCGGACGCTCGCCTTCATCGACCTGCCCCGGGGCGAGCTCGCCCTCGAGATCGACACGACGCTCCTTCCCGTGCCGCAGGAGAAGGACGGCGCCATCACGCTCGCCGACACCCCCTTCGGGCTCCTGGGCATCCGCGTCCCTCGCACGGTGCGCGTCGCTGAGGGCCTCGGCGGCCAGATCATGAACTCGCAGGAAGCCGAGGACGAGAAGGGCTGCTTCTGGCAGCACGCCGACTGGTGCGACTACTCGGGCCCTGTGCCGCTCCCCTCCGATCCGAAGCAGCGCAAGCCAGGCGATCCGCTCCCGTGGGCCACCGTGGGCATCGCCTGCTTCGACCACCCCGACAACTCTCCCGGCGATACGCTGTGGCACGTGCGCGACGATGGCTGGATGGGCCCGTGCATCTCGAAGGGCGAGCCGAGGAAGCTCACGGCGGGGCAGTCCCTGAGGGTGCGGTACCGCCTCGAGGCTCACGGGGGCCGGCCCGCCGACGCACGGATCGGCGAGCGATACCGGCTGTGGCGGGAGCACTCGACCAGCAAGGAATAGGGCCCGACAGACGCCGACGAAAATGGGATCGACAAGGAACCCAACCGAAAACACAATCGCTCCCATGCCCGAGACGAGCGCCCTCTTCCGCTGCGTTTGCGGTACCGACGTGCCGATTCGCGAGGACAGCCGTGCGCCGGCCGTCTCCTGCCTGAAGTGCGGGAGGAGCCACCGGCTCGCGACTCACGATGGCCTCTCGGCGGCGGAGACCGTCGTCGTGGCCAGGAGCGCAGGAGAGAAGGGGCTGGACGGGAACGGGGCGGCGGGCACCCGCCCGAGCCTCGCAGGGCGCGTGATCGACCACTTCGAGCTCATCGAGGAGCTCGGCAGGGGCGGGATGGGCACGGTGTACCGGGCGCTCGACCGGTCCCTCGAGCGCTACGTCGCCATCAAGATCCTCGACAGCGAGGAAGCTCGGGACCAGCACGATCTCATCGAGGCCTTCACGCACGAGGCGCGTACTCAAGCGCGCATGAACCACCCCGGGATCACGACGATCTACTACATCGGTCGCTTTGAGGAGATGACGTACTTCGCGATGGAGATCGTCTCGGGCTCCAACCTCGAATCGCGCGCCCGGGGCGGCCCCCTCCCGTTCCGCGAGGTGGTCGATGCCGGAATCCAGGTCGTGCAAGCGCTCAAGGAGGCCAAGGAGCGGGGCGTGATCCACCGTGACATCAAGCCCGGGAACCTCATCCTCTCCAGCTCGGGCCGCATCAAGGTGACGGACTTCGGCCTCTCCAAGACCGAGAAGGGCGGGCTCCAGATCACCGGCTCGCGCCACATCACCGGGACGCCGTACTACATCGCCCCGGAGCAAGCGAAGGGAGAGGCGACGGACTTCCGGACCGACATCTACTCCCTCGGCGCAACGCTCTACCACCTTGCCTACGGCCGGCCTCCCTTCGAGGGCGACAACTTCATGACGGTCATCTCGAAGCACCTCACGGAACCGCTGCGGTTCCCCGCGAGCCCGCCGGAGGACGTGCCGCCGGGCTTCCCGTACGTGCTCGAAAGGATGCTGGCGAAGAAGCCCGAGGAGCGGTTCCAGAGCTACGAGGAGCTCGAGAAGGCGCTCCGCGAGCTGCGGCCGGAGACCCTGGTGCTTGCGGCCTTGAGCCGCAGGGCGGTCGCCTCCTTCCTCGACCACGGAGCGATGTTCATCCTCGGCCTGGCGCTCTCGAGCCTCTTGATCGTCCCCGCCCTCAGCATCGGGCAGGCGGAGCATGCCACACCGATGGCCCTTTCCGTCGCTGCGCTCGGCTACGTCACCTACCAGGCCCTCACGGGGACGACCCTCGGCAAGCTCTTCGGAAAGCTGCGCATCGCCCGGGTGGACGGCCGCCCGGTCCGCCGCTGGCAGTTGGCCGTTCGCGGCTGCTTTCAGTATTTGAACCCTGTGAGCTGGAGCCTGCCGCTCCTCACCGACGGGACGGCGTACTCCTGGCCTACCTGGCTCCTCTCGACGTACTTGCTCGGAGCGTTGGGCTTCTCGATCGTCGATGCGGTGTGGGTCTTCACGAACCGCAACCGGCGGACCCTTCACGACCTCATCCTCAAGACCTGGGTGCTGGATCAAGTAGGAAACGCATGACTGCGACGCTCATTCTACTGCTCGTTCTCGCGCCGGCCGCCGCCGATGTCCACGTGGAGCGGGACATCCGGGTCGCCGTGCGGGACGGGACCCGCCTTGCTCTCGACCTTTACCTGCCCGAAGGCGATGGCCCCTTCCCGACGCTCCTCTGCCGCACGCCGTACAACAAGCGGGGCGTGGAGGGGGAAGCGCGCGGTTTCGCTTCCCACGGCTACGCGGTCGTGGTCAATGACTGCCGTGGCCGCTACGCCTCGGAGGGCCTCTGGCGGATGATCGCCGACGACCCGGCCGATGGGTTCGACATCTGCGAGTGGATCGTGCGCCAGCCGTGGACCTCGGGGCGCATCGGCACCTTCGGGACGAGCTACGTCGGCGGCACCCAGCACGCCCTGGCGTGCGCACGGGCTCCCGGCCTGGCTTGCATGATCCCGGTCGACTCGCTCTCGAACACGGGCATTGCCGGTGTCCGCCACTCGGGCGCCTTCGAGCTGCGATTCATGAACTGGGTCTTCACGATCGGTGCGCCCAACTCGCTTGCTGCCTTCGCGGACCCCACGCTCAAGCAGGCTCTGGAGGAGAACGGCCGGCTCATGCCGCAGCACCTGCTGCGGCTCCCGATTCGACCCGGGACGACGCCGCTCAAGCACACTCCCGACTACGAGGCGTGGCTCGTCGAGGCCATGCGGCATGGGGACTACGACTCCTTCTGGCGGCAGCCGGGCCATTCTGTCGTCGACAACGTCGAGGTCTACGCGGACGTGCCCGTCTATCACGTCACCGGCTGGTACGACTCCTGGTGCCGGCAGAACGTGCTCAACTACCAGGCTCTCTCGAAGGCGAAGCGCTCGCCGCAGAAGCTCATCGTGGGCCCCTGGACGCACGGCGGGCAGGCCTCGAGCTTCGCGGGCGAGGTGGAGTTCCCGCCCGAGGCGGCGCTCGACTGGGCCGCGTGGCGGCGGAGGTGGTTCGACCGCTGGCTCAAGGGGCTCGAGAACGGCGTCGAGCAGGACTCGCCGGTCAAGATCTTCGTCATGGGCGGCGGAGGGGGCGGCAAGACAAAGTCCGGCCGGCTCTTCCACGGCGGCCGCTGGCGCGATGAGGCAGGGTTTCCGCCGGCACGGTCCAGGCCTGCTCTGTACTACCTGCTCCACGATGGATTGCTGTCGCCCAATGCTCCCAGGGCCGATGCCTCGTCCACCACGTACACCTTCGACCCCGAGAAGCCCGTGCCCACGATCGGCGGCAACCTCTCGAGCATGAGCGGCCTCTGCGACGCCGGCGGCTTCAACCAACGGTGCCGGGCCGCCACGCTCTTCGCCACCGACCAGCTCCCCCTGAGCGAGCGGCGCGATGTGCTCGTCTTCCAGACTCCGCCTCTCGAGGAGGACGTCGAGGTGACCGGCTTCGTCGAGGTCAAGCTCTTCGTCTCCTCGAGCGCCCCGGACACCGACTTCACCGCCAAGCTCATCGACGTCTATCCGCGGAGCGCGGACTGGCCGCTCGGCTTCGACCTCAACATCGGCGATTCGATCACGCGCCTCCGCTACAGCAAGTCGCTCGAGAAGTCCGAGCTCCTCCCGCCGGGGAATCTCGGGGAGGTGACGATCCGCCTCTACCCCACGTCGAACGTCTTCGCCAGGGGGCATCGGATCCGCATCGACATCTCGAGCAGCAACTTCCCCCGCTTCGACCTGAACCCCAACACCGGCGAGCCCTTGCAGCAGCACCGGCGGGTTCAAACGGCCGAGAACACCGTCTACCACGACGCAGAACGGCCGTCGCACGTGGTGCTGCCGATCGTTCGGTGAGCCGGCTTGATTACCGGGGGACAGGGAGCTGCTTGAGATACCCTTCCCTCTCCTCCGGGCGCCCGAGCGCAACCACCAGCGCGAGGCCCAGGTTGCTGCGGCGCTCGTCGTCCGCCCGGAGGGCCTCGGGAGAGCCCACGGCGTCCTCGGCCGAGAGGAGCTCGGGGCTTACCGAGGCATCGACCCGCTCATTCCAGATCGGTGCGGTCAGCGGAGCCACCGAGAGCTTCGACTCGAGCGTCGCGAAGCCCCCTGCCGAGACCTTCACGCGGTACTCGCCCGGAGCGAGACGCGTCGTGAAGCGGCCCTGGGCGTCCGTGCGCGCCTCGACGGCCTCTCCCGCCGGCGAGAGGAAGAGCACGGTCGCGCGCGCCACGCCGCCCCGGAGCTCTCTGAGCTCCGGCGGGAGGAATGCCGCCTGCACGGAGAGGACGGCGATGCTCCGCGGGCACCACTCGTTCTCGAAGCCTTCGGGGACGACTTTTCGGTCCACGACGACGCCCCAGAACCTCGTCGGCCGCTTCGGGCCCGGGATCACCACCTCCACTTCCCCCTTGCGGCCGCACACCCGGCACTCCTCCGGCTTCTGGTGCGTTGAGCAAGCGCGGCACTTGCGGATCTCCGTCCTGTCCCCCTCGTAGAGCGTGGCCCCGGTGACGTAGCCCACGGCGCAGTTGATGAGGTAGCACGCCGCCGGGATCAGGAGCAGGAAAACGGAGTACTTGACGAGTGAGCGGTAGCCGGATTCGTACATGCCCCGGATGTCGGCAGCGGTGCGCCGGATCCTTGCGACGTTCCGGGAACGGGCCCGGCGGCTCTGCCCTGCCGCCGGGCCTCTCTCGGGACAGCCTCCGTCAGGCCACCGGCTCCGACTTCGAGCCCAGGTCCTCCCAGCGGACGACCTCGGTGGCAAAGCGGGCCTTCTCGGCGTCGTACATGGCCATGCGGGCCATGATCCCCATGAGCGTGCTCACGCGGGAGGTCTCGTGGTTCGCTGCAGGCTTCTTCCCGGTGCGGATGCACTCGACGAAGTCGATGAACTCCTCGTTAGTGCCGTCGTAGTAGCCTCCCGACGGTGGGCCGACCTGCTCCTCCTTGTTCCCCTCGCGCACGTACTTCTTGCCTTGCGTGATGTCGTAGCCGCCCTGGTCGCAGAGGACCCAGAGCTTCTCGCCGGCGAAGTTGCCCTTCTGGTCACCCATGGGGCCCGCGCAGCCGAAGAAGTGCGTGTAGCTGAAGAGGACGCCGCCGGGGAACTCGAACGCGGTCGCGCTCTTGGCCTCGGACATGTGCCGGGGAGGCTTCGGTCCGTAGTCGGCGGGCCCGAAGGCCATGGAGACGCACTTCAAGGGGTGCTGGTTCTTCATCACCCAGTTCATCACGTCCATGTGGTGGCACGCTTGCTCGATCAAGCGGCCGCCGTCCCAGTCCGCATCTGCCGGGCCGGCCGGGTGCGAGAAATGCCAGTGCCCCTGGAGCGCATAGATCTTGCCGAGCTCCTCCTTGTGAATCCGCTCCATCACGGCGCGATGGCCCGGGATGTAGCGGCGCTGGAAACCGACCTGGAGGAAGCCCTTGGACTTCCGGGCGGCAAGCACCATGGCGTCGACCTTCTCCACCGTGTTGTCCATGGGCTTCTCGCTGAAGCAATTGAGCCCGGCTTCAAGGAGCGGGACGATGACTTTGGCGTGGTTCTGCACCTCCACCACGGCGGTGACGCCGTCGAGCTTCTCCTTGTCGATCATCTCGCGGAAGTCCTTGTACCCCTTCGGGTTCGTCTTGTAGGCGATCTTCTTCGCCTTCTCGAGGCGGTCATCACGCAGCTCGCAGACGGCGACGATGTTGGCTCGAGGGTATGCCGCAAGGGCCTCGAGGTCCGCCGAGCCGCGGCCGCCGCAGCCGATCGTGCCGAGCTGGACGCGCTCGTTGGCCTGCAGGACGGTGGGCTCTGCAAGGGCGGGAAAGGCTAGCGCGGAAGCGCCGGCGGCTGCCGCCGTCTTGAGCGCCTTGCGGCGTGAGATTCGAGACTTGAGTTGACGGTCCATTTGGGTTCCTCCTGAGTTGTGACGATTCGACCAGATTCCGTTACTTGCGAAGGGACTTTACGCCCCCTTCGAGGCGGTTGAGCTCCCGTACTTCCTCGTCCGAGAGCGCCCGATCGAAGACCGCGAGGTCATCGAAGAGGCCGGTGTAATACATCCCGAAGTGCATCACTGCCCTGGCTGGATCCCACGTGAACGTCTGCCGCCTCGGCGGCAGCGC
>Ga0073934_10009211_pt1 | contig 12756 bp, 9 predicted proteins | sample LarsenN4metaG_FD_76834 | JGI IMG/M metagenome (GOLD analysis project Ga0073934, IMG submission 76834) | Hot spring sediment bacterial and archeal communities from British Columbia, Canada, to study Microbial Dark Matter (Phase II) - Larsen... ...
CCCCTCGCCGCCGCGCGGCATGGCCTGCGCTGCCGAGGCGATGCCTTTCACCAGGGCCGGTTCGGACAGCAGCACCTGGACCTGTTGCCGAGCCGAGGGCAGGTGGCGTGGATCGCCGAAGTCCTGATCGAGCTTGCGCACCAGCTCGGTCCAGCGGTTCTGCGTCTGGTAGAGCCTGGCCAGGCCGCGATAGGCTTCTTCGGATGGGTAGTCCGCCATCGCCGCCAGGTAGATGCTTTCGGCTTTCTTGGGCTGGTTGCTTTTGGCGTACTCGTCGGCGAGAAGCATCTTGAGCGGATTGTTGAACGGGTCGCGGGCTGCCGCCTGTTCGAGAGAGGGCAGAATGTCTCGGCGGCGATTCATCTGGGTGAGGAGGCTGATGAGCAGTTCGTACGCTTCCGTGCCGCCGGGCTGGGTGGCGATGTACTTCTGCAGATGACCGAGGGCGGCAGGGAAGTCCTTGCGAGCGAGATAGACCTCGGCGAGGTTGAAGTGGAGACGGCCGGCACGCAGCGGATCCTTGGCCTGGGCTTTCTCGAAGGCCTTGATGGCAAGGTCAAAGCGCCCGGCATGCAGTTCCATGTGGCCGAGCTTCTCGTAGGTGCGGGCCACCTCTTGATCGAGCTGGCGCCGCGGCGGACCGGTGGGAATCATCTCCAGGCCCGTGGGATCTTCGAGGACCGCAACCACGCGCTGGAGGGCCTTGGCGGCGTTGAGATAGTCCTTTCGGTCCTCGTACAGGCCGCCGAGCATGAAGTTGATCTGGGCGCACAGGGCTGCGTTGTCCCGCAAGCCTGGAGTCTCGGCGACTCGAGCCAGTGCGGCGAGCGCCGCGTCGCTCTGGCCGCGGTCGCTCAGCTCGCTGGCGTAGCGGTAGAGGAGTTCGTAGTTGTCCGGCTCATGAGCCAGGACCTTCTCGCAATAAGCCAAGGCCTGGGCTTCGCGGTCGAGGCCGAAGCACAAGGGAATGAGGGCCTTCTGGATGCCCACGCTTTCAGGCTCGAACTGCAGGGCTTCCTCGTACAGACGGACCGCCTCCACCAGGCGGTTGTCGCGTTCGAGCAGTTGCCCGCGAAGAAAGAGCCGCAGCGCCTTGAAGTGGTTCTGCTGTTCCGTCGAAGCCTGCACCGGCGGTTGCAAGGGCGGTCGAGGCTCGACCTCCAGGTCGCGCCGAATCTCGATCTGGGCGGCCGCGAGGATTGGACTCAGGAACAACGTGCCGACCGAAAGCCAGAACGAACGCAGCGACATGCCGTGCTACCTCCTGATGGGCTCGGCGCAGGGGCATCCGAGCCCCTGGGGGAGCGGCATCCTACCGCACATCGGCCCGTCCGCCAAGGCACGGTGCGCGGGATCGGCTCAGGAGGGCGGAGTGCGATGATCCCCAAAAAATGGCGAGAGCAGGGGGATTCGGAATGGCCAAGAAGGTTAGGCTGGGTGAGTCAACAGGTGAAGACGGGCGAGGTTGAGCGCCATCTTGGCGGCGCGACTCTGGATCTCCAGCCGCGTCGCCACCCAGTTCGACGAGATGCTGCTCACCCCGCCCCGCCAGGCCACGGCCGCGTAGACGAGGCCGACGGGCTTTTCGGGCGTGCCGCCTCCTGGGCCGGCGAGGCCGGTGGTGCTGACGGCCAGGTCGGTGTCGAAGCGCTCCCTGCAGCCTCGGGCCATTGCCTCGGCAACGGGGGCGCTGACTGCGCCGTGTTCGTCGAGCAATTCCTGGGGAACGCCGAGCCAGTCGCACTTCACCTGATTGGTGTAGGAGACAACCCCGCCGCGCAGGTGCGCACTGATGCCCGGGACCCGCGCGAGGAAATGGGCCACCAGCCCGCCCGTGAGACTCTCCGCGGTGGAGATGGTGAGGCGACGCTCCGCCAGAAGATGAGCCACGGCATCGTGAAGCTCCTCGTCATCGACGCCGAAAACCAGGTTGCCGAGGCGCTCCCGGATGGTCTGCTCGATTGGTGCAATCTGTTGCAGAGCGGCTTCGCGCGTGGGGGCCTTCGCCAGGATGCGCAGAGAGATCACGGCATCGTTGACGGTGATGCCGACCTCGGGGACGTGGCCGCGGCGCGTCAGGTCGCGCAGCTTCTCCTCGACCATCGATTCGCCCCAGCCGAAGGTGTTGATCTTCCGCTGCATCACCACGCCGCCGCCCAGCCCGAGCTTCTCGATCCTGGGCTGCACGTCGTTCTGCCACATCAGCGTCATTTCGCTGGGCGGGCCAGGGAGAGCGGCAAAGATCGTGCTGGGAGTTTGCAGCCAGATGCCCGGCGCGGTGCCCTTGTGGTTGGGAATCATCTCGCCGCCGCGGGGACACAGGGCCTGGGCGCGGTTCGCCTCGGGCATCGGTCGGCCGCGCCGCTGGAAAAGGCTCTCAATGGCGCGGAGCGATGGCTCGTGCAGTTCCAGCGGGACGCCGGCGACCTGGGCCAGCACTTCGCGCGTCAGGTCGTCCTGGGTCGGTCCGAGGCCCCCCGTGCTAATAACCAGCCCCGCCCGCGACCCGGCAATGCGAAACGCCTGGACATTCTCCTCAAGGTCGTCCGCAACGGTCGTGTGCCAGCGGACCGGAATCCCTATCTCCGCGAGGCGTCGGCTGAGCCACTGGCTGTTGGTGTCCAGGTTCTGACCGCTGGTCAGCTCGCTGCCTATCGATATGACTTCCGCCTTGAGGCTCGGCACTGCTGCTGGTTGGCTCATGCAGGCAGCATAGGCACGGCGGCGTTCGCCGGCAAAGGAGGGCTACTTCTGAGCGAGGATGATGTGCTTGATCTGCGGAAACCCAAGCACGAACGCGCCCCAGAGCCGCAGGTTGGAGCGGAGAAACCCCAGCATGCCGCGCTCGACAGGACCCGAATCGTACCAGTGCTCCACGCACCGAAAGCCCGCTTTTCGCAGCGACCATGCCAGGCCCCAGCGCGTGAAGCCGATCTCCGTCACTCCATACCTGGCCCTTTCCTGCTGGGCATGGGGCGACCAGAGGTGCAGCCAGGTCGGCTCCAGGAGCAGCAGGTAGCCTTGAGGACGAAGGTGTTCGCCAACGCGCCGCAGAGCTTCGGGGAAATTCGGACAGTGGTGCAGCGAATCGAAGAACAGGGCGGCATCGAAGCCACGCTCGGCGAGGTCCATGAACTCGGCGTCTGCCACGGCAAAGCGAGCGGAGGAGTTCTCCAGGGCCGCCCTTTCGTGGGCGATCTCGATCATGCGTTCGGCGATGTCCACGCCCAGCACCTGATAGCCGGCTCGGGCAAGCAACAGACTGGTCCAGCCCGGACCGCAGCCCAGGTCGAGAATTCTGCCGCGCTTCAGCCGCTGGCTCAAGATGTCCAGTGCCAGGGTAAACTCTCGGAAAACCCGCGGATCAGCATACGGCTTGCGAAAGAGCCCCGCCTGCTTGACGACACGAGCATAGTCGCGCTCGGCCTGCTTGGACATGGCGGCTCCTTCCGCGGTCTTCGAGTCACTGGAAGCGTGCTTGGGTTGCCCCTTGAAGGGATTCGCTATTGCGGATTCTCTACGTTTGCAAATACCTGTTCGCGACTGGAGTCGCCTTCTATATTCGCTCCATCCCCCCGTAACGAGGTTTTCATTCCCATTCGCCCAGACGAGGACGACCATGGCATTTCACAAGGCGGAACCAGGCAAGACTCGCATCGGCTGGATCGGCACTGGGGTCATGGGCCGCTGGATGTGCCATCACCTCATGGCCAGGGGTTACAGCGCGACGGTGTATAACCGTAGCAAGGAGAAAGCGCAGCCGCTCCTCCAGGAAGGCGCTGCCTGGGCCGAGACTCCCCGAGCCGTAGCGGAGAGGTCCGACGTGGTCTTCGCCATCGTGGGTTTCCCCACCGATGTTCGCGAGGTCTTTCTGGGGGCTCAAGGGGCCCTGGCGGGATGCAAACCAGGCTCGATCCTGGTGGACATGACAACAAGCGAACCGAGTCTGGCCCGCGAGATCTACCAGGCAGCCAAGGCTAAGGGGGTAGCTAGCGTGGACGCCCCGGTCTCGGGAGGCGACGTCGGCGCTCGCGAAGCCAGACTCTCGATCATGGTAGGCGGGGATCGCGAAGCGGTAGAAGCGATACGCCCATTGTTTGAATGCATGGGCAAGACGATCATTCATCAGGGCGGACCTGGGGCCGGGCAGCACACCAAGATGGTCAACCAGATCCTCATCGCCACCAACATGATTGGCGTATGTGAAGCCCTGCTTTATGGTTACAAGGCAGGCCTTGACCTCAACACGGTATTGCAGTCGGTGGGAGGCGGGGCTGCTGCGAGCTGGTCGCTCAATAATCTCGGGCCCCGCATCATTCAGCGAAACTTCGAGCCTGGCTTCTTCGTCGAGCACTTTATCAAGGACATGGGCATCGCCCTGGACGAGGCCAAGCGCATGAGGCTTTGCCTGCCCGGCCTGGCCCTGGCTCATCAGCTGTACGTGGCGGTTCAGGCTCAGGGCATGGGCCGCAAGGGAACCCATGCACTAATGATGGCCCTGGAGCGTATCTCCAATGTCACTCCAGCAGGCGCCTGAACATCTGCACGAAGCGAAGGAGCGGCTAGCCGTAATCCAGGAAACTCGGCGGCAAAAACCTCCCAAATGTCATTTGCAACGTTGCAGGCATCGTTTATGATGAATGCTGCTCATGTTCCGACACCATTCTGCGATCGCGTACCCCGATCGGGAGACCCATCATGTCCTCGGTAGCCGGCTCGATCAAACAGCAATGCCCAAGTTGCGGCGGCATGATCACCATCAAAGCCACGCTCGTCGGCAAGAAGATCGATTGCCCTAAATGCAAATTCCGCTTCATCGTCGAGGGCGAGGATGGTGCGGAAGAAGAAACCAATTCCACCAAGAAATCTGCGGTCGCTTCGAAGAAGACCGGCAAGAACGGCCAGGCCAAGGGGAAGAAGGGCGGCCGAGTCCACGAGGACGACGACGAGGAAGCAGACTTCAAGAAGAAAGGCGAAAAGGAGGGCAGCAACAAAGCGCTGCTCATCCTGGCCGGCGTTGGCGTGCTGCTGGTGGTGGTCGTCGGCATCATCATCATCGTGTTGGCGACCAGCGGCGGAGGCAGTTCGCCGGCTCCGTCGGGGCCTGGACCGTCGGCACGGTCCGGCGGTGGCGGCGAGAGTCAGTCGCAGCCTACCCAAACGCCCGAGCAGGTCATGGACAACCTCCTGGCCAAACTAGAAAACCCCGCGGACGCCGAACAGGCCAAGACTGAGGTGCTCGCCAAGCTCGAGGGCGAGGATCCCGCCGCCCGCGATCTGGCCTTTGGCAAGCTCAAGGAGAAAGCGCTTGCCGGCAGCGCAGCGGCGCTCGAAGTCTTGCGGGGGGCCCAAGCAAGCGCCAAGGAAGCGGTGAAGAGCAAAGCCGGCGAGCTGGTGACCGAGATCACCGAACAACTGGCCAAGGGCACGGAGGGCCTCAAGGAAGACCCCACCAACATGCTGCCGCAGGACACCCAGGTCGTCCTGAACATTCCCGTTCGCAAGTTTATCGACAGCTCCCTCGGCCTGGCGGTTCTGGCTCGAGGTGCGTTTCGTCTAGAGGACTTCGACCGCCGGATGGGGGTGGAGTTCAAGAATGTGGAGCAGATCGTCGTTAGCTGCAACAAGGACCACGGCCGGTCCCTGGCGGTGGTGCGTACGTCAGATCCCTTTATCTGGGATGACGTTATCAAAGCCATGCAGCTCGATCAGAGGAACAAGCAAGTTATCAAGGGCAAGGAGGCCTTCCCAGGCAAGTGCGACATTCTTAACGAGTTCCTGCGCGAGCGGATGCCTCCTATTACGGCTCTCCGCGAGAAGTGCCTGGTTCACAAGCACGACGATCGCACCCTTCTGGTTGGTGACGAAGTAACCATCAAGAACTGGCTCAACGAGCGTCCCGAGTTCCAGGTGTCGCCGATGGCGCCGCCGCCCGACGAAGCGCTGCCAGGCGGGGCTCCCGCGGCTGGTCCGGGCGAAACCGGTACGCCTGGGACAGGCGCGCCGGGAGCTGGCGCGGGAGTTCCCCCCGGGGTCGGCGGTCCAGGCGCTGGCGCGGGAGTTCCCCCCGGCGTCGGTGGTCCAGGCGCTGGCGCGGGAGTTCCCCCCGGCTTAGGCGGTCCCGGCGCGGGCGCTGGAGCGCCCCCCGGCATTGGCGGTCCAGGTGCTGGTGCAGGAGCGCCACCAGGATTTGGCGGTCCAATGGGCATGGGAATGGGTCCGATGGGCGGGATGGGTCCTGGCGCCCCGACGCCTCCGCCGGCTCCAGCACAAATCACCGAGAAGCATTACCTGACTCTTCCGTCCAAGCTGAGGCAAGTGATCGCCAAGGCAGAAAACAAGAAACCCTCCTTGCTACTCTTTGCTGAGTCAGCTTCGTCCAAGGAAGCTGAACCTCCTGCCGCCAAGTGGCACTACTTTGCTCAGCTGGCCAAGAACCAACTGCGTCAACTGGAGATCGTGGCCCTTGCTCTGCAGATTGAGGACCACCTCATGCTCCGCGTGGCTGCCTCCTGCAAGGAGCGTCGCCTTGCCTCTGAGATCGAGAAAGACCTCACCGCGATCCTTCGGAAGGCGGCCAAGGAGGAGCTCAAGGATGTCCTCGGCTTCGAGTTCGTCGTTTCGAGCGGCCAGGCCAGCGCTGCCGGCTCTGATTCGACAACAGGCGGCCAATTTGCACCTGGGGGGAATTTCCCAATGGGTGGCGGAGGCTTCCCACCTGGAGGCAACTTCCCGATGGGTGGTGGAGGCTTCCAGCCCGGCGGCAATTTCCCCATGGGCGGCGGTGGGTTCCCGCCCGGAGGCAACTTCCCCATGGGCGGCGGCGGGTTCAGACCTGGAGGCAACTTCCCGATGGGTGGTGGAGGCTTCCAGCCCGGAGGCAACTTCCCCATGGGCGGCGGTGGCGGCCTTGGGCCTCCAGGACTGCCGCCCGGCGGGCCTGGCGGCGGTGGTGGCCTTGGGCCTCCAGGATTGCCACCCGGCGGGCCTGGCGGTGGTTTTGCTCCCGGCGGCAATTTCCCCATGGGCGGCGACAATGTTGGCGGAGCTGGCCAGCCGGGGGGCATGAACACCGAAACGCCAGGCGAATCTTCGACCATCACGGTCGTTCGCCAGGATGAATTCCTCATCGTCACGGCTACGGTGATCGACAAGACAGATGCGTTTGTTGATTCGCGCGTGACTCCCCAGGTCATTCGCTTGCGGGCGGAGATGGACATGAGCAGCGGCCGGATGCGGCTAGGCGACATGCCTTCCAGCATGTCTCTCTATCTCAGCCGCTTCCAGGACGTGTTCCCCATGGGCGCCTACAAGCGCAAGCCTGACCTGGCACGCGGCGGCCGTCCCTGGCCCGCCTCGGAGCGCGTCAGCTTCCTGTGCGAGTTGCTGCCCTTCCTGGGCGACGATCGCTACTACGAACTCCACGACGCTCTCAAGCGCGAGAAGTCCTGGCGTGATCCGGAGAACGCACGCATTGGCCGCGTGGCAGTGCCGCATTTCCTCAACCCCTCGACGGGCAATTACTACACCAAGGTGCGCGGCATTGACCATCAGATGGCGGTAACCCACTTTGTCGGCATGGCGGGCATCGGGCCGGATGCTCCTTACTATGACAGCAAGGATCCCCGGGCCGGCGTCTTCGGCTACGATCGGCAAGCGACCAAGTCGGACATCACCGATGGCGTGTCGTACACGATCTTGCTGATCCAGAACGATCCCGCCCTGGCGGGGCCGTGGATCGCCGGCGGCGGGTCCACGGTGCGAGGCACCAGCCTGAACGGCGATCGCGACGTCGGGCACCGCGGTGGCTTCATCTCCACGGACCACAACGGGAAGCCTGGCGTCTGGATCATGATGGCAGATGGGTCGATCCGCTTCCTGAGCAAGAACGTCGACCCGCAAATGTTCAAGGCCATGTGCACGATGGCCGGCGGCGATAGCGACGCCATCGGCGATCTAAGCGCTGCGGCGCCCGAAGTCCGGCTGCCTGCGACGCCTCGTCCGAGTCAGCCGCCGCCGCAACAGCGCGAGCAGCCCAAACCGGCGACGGAACCGAACAAGCCGAACGAGCCGGCTCAGCCAATGCCGCCGGGCACGCCCGCCAAGAAGCCGCCGGTGGAGGAAGAGGAGGAGACGCCCAAGAAAAAGCCTGGCGGGTAAAATGCCTGCAAGGTAGGTGATGCCGCTAGCACAGCCCCCGGGGTTTCTCGGGGGCTGTTTGTTCCGAAGATGGCAGGGTTAGTACTTGGAAAGGCCTCCAGTCATGCCAACAGTCAATCGCCCCAAGCGTGGCGTTCCCGAAGGGCTTTGGATTCGTTGCCCGAAGTGCCGTGGCACGATCTTCCGCAAGGAGGCGGAGGACCGGCTCAATGTTTGCCCAGAGTGCGATTACCACTTCCACCTGCCCGCGCGGGAGCGCGTACGCCACCTGCTCGATGCGGACAGCTTCGAGGAGTGGTTCACCGACCTGCGCTCGCTTGATCCGCTCGGTTTCAATGACCGCTTGCCCTACTCGGAGCGGTTGAAGCAGGAGATGGCAAAGACTGGGCTTAGCGAGGCGGCCGTGGTGGGGCGCGGCTACATTCGCGGTCGGCCGGTCGTGCTCGGCATCACCGATTTCCTGTTCATGGCGGGAAGCATGGGCTCGGTCGTCGGTGAGAAGCTCACCCGAGCTGTGGAAGAAGCGACGCGGCTCCGGCTTCCGCTCGTCATTGTCAGCGGCAGCGGCGGAGGGGCTCGCATGCAGGAAGCGATCCTCTCGCTAATGCAAATGGCGAAGGTTTCCGCGGCCCTGGCACGTTTCGATAGCGCCGGCGGGCTCTACATTTCCGTGCTGACGAACCCTACCATGGGAGGGGCGGCGGCCAGCTTTGCCACGCTGGGCGACATCGTGATCGCTGAACCGCAAGCCCTCATCGGTTTTGCCGGAAAGCGGACGATCTGGGCCACCGTCAGGCTGGAACTCCCCGAGGAGTTTCAGACCAGTGAATTCTTGCTTCGGCACGGCTTCGTGGACCGCATCGTCCATCGCAAGGACCTGCGTACGGAGCTTGCGAAGTTGATCGACTACTGCGAGCATCAAGGCAAGCAAGGCTTGCCAGCCATGGCTTGATCGCCAGGCGGTTTCAAGTTTCGGCGGCCCTGCGCCGCCAAAGCATCGAGGGTTGTCGCGTGGGCGTCTTCTCCAGTCTGATGAAGATGTTCAGCTCGGGCGGCGGTAAGCGTGGCAGCGTGCAACGCACCGACATCAAGGAACGCTTCGATCTCGAAAGCCGCATGGGTCAAGGCAGCATGTCGAAGGTCTGGCGGGCCCGCGATCGCAGCATAGGGCGTACGGTCTGCTTGAAAATCCTCGACAAGGAGAAGACGGAACGATTCGAGGCGCGGTTCGTGGGGCTTCAAAGGCCGCATGAAGGGCTCATCTGCCAGTCGCTCAAGCACCGCAACATTGTCCAGACCTACGACTGGGGGATCACCAAGCAGGGAGAACTCTTCCTGGTCATGGAACTGATCGAGGGCCTCGGCCTGAACTTCCTCATCGAAACGAAGGCCAAGCAGCTCGAAGGGAACCGCATTCCCTTTCTCATCCAGGCTTGCGAAGGGCTGGCCTACATCCACGATCAGGGCTACATGCACCGCGACATCTGCCCTCGCAACATCATGGTCACGAACAAGGGGGTGGTGAAGATCATCGACTTTGGCCTCACCATCCCCGACCGGCCCGAGTTCCGCCGCCCTGGCAACCGCACCGGCACGGCCAACTACATGGCCCCCGAGCTCATCAAGCGCCAGTCCACCGATCTGCGGGTGGATCTCTTCGCCATGGGCGTCACGGCGTATGAGTGCTTCACAGGCAACCTGCCCTGGGAAGGCGCTCAGTCGCTGCAAACCATGCTCAACCACATGAACGCGCCTGGCAAGGACCCCCGTGAGTTCAACCCAGACATCGACGACAATCTGCTCGCGGTGCTCGTCAAGGCCATCGAGCGCGATCCGCGCGACCGCTATCAGACCGCGCTGGAATTCCGCGACGCCCTCAAGAGCTTGCCGCAGCAGCACTACTGATCACTTCGCCGCCAGCAGCTTCTTGACGTCCTCCGGCGTGATCTTGCTCACCGGTTTGGCGAGCTGCGCCGCCAGCCAGCAATTGACTGCCGGGATGTAAGGCGGCTTGGCCTTCTGTAGAAGAGCGCGCATGCGGGCATCGCGCCGCTTGCGCTCGGCCGCCTTGCGCGGACCGTTCATGCTCCGCGACATGGCCTGGTCCACTTTCCTGCGATCGAACCGATCTCGACGCTTGCCCATGCTACACCTGCCCTTCGTGAATCCATCGCCTCGGCTGTTCCAGCCCGAGGGAGCTAAACTCCGGCGAGTGGGCTTTTATATCTTCTCCACCAACGCCGAGCAACCCTGGCGAACTCCTAGAATAAGCCCTTGACTCCCCCAGGGCGTGGAGGTTGTTGCATGCGGGTCCTGATTACCGGCGGAGCGGGCTACATCGGCAGCCATGCGGTCCGCTGCTTCCAGGCGGCTGGCCATCAAGTGTGGGTGTATGACAACCTCAGCGAAGGCCACGCCGCCGCCGTTCCTGACGGCGTCCTCGTCAAGGGCGACCTGGCCGACAGCCAAGCACTCGAAGCGCTCCTCCACTCTTGCCGCATTGAGGCCGTCGTCCACTTTGCTGCGTTCTGCTATGTCGGCGAGTCGGTTCAGGACCCCGAGAAGTACTACGTCAACAATCTCGCCAACACCTTGCAGCTCCTCCGCGCCATGCGCCGCGTCAACGTGCAACGGTTCGTGTTTTCCAGCACCTGTGCGACCTACGGCGTGCCGAGCCGCGTGCCCATCACCGAGGACGAGCCGCAACGGCCCATCAATCCTTACGGCCGAGCCAAGCTCGCCGTGGAATGGCTGCTCGCCGACTTCGCTCAGGCTTACGGCCTTGGCTACGCGGCCCTGCGGTACTTCAATGCCGCCGGCGCCAGTGAAGCCGGCGACATCGGCGAGGACCACGAACCCGAGACCCACCTGATTCCCATCGCCCTGCAAGCGGCCCTGGGCCAACGGCCTCACGTCGAAATCTTCGGCGCCGACTACCCCACTCCGGACGGCACCTGCATTCGCGACTACATCCACGTGGACGATCTTGCCGAAGCCCACCGGCTCGCCCTCGATCGCCTCCAGCCGGGCCGCGGCCTGCTGCTGAACCTGGGCAGCGAGGTCGGCAGCAGCGTGCGGGAGGTGATCGACGCGTGCCGCGAAATCACCGGCCGCCCCATTCCCGTCAAGGAAGGACCGCGCCGCCCTGGCGATCCGCCGGTGCTGGTGGCGTCGTCGCGAAAGGCCCAGGAAGTCCTCGGCTGGCAGCCTCGCTTCCGTCGGCTCAAGGACATCGTTGCCTCGGCCTGGCGCTGGCATTCGACGCACCCCCACGGCTACGGCGATCGGGCCAGGGACAGGACCCGCGCCTGAAGACCCGTTCGCCTCGCATACTCCTCCGCCACGCGCCGGCCCACGGCGCTGGCCGAGCCCGCCCTGGCGAGCACCAGCACCGAGCCGCCAAACCCGCCGCCCGTGAGCCGAGCCCCGTAGACCTCTTCCTCTGCGCGGGCCAGCTTGACGAGTAGGTCGATTTCCGGAATCGATACCTCGTAGTCGCAGCGCTGGGATTCGTGCGAGGCGTCGAAGAGCCTGCCCAGCGTTTCGAGATCGCCGGCGCCCAGCGCCGCCACGGCCTCCAGAACGCGCTCGTTCTCGGTGACGACGTGCCTGGCCCGGCGGTTCAGCGGTTCGGGAAGCTGCGCGATTCGGCCCAGGTCCTTCGAGGACAGGTCCCGAAGCTGGCTCACTCCCAGCAGTCGGCAGGCTGCCTCGCATTCCGCCCGCCGCGTGTTGTAGTCGCCGGCGCTGTGGCGGTGTTTGACGCCGGAATTCAGCACCAGCAGCTCCCCCTCGTGGGGCAGGGGCAGATCTCGACAGGCCAGGTCGCGGGCATCGATGAACAGGGCGAAGCCGGGCTTGCCCATGCTCGCTGCCAGCGGGTCCATGATTCCGACCCGCGCTCCCACGAACTCGTTCTCGACCTGCTGGACCCGCTGGGCCAGCTCGAGATCGCTGACCGAGAGTCCCCAGGCCGCGCGGAGCAAGCGCAAGATGCAGACGCCCAGGGCGGCGCTGGAGGAGAGGCCGCTGCCCAGCGGAACTGCCGAGTCGAGCCAGAGATCGAAGCCGTGCCTGCTTCCCTCGCCGACCACCCTCGTGCAGCCTTGCACGTAATCCAGCCAGTCGCCGCGGCGGGCTTCCTTCCCCAGTCGATATTGAACCACTTCGTCGTCGGCGTTGTTGCTCCAGGCTCGCACCAGGTCGTCCGGTCTCAGGCGGAGTTCGCCTCGGCAGGTCTGCGGGATGGGCGTGGGCAGCACGAAGCCGCCGTTGTAATCGGTGTGCTCACCGATCAGGTTGACCCGTCCCGGCGCGGCCGCCCGCGCCGTTGGTTCGCCGCCAAAGACCTGCTCAAAGTTCCGCATGGCTGCCTGCCGCCTGGGGATCTCGTTCGGCCGCCTTGAACAGCCGACTGCGATACAGCCCGAGCCGATTGAGCCAGTACAGGCCCAGCGTTCCCAGTGTGCTCCACCCGTAGCGGACGCTGCGCCGGAAGTTGATGCTGCTCGCCTCCGGGAAGTAGCGGACCGGCACGGGGATGTCGCCCAGGCGGAAGTGGAAGTGCACCGCCTGGGCCAGGAACTGACTGTCGAA
>Ga0073934_10009212_pt1 | contig 12754 bp, 7 predicted proteins | sample LarsenN4metaG_FD_76834 | JGI IMG/M metagenome (GOLD analysis project Ga0073934, IMG submission 76834) | Hot spring sediment bacterial and archeal communities from British Columbia, Canada, to study Microbial Dark Matter (Phase II) - Larsen... ...
ATTGATCATCATCGTCGCTATCATCTTTCACCTCCACCCGATATTCATCATTATTGTACTGAACAAAGCAATCACTGGTGTCATATTCAGGCCAATCACTATCTTCATCGGAAAAATCATCAAAAAACAGAATCGTAGATTTACTGATAAAGGGGATAAAATATCTATGACTGCCGCCCCCTTGTAAATGGGTATTTGGCTCAAACAGGTGGGTTGGGTTTGCCGGACTGCCGGTCTGTAGCGAATCAACGCCGGCCGGCTCGGGACGATCAGCCTCGAGTAAGGCAATATTTTCCGCTTCTAAGCTCTGGTCTGAGTTGGCTCCGGGTTGCTGTTCCGGGCGAAGCGTGTTTGACCAAAAAAACAAAACCACGGCTACAACAAGTAAAACAAAAAACAGTTGGAATTCAGTTTTAATTCTTTGATACATGGGGCTTCCTCGTTCTATTAAGATATCCTTAAAAATAAAACTTGCTGCTCATAAAAAGCGGCCCTGAGCAACTTTTGGCTGGAAAAAGCGTAAAGAAATAAAGGGCGCCTGCCTTAGCATAGTTGACGCTGCTAAAGCTGTCATCCGTCTAAAGTCTGATTATAACTAAAACAAATGTTGGAGGGAAAGTCATCATTATGATGATCTTTTCCCTCTTTGGCTTTCCCACACCTTTTTCGATCTGCTACGTTTTTATGTTATAATTCCATCATTGATCAAAGTGCAAAGGATGAAATTATGCCGGTCCTAATTGTTGCCTTTTTAATCGTTCTACTGTTAGGTTTCCTATTTATCGTGACCTATTTTTCGGCAGCGGTCATGATCAAATTATTTAAGGTCATTTTTGAAACCGCCAGAAGTTCGGCGCTACCTCATACTGTTGTCAAATCACTGCAAGAGGCCAGAAATTATGCCGCGCTCATCAAAAAGATGGTTCAGCAGCATCCGCCCGGCCCGATGCAAGACCGGCTCGACCGGATGATCAAGCCCGTTGATGAATGGCTGGCTAGCCTTAACCGGCTCGAACAAGCGCTTATCAAGATGTACGCCCAGCGAAATTTACCTCGCGAACTGCGCCAGGTTAACTTTGAGATCGAACAACTTCGCCGCGACCTCTTAACCGCTGCCGGGGGCGAGACGGCCTCTTTAAGGGCCTTGATGAAAAGCAAGCAAAAGCACCAGGCCAGCTTAAAAGCTCTGCAATCTTTACAAAATCAAACCGAACTGCGTATCCGCCAAATTGCCAGCGACCTGGGCGCGACCCACGCCGAAATGCTGTTGCTTGTAGCCAGGGGGGATTTTAACGATAATCGCTTTAAGCGGCTGGATGAAAATTTGCAGGATAATCTGCACAGCCTCAGAGATATCATGGCCGCAATGGATGAGATGGGTTACTACAGTGGCGTCACGACGAGTTAGAAGATAACCAGCGCTGCGTTAGCTCCGGGACTTTTTAAGAAATTGTTCTACTCGATCTAAAATTGCCTCGGCAACCTCCAGCTTGCTCATCAGTGGCAGCGCCTCGATTGAGCCGTCCGCGCTCAAAAGCGTGACCCGGTTTGTATCAACGGCAAAACCGGCATCGGTCGCTGACACATCGTTAGCTACAATCAAATCCAACTTTTTCCGCTCCAATTTGCTTTGGGCATTGGCCAGTAAATCTTCGGTTTCAGCCGCAAAGCCAACCGTTACTCGTGGCCCGCTTTGGCCTGACTTTTGGGCCGCAACTGCGGCCAAAATATCGGGGTTGCGCACCAGCTCCAACACAACGCCCGACATCCCTTCTTTTTTCTTGATCTTCTGCTCGGCCACCGCCGCCGGACGAAAATCGGCCACCGCCGCCGCCATGATCAACGCATCCGCCGGGCGCACTGCGTCCAGCACCGCCTGGGCCATATTTCCAGCCGAGTCGACTCGCTTGACCTCCACGCCAAAGGGGTCTGGCAGGCTGGCCGTCGTAATCAGCGTCACCTCTGCCCCCCGGTCGCGGGCCATTTCGGCCAGCGCATAGCCCATCTTGCCGCTGGAGTGGTTGCTGACAAAGCGGACCGGGTCTATCGCCTCGCGGGTGCCGCCGGCCGTGATCACCAGCCGGTATCCGGCCAGGTCGCCCGTTCGCCGGCCCAAGACCACCCGGACCATCCCGATAATCTCATCCGGCTCAACCATCCGCCCTGGCCCGACTGCGCCCGAGGCCAGCCGTCCTTCCGCCGGCCCGACCAGCGTCGCCCCCCAGTCGCGCAGCCGCTGAATGTTAGCCTGGCTGGCCGGGTGCTGCCACATATCGGTCTCCATGGCCGGCGCTAACAGGATCGGCGCCGGGGTGGCCAGCGCAATGGCCGTCAGCAGATTATCGGCTAAACCATTGGCCAGCTTGGCCAGAGTATTGGCCGTGGCCGGCGCAATCAGCAGCAAGTCGGCCGAATCGGCCAGCCGGATATGGGGAATATTCTCACCCGCCGGGATATCAAATATATCGGTATAAACCGGCCGGTGGGTCAGGGCTTGAAAGGTCAAAGGCGTAATAAATTTCTGGGCCGCCTCAGTCATCACCACCTCGACCTGCGCGCCGGCCTGCACCAGCCGGCTGCAGACCATCGCCGCCTTGTAAGCCGCGATCCCGCCGGTGACGCCCAATACAATCCGTTTATTCTCTAATACCTTTACCACTGTCACCCGCTACTCCTGGCTTGTAATCCACCCTACCTCAGCTCCCCTTCCCAAACCGGTCTAAACCCTACCCACTACGCTTTACGTGGTTAGGGCCGCAAATTTGCGTCGTCCGCGTAAATTTTGACTCACGGACAGAAGGAAACACGAACTTTTTTCTTTTTTGTCCTGTTCATTAACATCCGGCCCAAGAGATATGACAACGAATCAGAGCATTAATCGAATTTTATTCGTTAAATCCTTCGATTCGTTGTCATATCCGGTCGTACAACATCTTAACGAATAGCACAACTTTTTCTTTTTTTATGTTTTGTCCGTGTTCTTTTCCGTCCGTGAGTCAACCCTTTGGTTGTGGCTTCGCCACTTTATGAACTACGCACTACGCACTACGTTCTACCGGTTCATCTCCCAGATCAAGCGCAGCCCTTCCAGGGTTAGCCAGGGGTTGACGATCTCGATTACGCTGGTTTCCCTGGCGATGATCTCGGCCAGCCCGCCGGTCCCGATCACCCGCATCCCCTCACCTAACTCGGCCTTATAGCGAGCCACCATCCCTTCCACCATCCCGACATAGCCAAAAATCAGGCCGCTTTGAATGGCGTGGACCGTGTTTGTCCCCACCGCCTTGGGCGGGCGAACCAGGTCGACCCGGGGCAACTTGGAGGTCCGGCTAAAGAGCGCTTCGGCGGCAATCCCAATACCGGGCGCAATCGCCCCGCCCAGATAATCCCCTTCGGCCGAAATCGCATCAAAGGTCGTCGCCGTTCCAAAATCAACGCTGCAGGCCGGCCCGCCATATAACTGGTAAACCGCCACCGCGTCAACGATCCGGTCGGCGCCCACATCGCGCGGGCTGTCATACAAAATATTGACCCCGGTCTTGACGCCCTCTACCCCGACCACCAGCGGCGACTGTTTAATATATCGCTCGACCATCTCCACAAAGACCCCGGTCAGAGGCGGCACCACGCTGGCCATGGCCACCCCTTTAATCTGTTGAAACTTCAGCCCTTCGTGGCGCATCAAGCCCAAAATGATAATGCCGTACTCGTCGGCCATCCGGCCGTGGTCCGTCTTGATCCGCCAGTGATGCTTGAGCAGATTCTGTTCGTCATAGACTCCAAAAGTGATGTTGGTATTGCCAATATCGATTGTTAGCAGCATGGCCGTTCCCTTCGCTGATTAACTCCCCTGGATTGTAATCCAATGCCAAAATTTGATCAAACTTTCACAAGCAGGTAAAGTGATAGGTAATCAGTTAGGAGATAAGGAAAGCGGATGAAGCAGGAGACAGAGCTAAAAGTATTTATCTCGAGCAGGGACTCGACCTGCGACGAGTGCGGGGAGAATCTTGGCCCCAGCGCCTGGATCACCCTGGTTGGAGACAAAGGCGCGCTGTGCCTGGCCTGCGCCGACCTCGATCATCTCATCTTTCTTCCCTCCGGGGATGCGGCGCTGACTCGCCGGGCGCGCAAACATTCGACCCTGGCGGCGGTGGTACTGAAGTGGAGCCGGGCCCGCAAGCGGTACGAGCGGCAGGGGCTGCTGGTCGAAGAGCAGGCCCTGGAGCAGGCCGAGCAGGAATGCCTGGCCGATAGCGAGGCCAGGGCCCGGCGCAGGGAGCGGGAAGCCAGCCGCCGCGAGGAATTAGACCGGCAGTATGTCGATCAATTCGCGGCGCGGGTGCGCGAGCTCTTCCCCGGCTGCCCGCCCGGCCGGGAACAGACCATTGCCGAACACGCCTGCCTCAAATACAGCAACCGGGTGGGCCGCTCGGCGGCGGCCAAACAGCTTGACGAGGAGGCGATTCAGCTGGCCGTCGTGGCCCATATCCGCCACGCCGAAACGCCTTATGGCCGCCTGTTGGCCCAGGGCTACGACCGCCGTGACGCCAGGGCGGAAATAGCGGGCCGGGTGGGGCAGGTGCTGGCCAGATGGCAGACGCCGGCGTAAGCCTGACCGCCCGTTTGTATGAAGGTCGAAAAATCAATTGCAGTAAATCACGAAACGCTCCGGGCGGATTGACAATCCGCCCGATTTCGCAGGATTTGTCAATCCTGCGAGAGCAAACTGTGATTTACTGAATTGGGATATTGGAGTGCAGATTTTAATCTGCGCCTCAGAGGGAGCGGAATGAATTCCGCACTCCATTGTTCCCGGTTCACTTTGCTTAAAGCCCATCAAATGGGAGCCGAAGCTTTAGCGGGTAAAAATCGCGGCCGATAACGCAAACCGGCTAAAGCCTCGACTCCGTTTCTTCAAATTTTTAGACGGGAGTCGAAGCTTTAGCTGGTAAGGATCGCGGCCAATAAGGCCAACCGGCTGAAGCCTCGACTCCGTTTTTTCAAAATTCGGTTTACTGGCTGTAAACCGGAATCACATTCGGCCTGACCTGCTCCCGCTGTTCGGCCGGGTCTGACCAGACTTGTTCATATCTGCCGGCCCATTCAAACCAGTTATACAGAAAGACCGGCGAGCCGGGCGCTACATTTCTGAAGCGCTTGGCCAGCGCTAACCCATAGCGGCTCACCACCACCCCAACACTATACACATTTTCAGTATAAATGTGATTATACTGGTTGATCAGTTCTTTCCGTTTAGCTGGGTCCTGGGTCGGGCAATATTCCTGGATAATTTCGATCAACTCCGTCTCAAAGGGCCGCAATTCGCGCGGTTGGCTGCCCTCCCGGTGCCAGGCCGGGCTTTCTCTGGTGAGTGGAGCCATCTCGCTGCAGCGGGTAAAGGGCAAGGCAAAGTTTTGCCCGCCGCGCCAGACGTGGGTTTCCCACTCGCCGCTCTGTTCAATATCGCCGCGGGCTGCGCTCGTTACCGGCCGGAAGTTGATCTGGATACCCACCTGCCCAAACAAGGTCACCAGGGCCTGCCCGATATTGACAGCTTCCTGCTGGTCTTCATTGGCGGTCATAAGGATACTGAGATTTTCACCTTCTAATGGGCCTTCGGTCCAGTTCAGGATCCCGTCGGCATCAGTATCTTCAAAACCGATCTCGGCCAGGAGCGCCTCGGCTGAGTCTGGCGAATAGGGATAGTAAACCACCGACTCAGGCTCAAATTCAGGCGCACCGGGGTAAAGACCGCCGGCCCAGGCTCGGACAAATGGACCGCGCATAATCGATTGAGCCACGCCATCACGATCAATGGCCTGGCTCAAGGCCCGGCGGAAGCGAAGGTCACGGAATAACTGGCGCAAAGCTGCGTCTCGCTCATCCTTAACCCCCAAATCGACCGACTGGTTGATGACCAGGTGGAACCCCAGCAGTTCAGGTCCCCAATTGATATCAAACTGGGCATCCGGTTCCTGTTCTCGCTTCAAGGCTTCCGTAAATTCGCCGGCCGGATTCTCCAGGTTGCTATGATCGCAGCCGCCGGCCAGGGTGCAAAGACTCCGGCCAACACCGCTGGGGCCTTTTTGAAAGACAATTTCGTCAATATAAGGGAGCTGCTGGCCGGTCTCATCCACCTTCCAGTAATAGGGGTTGCGGCGCAGAACGACCAGTTCGTCGGTCTTATATTCGACCGCCACCCACGGACCCATCACAACCGGCGGGACCTTGTCAGGCGGCAGAGCATTCTCAAAGGCGACATAATCGGTATCAGGGTTATATTTCGGGTGGAGCGGCTTCAAGATATGAGCGGGGTGGATATCAAAATCGAGCTCATCCATACTGTAGAATTTGTGGACCGGTTTTTCCACCGGGAAGGTCCAGAGGATCGTATAATCGTCGACGGCCTCCAGTTGAGTCAGCTGGCCGTCAAATTCCCAATTGCTGGCGCCCTGCCAGGAGTTGACGTTGGGATCGAGGATTAAATCTTCCCAGACAAAGAGAACGTCTTCAGAGGTAAACGGCTCGCCATCCGACCACTTGGCTTCTTCAATCAGATGCATTGTCAGTTGCTTGCCATCCGCCGACCACTCCCAACTTTTAGCCAGTTCGGGAAAAGGCTCAATATCCTGGTTGGCCCGGAAAAGCGGGCCGGTATCGACCAAAGAGGCAAAGGAGGAGGATTCGATGCCAAACCAACCGGCGGTTACGCCTGCGCCATTGTTCCAGCCGGCGGTCGGGCAGGCTGAAAAGTCACGCCAGGAGTCGCCGTACTGTCCAATCCCATCAGCCATTCCCGCAGTTAGGATGACCTGCGGCTCTTTGGGCAAGCGCTCCTCGACCGGTGGCAGTTCGCCGGCTTCAACCAGTTCGGTGATCCATTCCGGCTCGTGATATTCAGGCAGCGCCCGGTAGGCGACCATCTCCTCAATCGGTAGCCGGGTAACCTCTGTCGTTTCATTGATATTTAAGGGGATGCTCTCTGGGTAGGGGATCGCCCCCTGCACCTCAACCAGGACCTCTTTGGCCACCTCCTTTTCGACCTCAACGACCGTCTCGACTTCAACGGTGACCTGTTTTTCAACAACCTTTTCGACCTCCTTTTCAACCACAACCGTTTCCACCACGGTGATCTGTTGGGGCTGAGTAGGGGCACAGGCCGCAATTGCGACCAGGAGAGTGATCATCATCATCACAATAACAAACCTACCCAGGTTCTCGATCTTCTCCGGCAGGATCTGAGAGAACCGGCTTCCATTGCCTTGATTGTCTACCATTGTTTATCTCCATTGATCATTAGGTTTATTATGTACTTTTGAATCGGGCGCCCGGCCTGTTTATGTTGACTCCAATCCCTCCTTTCTAAAAATCCGTCCGAAAGAAACTATGGTATAAAAAGAGAAGGGGAGCGGGGGTAATACTGGTGGCAATTGAATAAGAGAATATATAGATTATATATATCATATATTCTATGTAAAGCATAATAATTCAACTTGGAGTCATTGTCAATTATTAGATCGCCGCCGGGCTAAAGGCAACCGGAAATGTCTCAAATCCAAAAAGCGGGGGTAGTAGCAGAATGTAGCACAACTTAGCCGGTCTATATAAAGGTCGCGGGTGAGAGTTGACAGGATTTAACCCTCGATAGGCCAGGGCCATAATACTGAGCATCAATGGGGATCCGGCCAAGTCTTGCAGATTAGTATCCTGCTCCATGGCTTTTTTCAAGGCGGCTAGATCCGCTTCAAATTGATTTAAGTCTGTTTGGATCTGCTCTTCTGTCAACGCCTGGAGAACAATCGCTTGCTCTAATTCAAGTTTAACCGACAATCCCTCATAATCAGCGACTCGGCTACAGACTACCAAGGGTATTAAGCATTCCCGATGAAAAGCATTGATACCCTCAACACAAGCAACCCGATGATCCCGAGCTACTTCATCTAGTCCGTCCAGTAACAGCAACAAGGCATCATTCTCAACCCAGCCTTTGGCTACTTTTGTGGGAATGTGATATTTGGAGTTTAGCTCCTCTACCAGCCATTCACCCAGCTCGGGCCGCCTTTGGTTGAGACGGGGCTTTTTTATTGGTTGGCTTATTTTAACATAGCTATGGTGAGGGCACAATAACAAAAGAGGGCTAGCCGGTTGGACGGCTGCCGGGACGCGGGTCGCGGACCCGCCGGGAGCTTGAAGGACAAAAGCATCCCACTATATGGTCTAAACCTATTCTTAAGTTCACCAAAACTTAACCAACCGCCGCTCGGCGTGAGCAGTTACTCAATTTCAGCGTCCAAATTTAATAAACATGCTGACATAGGGTTGTCACCGGGACCTGTTATGATGAGGCTATTCTTCCCCAAAAGTATGAACATCTCCTACCTCTGTTAGTGGCAAGTATTGTAGCGGGAGCCATCATTGGTTTTGTCTCACAACAGTTAAAAAAACAACGGGTCTCTCAAAAAAGAGTAACTGGAACAATTGGTCTGTAGAATGGAAGACCCAAAATGGCCGGGATTTCCGGTGAACTACTTTAAGGCAGATAAAAGCGGGGTTTGACGCTTAAAGAAAGGTATGATATTGTTCCATTCATTATGGAAGCACAAGCCGTAGTCGCCGAAGCGCCTGGATGGGTCGTGTTCAAAGCCGTAGCGGTCCCTGAACCTGCCGCCGAAGAGGTGGTAGTGCGGGTGCAGCATTCCTGGATCAGCCCTGGCGCCGAGCGATCCTATATTCTGGGAGAGCGGCTGGATGGGGAGACGCCCCGCAAACCGGCCGATCCCCTCCCCTTTCCCTTCATCCCCGGCTATCAGAAAGTCGGCGTCGTCGAGTGGGTGGGCCGCGAGGTGCAGGGGGTTGAGGTTGGCGAGACGGTCTTTGCCACCGTTTCAGGGGCTGAGGGGATGTTCTTCTCTAAAGGCGGGCATATTTCACCCGCCGTCAGCCATTACTCCCAAATCTGGAAGCTGCCTGATGGCCACGCGCCTGTGGCTTTCAGCGGGCTGGTGCTGACCCAGGTGGGGTACAACTGCGGGAGCCGGCCGGCCCTCGCCGCCGGGGATGCCGTGGTGATCATTGGCGATGGCCTGATTGGCCACTGGGCGGCCCAAACGCTGGTTCATCGCGGGGCAAGGGTAATGCTGGCGGGCAAGCACGACGCGCGCCTGTCGCGCTTTGCCGCCTCGACGCAGGATTGTACCGTCAATATCACTCGTGACGCCCCGGTCCAGGCGGCGCGAGCGTGGGCGCCGCAGGGCCTTCAGGCCGTGATTGACACGGTTGGCTCCGTCTCCAGCCTGGAAAGTTTTTTTCCGCTGATGCGCCGCGATGGCCACCTGGTCTCGGCCGGCTTTCACGGCGCCGCCGGTAACATTGACATCCAGCATCTGCGGAAACGAGAGCTAACCCTGCACGCCCCCTCCGGCTGGACCCGGCCGCGGATGGATGCCACCCTGGCGTTGGTCGGCCGGGGCATCCTCCAGACGGAGCCGCTGATCACCCATCATTTTCCCGTAGCGCAAGCTGGTGAAGCCTTTGAGATGATTTTAGCGCGCCGGGAGCCGTTCTTGGGCGTCATCCTCGATTGGGAGTGACTAAATCTTTAGATAACAGCCATTTCCTTCTCCCCCGTCACCTGATGGGTGATTTAACGACCTTAGGGATTTCTCCCTGCGGTCGAAATGACAGGAAGAGGGGTAGTCGAAATGACAGATGGTGGGGTTAGCTATCCTGCTCCAGTTGCCACTCGACCAAGCCCTTTAGCGCGCCGGTGGGGCAGACGCCGACGCAGTTGCCGCAGAAGACGCAGGTGGTGTCGGGCATATCTTCGTCATAAAAGGTGGCGACGTGGCTGTGGATGCCGCGCTTGCCCCAGGTCAGGGCGAAGGTATGCTGGACATCTTCGGCGCAGACCTGGATGCAGCGCCAGCACATCACGCACTGGGAGTAATCGCGGATATAAAAGGGATTGTCCTGAAAGACATCAAACTCCCGCCTGACGCCGCCGGCGAAACGTTCGGGGTCGGCCTGGTAATGGTCCAGATATTGCCGGATATCGGGGGCGTCGTGCAGATCGACGGTCGAGGCCAGCAGTTCCAGGATGACCTTCCGGCCGCTCCTGGCCCGCTCGCTCTCGGTCTTGACGACCATCCCTTCGGCGACCGGGACGACACAGGCCGGCTGGAGCACCCGCTGCCCCTCGACCTCAACAGTGCAGAGCCGGCAGATGGCCGGCGGGGTCAGCGCCGGATGGTAACAAATGGTCGGTATTTTTACCCCGACCGCCGCCGCCGCCGCCAGAATTGTCGTTCCTTTGGGCACGGTTACGGTTTGGTCATTGATCGTTAACGTTATCGCATCTGTCATGCTCATCTCTCGCAATCGTTGTTGCCAATGGTCTTCAATCGTTCACCAGAATTATTTATACAATACCTGTTGCCTTCTCCCCTGTCACCTACTGGGTTATGCAACGACTCCAGGGATTTCTCCCCTGCGGGTCGAAATGACAGGAGAGGGGTCGTCGAAAGGACAGGTGGGATGTCATTTCGAGCGCAGCGAGAAATCCCTCAGGCGGTGGTCTGACCAGAGCTGTTTCTGGTAGATCCAGCCCGTGTTGAGGGACCGAGCGAGACCCAGCCGTGGTCGGTTTGCCAGAAACCAACCTGGAGCGATGAAGATCTCAGGGACTCCTCGCTGCGCCTCGGAGTGACATCAGAAAAATTTGTTACTTACTCAACAACTCCGGCCAGCGCCGCAGCGCATCCGTGACAGCCCAGCCGGCGGATTGGCCTAACCCGCAGATGCTGGTGTCGGTCATCACCTGGGCCAGTTCGAGCAGGGTGGCGGGATCGTCTGGGCGGCCGTGGCCGTATTGAAGTCGGTGCAGGATTTCCGCCTGGCGTTGGGTACCCATCTGGCAAGGATAACATTTGCCGCAGCTTTCGTGGGCAAAAAATTCGCCGATGCGGGTCAAGATATCGCGCAGATCAACCGTGTCGTCAAAAACCAGCATCGTACCCGCGCCGATGGTCCCGCCGGCCTCTTTGAAGTCCTCAAAGGTGACCGGCGTATCCAGGTGTTCCGGCTTTAAAAAGGTACCGGCCGCGCCACCGGTCAAGATGCCCTGCAACTGCCGCCCTTCAAACAGCCCGCCGGCCAGGTCATAAATCAGGTGGCGCAGGGGCAGGCCAAAGGCGATCTCGTAGACGCCGGGCCGCCTGACCGAGCCGCTGACCGAAAACAGCTTGGTCCCAGCCGAGTTGGGCGTACCCAAGGCGTTGTACCAGACGCCGCCGTGAATGATGATCGGCGGCACTTTCGCCAGCGTTTCGACGTTGTTGATGACCGTTGGCCGGCCCCACAGCCCGGCGGTGGTCGGGAAGGGCGGCCGCAGCCGGGGGAAGCCCCGCTTGCCCTCGATTGCCTCCATCAAGGCCGTCTCCTCGCCGCAGACATAGGCCCCGGCCCCCCGCCGGACGGCGATCCGGCAGTTAAAGCCGCTGTCCCGGATATTGTCCCCTAACCAGCCGGCCCGCTCCAGTTCGGCGACCGCCTGGCCAAAGCGCTCGTAGCTCAGCCGATGCTCGCCCCGAATATAGACAAAGCCCTGCTCGGCCCCGACCGCGTAACAGGCGATCAGCAGCCCTTCCAGCACCCGGAACGGGTCGGCCTCCATCAGCGTCCGGTCCTTAAATGCGCCAACCTCGCTCTCGTCGGCGTTGCAAATCACAAACCGGGGTCCGGGCGGATTGGCCGCCGTGTACTGCCACTTTAGGCCGGTGGGAAAGGCGGCCCCGCCCCGGCCAACCAGTTTCGCCGCCTTGACGATCTCGATCACCTGGGCCGGCGCCAGCTCAAAGACCGCTTTGCGCAGCCCGGCCAGCCCACCCTGGGCCCGATAATCATCCAGGCTGGTTGGATCGACCACGTGTACATTGGCCATCGCCACCTTGGCCAGGCCGCCGATATTGTTGCGCTGCTGGCCGTGGGCCGGTTCATTCTTGAGTAAAGTCTCGATCTCGGCCGGCGAGACCTCAAAATGGCGGGTCAGATTGACCAGCGCCGCCGGCGCGTGATCGCACAGGCCCAGACAGCGCATCGGCTCGACCGTGTATTCGCCATCCGGCGTCGTTTCACCCGGTTGGATGCCCAACCGCCGGCAGACCGCTTCCTGCACCTGCCCGGACCCACGAATGGCGCATGGCCCGTCTTCACAGATGCGAATGATCTTGCGGCCGACCGGCTCGGTGTAATACATCGTAAAAAATTCGGTGACCCCATAAACTTCGGACAGGGGCAAGCCCAACGCCTGGGCGATCCGGCTCAAGACCGGCCGGGGCAGCCAGCCGCCGTAGATGGCCTGGGCCTCGTGCAAAATTTCCGGCAGCAGCGACTGAGCCGGCACCTCCCGGCCCCACAGCGCCGGCGGGTCGGCCAGCAGCTTCTCCAGGGCCACATCTTCCGGCGCAACGCCCAGTTCCAGCCATAAATCCTCGACCCAGCCGGCCAGGTCACCCGCCGGTCCTTCTGCCCCGTCCGGCAGCAGCGCCAGGGTATATTTTCTGTTCCAGTCGAGCGAAGCCAGCGCCGGCCCGCGAAAGCGCTGTTGGTCCTTTAGCCGGACCGCTTCAAACAGGTCGTAATCGGCCAGGAGGGCCAGCCGGGGGGCCGGGTTGGCGGCATCCAGGCCGGGGACCGCTGCGCCCTCCCCCAGCCCGCGCTCGGTCCATTCATCGGAACGAAGCTTGCCGGCCTG
>Ga0073934_10009214_pt1 | contig 12750 bp, 13 predicted proteins | sample LarsenN4metaG_FD_76834 | JGI IMG/M metagenome (GOLD analysis project Ga0073934, IMG submission 76834) | Hot spring sediment bacterial and archeal communities from British Columbia, Canada, to study Microbial Dark Matter (Phase II) - Larsen... ...
CGGCCAATTCGCAATTTGCGCGCCCGCCCCGCTTGGCGCGGCTTCATTATCGGCGCATTCTGTCGAACGCCGTAAGCCGCGCCGCCGCCCGGCGAGAGGAGACCCGTTGATGCCGCTCGATGACGCCGAAGGCGACCTTCAACGCTTCAATCCCTATCTTCAAGGACCTTTCGCGCCGATTGCGGCCGAAACGACCGCGCTTGGCCTCAAGGTCGTCGGCGAGATCCCGAAGGACATCTACGGCGCCTATTACCGCATCGGGCCGAACCCGCGCGTCGCGCCGAAGGGCATGCACCACTGGTTTGACGGCGACGGCATGCTGCACGCCGTCCATTTCGAAAACGGCAAAGCCGAGTATCGCAACCGTTATGTGCGCTCGCGCGATTTCATGGCCGATGCGGCGGGCGCGCTGAAGAAGGGCGGCATTTTTTCAAGGGCTGTCGATGACGGCTCGACGACCGTCTACAAGGATACCGCCAACACCGACGTCGTCTGTCACGCCGGCGCGTTGATGGCGCTCTGGTATGTGAGCGGACGCCCGGTCCGAATTCATCCGCGCACGCTCGAAACGCTCGGCGAGGAGACGTTCGGCGGCAAGCTTCCGCGAAACGTTTCGGCGCATTCAAAGGCCGATCTGACGACTGGCGAGTTCGTATTCTTCGATTACGCGCTTTACGAGCCCTGGTATTCCTACGGGGTCGTCTCTCCCGGCAACGAGCTTATCCACTTCACGACGATCGACCTGCCGGGACCGCGCCTGCCGCACGACATGGCGATGACCGAAAACTACGTCGTGCTGATGGACCTTCCGGTCGTTTTCACCGAGTGGGGCCTGCGCAACCGGACCTGGCACATTCATAATGATCCGAAACTTCCGACGCGCTTCGGCGTCCTGCCGCGCCGCGGCGAGGGCAAGGACATCCGCTGGTTCGAATTCGAGCCCTGCTACATCTACCACGTCGTCAACGCCTTTGAGGAAGGCGACGAGATCGTCATGTATTGCTGCAAATATGTCGACAACGGGCGACCGCTCGATCCCAGCTTTGGCCCTTACGCTCCAATGATCGACGTCCTCGCGCTGCGGGCGCGGCTCACGAAATGGCGGATGAATTTGAAGACCGGCGCCGGAAAAGAAGAGCCCGTCGACGACGCGATCAGCGAGTTCCCGGTCGTCAATCTCGGCTATGCCGGACGGCGCAACAGATATTCCTATCACGTCGCGATTCCTGACCTTGCAACGCAGCTCTTCGACGGGCTTTACAAATACGATCTTGCGACGGGCGCGCGCGTCAAACACGCTTTCGACGACAACTGCTTCGGGACCGAACCGGCCTTCGCGCCGCGCGTTAACGCGAAGTCCGAAGACGACGGCTACGTCGTCGTCTTTACGCAAAACGCCGACACCGGCGCGAGCGAGGCGCTCATCATCGACGCCCAAAATTTCGCCGCGCCGCCGGTCGCCCGCGTCCGGATCCCGCAGCGCGTGCCGCTCGGCTTCCACGGGACCTGGGCGAACGGGTCGGAAATGCGGGCGCGCGCCTGAGGCGGCGAAGGGCTTTCCGATAAGGGCCGAACGCTGCGATAGAGGGACGCCCGCCGAGGACAATTCCGATGCCGTCGCTCAATTTGAGGCCCGCATCCGCCGATGATTACCGGCGCATCGCCGAACGGCGCCTGCCGCGCGTCTTCTTCGACTATATCGACGGCGGCGCGGGCGCGGAGCAGTCATTGCGCGACAATGTCGCGGACTTCGCGCGCCTCAAATTGAAGCAGCGGGTGATGCGCGACGTCTCGGCGCTCAACCCGAAGATCGACCTCTTCGGCGAGACCTGGTCGATGCCGCTCGCGCTCGCGCCGATCGGCATGGGCGGCATGATGCGAAAGCGCGCCGAAATTCAGGCCGTGAAGGCCGCGGATGCGGCCGGTGTCCCTTTTTGCCTTTCGACCGTCGCGATCTGTTCGCTTGAGGAGGTCGCGAAGGCGGCGGCGCGGCCGTTCTGGTTTCAGCTTTACATGCTGAAGGACCGCGGCGCCGTGCGCGAACTCTTGCAGCGCGCCAGAGCGGTCGGGGTCAAGACGCTGCTCTTCACCGTCGATCTCGCCGTCGTCGGCGCGCGCTATCGCGACATCCGGAACGGGCTCAGCGGCGGCGGCGGCCTTTACGGGAAACTCCGTTCGGGGATTATCGACTATCTCTTGCATCCGGCGTGGCTTGTTGATGTCGGCGTCGGCGGCAAGCCGCATGTCTTCGGCAATTTGAGCGCCTATGTTCCGAAAGCGACGACGCCGACGGATTTCCGCGCTTGGGTCGACGGGCAATTCGATGCATCCGTCACTTGGAAGGACATTGAAGCGCTCCGCAAGGAATGGAGCGGAAATCTCGTTATCAAGGGAGTTCTGACGCCGGAAGACGCGCGCGCGGCGGCGGACGCCGGCGCCGACGGCGTCGTCGTCTCAAACCACGGCGGACGCCAGCTTGACGGCGTCGCATCGGGACTTGCGGCGCTGCCGCTGATCGCCGACGCCCTGAGGGGCCGCGCCAAGGTTCTTGTCGACGGCGGCGTCCGCACGGGACAGGACGTGCTTCGCGCCCTCGCTGCCGGCGCGGACGCGGCGCTCATCGGCCGCCCGTGGATTTTCGCCGTCGCGGCGGAAGGCGAAGCGGGCCTCAAGCGCTATCTTTCGCTCGTCATGCACGACTTTCGCGTCGCAATGGCGCTCACCGGCGTTTCAGCCGCGAGCGAGATCGACGGCCGCCTTCTCGATCATCCGTAAAGGGATTATCCGCCGAACGCGACCTGATGCATGATCCTTCCCGGCAGAAAGGCGAGGACGCCGGCGACGATGAGGCCGCCGATAAAGACGCCCCCGAGCGGCGCGGCGTGCCGCTTTAGTCCCGGTCCCCCGCGGACAAGAATGATCGTCGCGCTAAAAAGGCCGAAAAACGTCAGCAAGGTGAAGAGATGAATGGGCGAATACCGCGCCAAGAAGGGATCGTCCGGCCCGACGGGATGCGTCATCCACAACGTGCTTCCCGCAACGATCGCCATCAACACCATGAAGACCGCGCCAAGCGTTCGGTGGGACGCGGTTCCTTTCGGCGCGGCGAACTGAACCAGTCCGAGGATCGCCGCCGCTATGGCGCCGAAGGCGTGGATCTGAACGACCACCGGGGCTTCGAAAAGCCGTTCAAGACTCATGGTCGTTCCTCGCCTTTGGCCCTTGCGCAGGCGCTCGCGCGAGACTCTTCCTTTCCATTGTCTGCGGTCGCGGACGGCCTGGCGGGCGGGCGGCAATTCGTTGATTTCATGATGCTTTCTGGATTCCGTTTTTACTTTGAAATGCAAAGTAGTTTGCCGCGGCGCAAGGCGCAACGCCGAAGCGGCGAAAGGAGCGCTTTGCGGGCCGGAAGGCGGAAAGGTCAGTCGCGCTTGATCGAATAGGCGACGAACACGCCAAGGAGCGCTGCCGCAAGGCCGAACCAGGTCAGCGCGTATTCAAGGTGGCGATTGGGGAATTCGACCCTTGTGAGCCCGCCCCTCGGAAAGGCGCCGGCCGGCGTCTCGTCGAACGCGTCAATATAATAGGACGAAACGTCGAGCCCGTATCGGCGCGCGAGAACATTCGGATCGCGGATGAAATAGAGATTGTCTTGGGGCTGATTTTGAGGCTCCAGCCATTTCTCCGGGCCGCGCTTTATTTCGGCGCTGCGGAAAAGGCCCCGGACGACGACCGCGCCTTCAATAAGGCCGTCGCGGCGCGCGCTCGGGCTTTTAAAGTCCTGCGGCGCGAATCCGCGATTGACGTAAACGTAGCGCGCAGGCCCCGCCGCCGAATCGCGCACCCTGAACGGGGTGAAGACATAGACTCCGGCGTCGCCGTCATGGGTTCCAAAAACGAAAGATTCGCGATCGTTCGCATAGGCGCCGTCGAGGGTGACCGGCTGATACTCCATGTTTTCGCCGGCGCGCGCGCGCGACGCGGCGTCGTCGAACGGGATCGGCGCGGCTTGAAGGCGCGCTTCAGCCGACGCGATGAGATTCTGTTTCCACTCGCGCCGCTGGAGCTGCCAGGTTCCGAGCGCCGATAAAACGGCGAACGCGAGCGCCGTCGCGAGCGCAAGGCCGGGGCGCAGCCGGACTCTCATTCCTGAAGTCGGCCCTGCTCCGCCTTGTGGCGGTATTGCAGCGCGATCAGCGTCGCCTTCAGCGGCCGAAGGAGCGCGAGCGAGAGAAAGATCGCAGCGCCGCCCGCCACGGCGAAGGCGGTCGCGAGCGGCGCGAAAAAGACGAACCTTAAGATAAAGGCTGCGGCGACCGCGACAAAACCGACGAAGAGAATGACGAATACCGCCGGGCCGTCGCCGGGGTCAGCTTTCGAATAGTCGAGCTGACACACGGCGCAATGATCGCCAAGGCCGAGAAACGACTTGAAGAGCGCGCCTTGACCGCAGCGCGGACACTTGCCGCTGAGCCCGGCGGCGAACGGGGATACCGGAGGATAATAGGTCATTCAGCCTTCGCCGAAGCGACGGGCGTCATCTCGACCCAGTTCTGCTTGGCGACCTCGCCCGCCGCATAGGACTTCGCCGCGACGACAATGGCGGACGCGGATTGCGCCGTGCAGGTTTGGTAGTCTTCATCGGTCGAAAGCCCGCCGTCTTCAACGAGCTTGTCGACCAGCGCGCGCGGCAGATCATTGCACCAAATCATCACAAGCCGCAGGCTGTCGCCGGTCTTTCGGCCCCAGTAATATTGGTAGCGCTCATCGTCGTTTTCGTCGCTGTCGTCGAACTGCACGGCGAAATCGTCTTCGTCGAGCTTGTGAAACCGGACGAGGAGCCGGTCGTCCTCAACGGCGAATGAATAAAGCCCGTCCTCGGTGACGCTGACCGATATCGGATTGCACTCAACCTCGTCGCCATCGGTCGATCCCGAACACGCGACGTAGTCGCCCGCGGCAAGCGGGCGCGCCGCGGCGCTCTCCGCATCAAAGAATGCGGTCTCCGAAACGAGGCAGCCGGAAAGGAGAAGCGCGGCCGGCGCCGGCGCGAGGCGGATGAGGGCGCGCATGAAGACCCCCCTATTTACTCGGCCTGCGACTACGAGAGCAGGCCCTGATTGCCGAGCACGTAGATGAAGGCGAAGAGGAACAGCCACACCACGTCGACGAAGTGCCAATACCACGCCGCCGCCTCAAAGCCAAAATGGCGGTCGGGCGTGAAATGCCCGGCGAGCGCGCGGAAAAGACAGACGGTGAGGAAGATCGTGCCGATAATGACGTGGAGGCCGTGAAATCCGGTCGCCATGAAGAACGACGCGCCGTAAATGCCGCCCCCGGAGAATTTGAACATGCCGTTCGCCAGCGCCTCGGTGTACTCGACCGCCTGCAGGAAGGTGAAAAACGCGCCGAGGATGATCGTCAGGATAAGGCCCTGCACGAGGCCCTTCTGGTCGTTCTTCTGGATCGCGTAATGCGCCCACGTCACCGTCGTCCCCGACAATAGCAGGATCAGCGTGTTGATGAGCGGCAGGCCCCAGGGATCAAGCGGTTCGACGTTCGTCGGCGGCCAGACGCCGCCGGTCGCGTGATAACGCGCGTCATTGCCGAGAAACGCCGGATCGCCGTTGAGGTTCGTCATCTGCGATCCGTCTGGTAAAACGACGGCGTCGAAGGCCCCTGGAAAGAGCGCCGCGCCGAAAAACGCCCAGAACCAGGCGGCGAAGAACATCACTTCGGATGCGATGAACAGGATCATCCCATAGCGAAGGCCGAGGCGCACGACGGTCGAGGTGTTTTCGCCGGTGAGGCTTTCCTTGACGACGTCGCGCCACCAGCCCGCCATCGTCACGAGGATGCCCGCAAGCCCGAGGAAGAACATCCAGCTTCCGCGCAGCGCGAATGCGTAATTCCCGTCCGCATCCGGCACGCCGAGGACGAGGCCCGTTTCGCCGGTCCCCGATTTCATCCACATGACGGCGCCCGCCATCAACAGCGTCGCGAAAACCGAGCCGATGATCGGCCACGGGCTCGGATTGACGAGATGATATTCGTGCTTGACCTCGGCGCCGGCCATGGAATTCGCCCTCATTCGAAAAAGCGCCTTCCAAGGGAAAGGCGCGGGGGATCAGCCGCCGTCTATAGCCCCCTGCGGGCCGGCTTTCCAAGCCCGGCCGGAGGATGCGGACTGCGACAAAACCTGCGCGCTCAAGAGCCCGACTGGCCCTCGCCCGCCTCATCGTCCCAGGGGAAGAACGTATAAGCGAGCGTGATCGTCCCGACGTCATCGAGATTGGGGTCGGAGGCGATCGCCGGATCGATGAAATAGGTCACCGGCATCGAGGCTGATTCGCCGGGCTTCAGCGTTTGCTCGGTAAAGCAGAAGCACTCGATCTTCTTGAAATAGATCCCCGCCTTTGCCGGCTGGACGTTGAACGTCGCGCGCCCGCTGACCGGGCGGTCGGTGAGATTGACGGCCTTGTAAAAGGCGAGCCCCGTTTCCCCGACATGGAGCTTCTGATCGACCTGCTCCGGCTTGAAGGTCCAGGGGAGCCCTTCGGCGACAGTGGCGTCGAAGCGGACGACGAGCGTCCGCTCAAGGACTTTGTCCGCCGGCTTGTCGGCGCGCTGCGTCGTGCCGTCAAAGCCGGTGATCTGGCAAAAGGCGCGGTAGGCCGGAACCGCCGCGAAGGAAAGCGCGACCATGCCGGCGACGACTCCGGCGACGATCATCGCGGTCCGGCGGTTGCGGGCGCGAGGGTTCATGACGACGCTCCGATATTGCCGCTGATCTTGAGGATCGTGACGAGAAAGACGACGAGCACGAACGCAGCGAGTCCAAGCGCGATCGCAATGTTTCGCTGCGCCCGTTTCTTTTGCGCGTCAGGCGTCAGCTGGTGCGGCGCGTCAGGCATAGAGCGCATAAATGTCTTCGATGAGGAGTGCGGCGAACAAGGCGAAAAGATAGAGAATCGAAAACGCGAACAGCTGCTTCGGCGCTTCCTTCGCGCGCGGCGCCGATTTGAGAACCCGCCAGGAAAGCATCAAAAACCCGGCGCCGAAGGCCGACGCAATCGCGAGATAGACGACCCCGCCGAGCCCCGTCGCATAGGGCGCAAGGCCCGCGACGACGAGGATCAGCGAATAGATGAAGATCTGCTTCTTTGTCGACGCCTCGCCGGCGACGTTCGGCATCATCGGCACGCCGGCGCGCGCATAATCGCCTTCGCGATAGAGCGCGAGCGCCCAAAAATGCGGCGGGGTCCACAGGAATATGATCGCGAAAAGGAGCCAGGCGTCCGGCGGCGCGGTTCCTGAAGCCGCCGCCCACGCGACGACCGGCGGCAGCGCACCGGCGGCGCCGCCGATGACGATATTCTGCGGCGTCAGGCGCTTCAGCCACATCGAATAAACGACGACATAAAAGAAGATCGTGAACGCAAGAAGCCCCGCGGCGACGTAATTTGAAGCGAGCGCGAGAAGCGCGACCGACAATGCGGCGAGGAGGAGGCCGAATCCCGCCGCCTCGGCCCTCGGGACGAGACCTTGCGGGATCGGGCGCGCGACTGTCCGCGCCATCACGGCGTCGATGTCTGCGTCCCACCACATGTTAAGCGCGCCGGATGCGCCCGCGCCGACCGCAATCGCAAGGAGCGATGCGGCGGCGAGTCCCGGATGGATGGACGCCCCGGCGGCGACGGCCGCGACCATGCCGACAAGCGCCGTAAAGATGACGAGCGACATGACGCGCGGCTTTAGAAGCGCGAAATAATGGAGCGGTCCCGCCGCCCGCGCCTGGTGCGCCTCCGCCGATGCCGATGGGATGTTCATGGCGGAGGCTTATGCCCCAAACGCCGCTTTGGGAACACCGTCGAATAAATCCGGACCGCGCGACTAGAAGTCGCCGAATGCGCGCAGCGCGTGTAACTCGGCCGCGGGGCCCCGTTGCGGGCTGCGGCGGGGCGTTTTAAGAGACTCGCGACTGCCGTCGACCGCGGCTTCCTGGGGGGAGCTATATGGCGACCGAAATTTCGGAAGGATCGAAGTTCCGCGCCGGACGGCCGTCGGAAGTGCGGTCTGACGCCGGCTTTCGTCCCGACATCAACGGCCTGAGGGCCTGGGCGGTTGTTGCGGTCGTACTCTACCACTTCCACATTCCGGGTTTTGGCGGCGGCTTCGTCGGCGTTGACGTCTTCTTCGTCATCTCCGGCTTCTTGATGACCGGCATCATCGTCCGCGGGCTCGAGGCGGCGCGCGGGGGCAGACCTTTCTCGATCCTGAATTTCTATATGGCGCGCGCGCGGCGCATCCTTCCGGCGCTCGCCGTCATGTGCGCTGCGGTGCTCGCGATCGGATGGCGGCTGCAGCCGGCGATCGATTATCAGCAGCTCGGCCAGCGCGCCGTCGCGGCCGTCACCTTCTTTTCGAATTTCCTGTTCTGGATGGAAGCGGACTATTTCGATCTTGCCTCGCGGGAGAAGTGGCTCCTTCACACCTGGTCACTGTCGCTCGAGTGGCAGTTCTACCTTGTCTATCCGCTGATCCTCGCCGCAATCTGGCGATTGAAACCGTCGCGCCGCGCGGTCTTGATCGCGCTTGGGGTCCTTACCGCCGCCAGCTTCCTCGCCTCGGTCCTTGTCACTAAAGCGTACCCGTCCGCCGCCTTCTACCTTCTGCCGACGAGGGCCTGGGAGCTTCTCGCCGGCGGATTTGCAGCCCTCGTGCCGCTTCAGCGCGCCTCATCGGCGACGCGCCTCGCGCTCGAAACCGCCGGCATCGCGTTGATTGTTTTCTCGATTGTCGTCTTCAATGATCTCACCTCGTGGCCAGGATGGCGCGCCATGGCGCCGACGGTCGGCGCATTAGCGGTCATTCTCGCAGCGCGGCAGCGGTCGTTGCTGACCGCCAATCCCGCCGCCCAATGGCTTGGCAATATCTCCTATTCCCTGTTCCTGTGGCACTGGCCGGCGGCCGTCGGCTTGGGCTTTGTCGGTTTAGCCGCTGAACCGGCGGCCGAGGTGATCGTGATCGTCGCCCTGCTCGGCATCGCGCACTTTTCGTGGCGTTTCATCGAAATGCCGACGCGACAGGCGCTTGCCGAACTTCGGCTCGCGCCGGCGCTCGCCGGTCTTGCCGCCTTCGCTGCGCCCGGGATCATCGCCGGAACATGGATCTATTTCGCGAAAGGCGTGCCTGGCAGGCTCGATCCGCGAATTGACGCGATTTTCGCTGAGGTGACCAACGTCAATCCGCGGCGCGGCGAGTGTCACGCCGAGCCGCCGCACCCGGTGCCGCAATGCCAGTACGGCGCCGGCGCGCTCGGCGCGATCGTCGTCGGCGACAGCCATGCTGCGAGCATCATTCGGACTGTTGAACACGCCATGCGCCGGACTGACCGATATGTGCTCGACTGGACCTATTCGACCTGCGCGGTCGTCAGGGGCGCGCACAGGCGGGACCACGCCGGATGCGCGCGGTTCGTGGAATGGGCGCTCCGGCGACAACGGACATTGCCCGCGGCGCCGATCATCATCGTCAACAGGACCGCCGCCGCCGTCTATGGCCCAAACGATGTCGGCCGGGAACTCGAGTTCGGGCGGCCGAACATCTATTTCGACAAGCCGGTGGAAGAGGCGACGCCGGCCTTTCTCGAAAGGTTTCGCAGGAAGTATGTCGAGACCGCCTGTCAGTTCGCAGCGCGCCGACCGACTTACCTCATGCGCCCAATTCCCGAACTCGGCGTAAACGTACCGCGCACGATGGGCAAAGCGCTCCTTTTCGACGAGCCGGCGCGCGTTTCGATCAGTCTTGACGCCTATCACGCGCGGAACGCCTTCGTCTGGTCCGTCCAGAACGAGGCACGCGCAAAGTGCGGCGTGCAGATACTCGACCCGCTTCCCTTCCTTTGTCATGACGGCCAATGCTGGGGCGACCGGGACGGGATGCCGCTCTATTTCGACGACGACCACTTGAGCGAACGGGGGGCGGCGCTTCTCGAACCGATGTTCCGATCCGTCTTCAACCAGAAGATTTCGGCGAACAGGCCGGGCGGCGAGGCGGCGACGACGTCCACAGCAAAATCGCCGGAGCCTCAGTAACGGGCGCCGGCGCCGGCCTTCCCGATCGCAGCCCCTTAGAGCTTCGCGCCATGATTCGGAATCGGGGCGCTTGCTCTAATCCTTGTTTGTCGCGGCGTTTACGCGCTGAACCGCGCACGCTTCAGCGCACGCCGCTCTAGCCCCGGTTAAGCGCCGACTTCACGCCGAACAGCACGAAGATGAGAATGAGGAACATGATGAAATAGGCGAGGAGCGTTCCCGCTTCGAGCCCGTAAAACTGCTGCCAGCTGGCGTTGATCTGCCCCACCGCCCGGCTCCCCGTTTGGGCCGCGACCGATCCGCCGTCCGTCGCGACCGGTCCTCTCATCACGCCGCGAATGAACCCGCCAAGCGCGAACAGGACGAGCGCGAGCAGGGTCATCGAGCCGATCTGCGCGCCGCGCTGCATGAGGAAGGCCGCAATCGCGATCGCCCCTGCGGCGATCACAACGCTGATCATGTCGCCGCCCAGGAAAGTCGCCTTGAACACGTCGACAATGTCGCCAAGAATTGTTTCGAGCATTCCGCCCCTCCGTCGTTGCGCCCCCTAAAGCGCGCCCTTTGAAACGGCGGCCCTATTCCGTCCGCCCGACGCAATAATTAACGGGATTCCGCGCCTCCATCCAGACGATTTGATCGCCGCAGTGCAGCAAGAAAAACCCCGACGGTCGCCCGCCGGGGTTGATTCAGCAAGAACGTCTGAGGACGTTTCAGTGAAACGCGTGCGCGTCGCCTCGGTCGAAGCGCGGCAGCTCGTTGAACTGGTGGAACGGCGGCGGCGAAGGCAGCGTCCATTCGAGCGTCGTCGCGCCCACGCCCCAGGGATTTGCGGCCGCGCGCTTCCTGTAGATGAAGAACGCATCGATCATGCAAAGAAGGAAGATGGCCATGCCGACGAGCGTGACGGCGTAGCCGACCGACGACCAGTAGTTCCACTCCGCGTAAGCAAGCGGATAGTCGATATAGCGCCGCGGCATCCCTTGAAGGCCGAGAAAATGCTGCGGGAAGAAGATGAGGTTCACGCCGATGAACATCACCCAGAAATGCAGCGCGCCGAGCCATTCGCGGTACATCTTTCCGGTCATTTTCGGGAACCAGTAATACCACGCGGCGAAAATGCCGAACACGGCGCCGAGCGAGAGCACGTAATGGAAGTGCGCGACGACGTAATAGGTGTCGTGAAGATAGTGGTCGATGCCGGCGTTGGCGAGCACGACGCCGGTTACGCCGCCGACCGTGAAGAGGAAGATGAAGCCGACGGCCCACAGCATCGGCGTCTTAAACTCGATCGAACCGCCCCACATCGTCGCGATCCAGGAGAAGATCTTGATGCCGGTCGGCACGGCGATGACCATCGTCGCCGCGACGAAATAGGCTTTCATGTTCACGGAAAGGCCGACCGTGTACATGTGGTGCGCCCAGACGATAAAGCCGACAAACCCGATCGCGACCATGGCGTAAGCCATGCCGAGATAGCCGAACACGGGCTTTTTCGAGAACGTCGACACGACGTGCGAGACGATCCCGAAGGCCGGGAGGATGAGGATATAGACCTCCGGGTGGCCGAAGAACCAGAAAAGGTGCTGGAAAAGCAGCGGATCGCCGCCCTCCGCCGGATTGAAGAACGGCGTGTTGAAGTTGCGATCGGTGAGAAGCATCGTGATCGCGCCGGCGAGAACGGGGAGCGAGAGCACGAGAAGGAACGCCGTCACCAGGACCGACCAGGCGAAAAGCGGCATCTTGTGCAAGGTCATGCCGGGCGCGCGCATGTTGAAGATCGTGGTGATGAAGTTGATCGCGCCGAGGATCGATGATGCGCCGGCGAGGTGGATCGCGAAGATCAACAGATCCATCGCCGGCCCCGGATGGCCGGTGTTCGACGACAAGGGCGGATAGAGCACCCAGCCGCCCGCGAAGCCGAGAAAACTCTGATAGCCCGGCGCGAACATCGACATCGTCGCGAGAATGCCGGCCGCGACGTAAAGCCAGAACGAAATGTTGTTCATGCGCGGAAAGGCCATGTCCGGCGCGCCGATCATGATCGGCACGAACCAGTTGCCGAAACCGCCGATGAGCGCCGGCATCACCATGAAGAAGATCATGATGAGGCCGTGATAGGTGATGAGGACGTTGTAGAAATGTTCGGCTTCGGCCTCGCCGCCGGTCGGCACGAAATTCGTCAGGACCTGAATGCCCGGCTCGGCGAGCTCCCAGCGCATGAGACCTGAAAGCGCGCCGCCGAATATCCCCGCGCCGATCGCGAACAAGAGATAAAGCGTCCCGATGTCCTTGTGGTTCGTCGAAAAAAGCCAGCGAACAAGGAACGGCGGCTTGTGATCGTGACTTTCCCCGGCGCCGTGGGCGTGATCATGCGCGGGATCATGCGCGCCGCCGCCTTGCGAATGTGAATGAGCCATGTCTCGTCCCTGTTCCTTAAGTCCTATTGCGTTTTCGCTGCTGAACCGGCGTCCGCATAGGCGTCTGACGGCTTCGCCGCCGCGACGGGGCCGAACATCGGCTCGAGCCCGGCGTCGACGCGCTTGGCGTCGACCCACGCCTCGAACGCCGGCCGCGACACGACTTCGACGGCGATCGGCATCGCCGAATGGCGCACGCCGCAGATTTCCGAGCACTGGCCGTAATAGACGCCCTC
>Ga0073934_10009217_pt1 | contig 12747 bp, 12 predicted proteins | sample LarsenN4metaG_FD_76834 | JGI IMG/M metagenome (GOLD analysis project Ga0073934, IMG submission 76834) | Hot spring sediment bacterial and archeal communities from British Columbia, Canada, to study Microbial Dark Matter (Phase II) - Larsen... ...
CGAGGACGAGCCCGAGATCCCCGTGTTCGATAAACGGATCGCCCGCGCCGCGCTGGATCATGGAATTCTCCACGAGGCGTTCCGCACCTGGCCGGGTGTGGTGCGAAGCGACCATCCAGATGCCGGGGTGGCCGCGCTCGGTCCGCTGGCCGAGTGGATCGTCGAACCGCATCCTTTCCAATATGGCTACGGCCCCGGGACACCCTTCGCGCGAATCCTCGAGGCGCAGGCCGATGTGTTGATGCTGGGTGCGCCGCTCGACACGATCACGCTTCTGCATCATGCCGAACATCTGGCCCGTATCCCGGGCAAGCGCATTGTGCGCTACAAGCGCCTGATGCCCTCGGCGTCCGGTCCTTGCTGGCAGGAGTTCGAGGAGTTTGACACGGCCAGTCCTGTGCACTCCGAACTACCGGAGAATTGCTTTGAGCGAATCGCACTCGATTTCCTCGCTGCGCGGACACACGTACCGTTGTCCGCCTCCCGGCGTCCCAGCGTTGGGAGTGTGGCGAGCGCGACGGCCCACCTTTTCCCTGGGGAGGAGTTAGTCCGGTTCGCCGTGCGATGGATCGAGGACTTTCCGTTTACGACTGACTCAGGCGACCTCAGATGTTCACCTTAGAACCTTGAATCCTACACTCCCAGATTGTCCTGTCTACCATCACGAAACTCCTTGAAACGGCTAAGCGGTCATGGTACTATCAGTACTTCAATAAACTACTTACACGGATGGGTTTAGGTGATCATTGGCCACGCATCTCCGAGGAGAACCCTCAACCTAGCACCGGGTGACACCCCCACCTGTGGGTATTGTCTTCCCCGTTCGTTTCCTTACAATCGCAATATCTTCTCCGTCGTTTTGTGGTCGCCGGTTACCGCAGAAAATACGACAGGGCACATCGCCTGCATCGCCCCATAGTTAAGGCCGCCCCCAGCGTTCTCGGCGGCCCACAGTGAGGGAAAAGTGAAGTCCCATAGTCTGTCGGACCTCCCGGGTTCCCCCGGAGAAGGTCAACTGGAATCGCCGTCCCTGGAGCAGATCCTCCCGAAAGTACTTGCGGGTGATCCCGACGCGTGCGGGGCGCTGTATACACTAACCAACAAAGGGGTCCGGCTCATCTTGCGACGTCATCTCGGACACGATGACGTGGAGGGGATTCTGCAAGAGGTCTATGCGGATCTCTTTCGTGGGATTCGCGTTGGACTGGTGCCACGGCCGGAGTCGGTGGGAGGATTTCTGCGCGACATCGTGCATGCACACATCGCTCATGCGACGCCCGCGGACATCGCGCCTGCACCCTCCCGCGAGCATGTGGACCGGATGCGACTCACTTTGGCGCGCCTCTCGCGCTCGGCTCGCAGGCTCCTCTCCCTGTACATCCTCCAAGGAAGCTCCCCCGACCAAGTCTGCCAGGAGGCGAAGGTGTCGAAGGAGCAGTTTCGCGCAACGCTTACCAGTGCGAAGAATCTGTTTTCGCGGGGCGCTGGGGCTCGTTCCAGCTAGTCTGCCGCCTGCTTGCATGCAAACGGATGGGCTGGAAAGCGGGGGAACGGCAAATCGCCGGTACCCGCACGGCGCGCCGCCCGCCACCAACACGCTTCGGCGCCCGCTATCCTGATTGCATGAATCGCCTGCCGCCGCCCTTGTTGCTAATCACCCTGGCTCTTCACGCTCAGCCCAACCCCGCCGAATCCGTCGAGGCGTTTGGAATGACGTGGAAAGTCCCGATGGCGGCAGATTGGAAGCTGGATACCACTGCCTCCGATCCTGTGCTGGAACTTCTGGTTCCCCGCCCAGCCCTTCAACCTCGCCGACCCACGCAGTTCGCGGTTGCCCAGACCCCCAACTATGTGCGCGGCGTGATCGAACTGGAAATGAAGAAGGAACCGGCGGCACTGCGCAACCGCCGTACCTCGCTCATGATCGCCTACGCCTGGCAGGATGCGGACCACTTCAACTATGCCCACCTGTCGGTCGATTCCGCCGAGCAGCAGGTGGTTCATAACGGCATCTTCCATGTGTACGGCGGTGAGCGTGTGCGCATCTCGCCGCGCGAGGGACCGGCGACGCTGCCTGATGAGGAATGGCACAAGGTGCGCCTTGTGTACGACGGTACGAAAGGGTTGGCTGAGGTCTATGTCGATGGCAAGACCTCGCCTTCGTTCCGCGCCATCGACCTCAGCCTGAGGGCAGGGAAATTCGGCATCGGCAGCTTCTTTGACATGGGGTCGTTCCGCAAGGTGCGAATTACGGGAGAGCCCGGTAAATAAGGCTTTTCGCACATGTTGAGGCCGTTCGCTTTTCCTATTGACAGAACCAGGAACGGGGTCCACAATGAGGGTGAAAAGGAGGCCAGGCAACATAGAACCGGGCTTTCAAGGGGGCGGGAACTCGCCCAACCTGGTGTAGTTGTAAGGAGCCGCGCACGACCGGAAATTGAGGCCAGGAACGGCCAGCGCATTTGATGCGCCCCTGATGGCGTCACCACGGTGTCCTTCCAGTGTTGGGTTCAGTGAACCGCCCCTTTCGTGTGTTCAGACACGCCTGCTTCTGACCTTCCTTGCCCTCTCGTTGTGAACTGCCGACTTCTACCTGAGTGCATAGCGGTACAGCGTATCCTGATCGCGCATATACAAATGCCCGTTGGCAATCACGGGGAGAGCCCACAGCGGATACCCCCCGATTGAGATCGAGAAACGGGACACTTCCTTATATGCCCCGGGGTTTGCCTCAACCAGAGCAATCGTTCCGTTTTCCCCCTGGCAGTAGAGCATCCCATCGGCGAAGATCACCGTCCCTTTGCCGACGCTGCGGTCGCGCCACGCCACGCTTCCGTCATTGAACTTCATGGCCGTGAGCACGGAACTTGAAAACCCATACAGGTGCTGCCCGACAAGCACGGAACTCGAGTAGTGATTTCGCATTTCGCGGGTGAAGTACACTTCCTGAGCGCGCTTTCCAGAGGCGTCCGTGTCCAGGCGAAGCAACGCCGCGCCGGTGCCATAGTCGGAGGAGAAGAAGGCATGGCCATTGTGGTAGATCGGCGTGGCTACATTCGCCGTCCGGTTGGCCACCTGCGTGTAGCGCCAGAGACGCTCGCCGTTATCGGCCCGCAAGCCCACGGCGCCATCGGAAGTAAAGTGCAGCAACTGTTTGATTCCGCCGACCTGCGCCACGATGGCGCTGGAGTAGGCTGCAGGATCGCCGGGTGACTTCCACACTTCCTTGCCCGACATCTTGTCCAGGGCTACGATCGAGGCTCCCGAACCACCGGGCTGGACGATCACCCTCGCGCCATCGATCAAGGGCGACTCGCTGATGCCCCAGTGCGGCACCTCGCCACCATATCGAGACACCATGTTGAATCCCCAAATCTTCTTGCCCGTCGCCGCCTCGACACACACCAGCGAGCCGTCGGCGGCGAGCGCGTACACTCGATCCCCGTCGACCGTCGGCGTTCCGCGCGGTCCGTTGCCGCGCCGCTCCTCGTAGGCGCGTCCATTGGCGACCTCCCATAACTTCTTCCCCGAGGCCACGTCGAATGCCATCACATACTGCACGCCCGCCCTCTGCCCTTGGGTGAATAACCGGGCGCCGCTCACGGCGAAGGAAGAGTACCCCTCACCCAGTCCCGAGGCCTTCCAGACAAGCTTGGGGCCGCCCGCCGGCCACTGCTTCAGCAATCCGGTCTCGGGTGAGATCCCGTCGCGATTTACGCCCCTCCACTGTGGCCAGTCGGCCGCGTGCAGTTGCATCAAACACAAAAGAAGGATGGTTGCGGAACGCATGATGGAACCTCTTTGCCGTACGGTGCGGACTACTGGATGGCCGCGATCATCCTCTCAAACGACGCCTTCGCCGCCGAGACAGTCTTGCCCGGTCCCGTCAATTTGAAGAAGATGTTTCCCTGCGGGCCCTCCACGATGGCGCCCAGCAGTTGGAACCCGGGCTTTTTCGCGGCGGGCGCGCCCATCATCGGGCCTCCGGACTTATAAGTGCCAGAGTGTTCGACGTAGGTGACTTTGTACTTGCCGGCCTTGCCTGCCCGCGGAGCAGGAGGTTTCGCGGTGCTTTCGAACTGGCCGTACCAGCGATCGATGTTCGCTTGGACTCCGCCGCCCTGGCCGGCGCCAAAGTAGAAGACGGCGCACTCCCCGTCCTCGGCGTCACCGGCGGCCTTCGGCACCGAATAGGTTGCCGCGCGCATGGGGCGCTCCGGTTGAGCCTTCCATCCCGCCGGTGCAGTCCATTTCAATCCGCCGGCTGTCTCGGCATAGAGGAGGAAGGCGGAAACACACAAGCCCAGTAGGATTCTCATCTCTTCAGTGTATATGGACCGGCGGCGGTGGCCGCCGACCGTCCGCGCTCACCTGCCTGGACCGGAGAGATGCCGGCGCAAGAACTCAAACTGTTCGAGGGACGCGCCGCGCGGGTCCTGGTAATCGGTGGCTAGTCTCACTTCGCACGTCACGCCCAACGGCGCACACCGCTCGCGCAGATACCGGCCGAAGCGGGGATGGTGAATGCCCGCGCCTGGACGTGCGTTGGCCGGCACAGGAACATCCGGCTCGTCATAGAAGAGCCAGGCCGGCGGATCGTCCCGCGTCAGATAGGTCGACGGCGAGGCGGCCTGATACACTTCCCGCGCCCGGGGCGAGTCGCGTTCGCTTTCGGGAATGCCGAAGAAGGCTGGCCCCGAGGGATGGCGCGCCGTCGCGGGCGAGATCAATTCTGAAAGAACATGGGGATCCAAGGTGGTTTGAGCGCCGTTCACCGCCATCACCGACAGCCGCGAGGATTCGCGCTCCACGGGATCATGCGATGCTGGATTCGCGAAGTCGTCGTGATAGCCGATCCAGAGCGCCATGCAAGCTCCCGCCGAACCGCCCATTGCCCCGATGCGGCGCTTGTCGATGTTCCAGTCGCGCGCCTTCGAGCGTAGGAACTGGATGGCCCGCACGCCGTCCATCATCGGCGCGGGAAAGGAGGCCTGCGTGGCATATCGATAGTTGATCGCGGCAACCGAGATGCCTGCGCCGAGCAGGCGGTCGCGCATCGCTGCATTGAGTTGGGACTTACTTCCATTCACAAAGCCGCCGCCATGGATGAACACCACAACGGGCGTGGGCTCGCTTGCGGTGGCTTGATAGAAATCGAGCACTTGCCTCGGGTGTGGACCATAGGCCACGTCGCGAGAGTCCTGCGCGGCGGCCGCTATGCTCAGTGCGATCGCCCAGGCCAGTATTCTGAACATGCGCCCAGGTTATCCCAGTTCCGAACGGATCGCTTCGATGATGCGGTCGGCGTGCATCTCGATCACATCTTGTGATGGGCCTTCAATCATCACGCGTGCGACCGGTTCGGTGCCTGAATACCGCACGACGATGCGTCCTTCGGCGCCCAACTCCCGATCCGCCTTCTCGAGTTCCGCAGCAATGGAAGGGATCTCATCGAGGGGCGGCTTGGAGCGCACCTTCACCTTTTTGAGCGTTTGGGGAAAGCTGATGAAGTCCGCTGTCAGTTCGTCCAGCGTGTGGCCTGTTTCAGCCACCGCTTCGACGATTCGGGTGGCCGTGAGCAACCCGTCGCCGGTCGTCGCGTGGTCGTGGAATATCACATGTCCGCTCTGCTCGCCGCCAATGTGCGCGCCGATGCGGATCATCTCCTCGAGAACGTACTTGTCGCCGACGGGCGTCCGGACAAGCCGGATGCCCTCGCGGCCGCACACCTTCTCCAAGCCGAGGTTGGACATCACCGTGGCCACCACGGTAGGCTGCCCGTCATGAGCGGCCAGGCGGCCCGCCGCGCGCATCCGCCGGCCACACACCATGAGCATCATGTCGCCATCGATCACGCGTCCGGATGGCGCAACCGCGATGCAGCGATCGGCATCGCCGTCAAAGGCGAAGCCCAGATCCGCGCCCGTCTCCGTCACATGGCGGGCCAGTCCTTCGACGTGGAGCGCCCCGCAGTTCAAATTGATGTTGCGGCCATTCGGGGTGACGTGCCGTGCCTCCACGCTCGCTCCCAACCGCTGGAACAGCGCCGGCGCCAGGTGGGTCGCTGCGCCGTTGCCGCAATCGAGTACGACATGCAATGCTCGATTCCGGAACCGGGCGCCGTTCGGCAGGGTGGCCGCCAAGTGGTCCAAGTAGGCCTCGTCCAGGGCGCCTTCCACCGACAGTTCGCGCTCGGACTCCACGACGCCGGCTTCCAGCAACGAGAAGATCGCTTCCTCGAGTCCGTGCTCCTCGGCGTCCGGCAGTTTGTAGCCGGTGTGCCCGAATACCTTGATGCCGTTGTCCTGGTAAGGATTGTGCGATGCCGAAACCATGATGCCCGCGGCGAAGGGGCCCGTCTTGGTCAGGTAGGCCACTCCTGGTGTGGTGATCAATCCGGCATAGTGCGTTGCGACTCCCGACTCCGCCAGGGCCGCCGCAAGCAGCCTGGCGATCCACGGGCCGCTTTCCCGCGTATCGATGCCGATCAATACCTGTGCTTCGCCTGGTTCCACCGAATGGCTGCTGGCCCAACGTCCCAATGCCAAGCCAACGGCGTACACAGTCTTCCGGTCCAGCGGGTATTCGCCGGCCACGCCACGGATTCCGTCCGTTCCGAACAACTGCCTCGCCATCGTCCCTCCGAATTACTGACCGCCGCCGCTCTTTCTCACCTCGACCTCCACTGTCACGCGGGAACCTTTCAAGAAGCGAACCATCGGATCGTCCAGGGACGCGTGGGTCGTCAGCGTCTCCTTGCCCGTCACGCCGCTCAGATCGAGATCGTCGGTTTCGGCGGCGGCCATGGCCTCCACGCTGCTCTCGGGGCCCTCCACCAGGACCTTGGCCGGAGTCAGGCGGAGCGACGCCACCTCATAGCCGGCCGGCGGCTGCACGGACACGCGCGCCTGCACGGGCACCTCCCGGGTCATCCGTCGCTCAAACCGCAGGCGCACCTGCGGCGGCATGACGCGATCCACATGAACGCCCGACGGAAGTGAGATGCTCGCGCCGTCCAGGGGAATCGTGATCTCACCGGGCCGCTTGACGACGCTCAGGTCCACCAGTACGGCAGCGTCGGCCATCGCGTGTTGCGTGAGCTTGCTTGCCGGTCCATGCACCTCCAGCCGCACACGGTCAATCACGGCGGAACTGATCTCCCAGTCTTTCGGTGCGTTCTGATAGAACACAGGCACGGTCAGCGACGTACCGCTTTCGGGCTCCCCGGCGGTGGATAACCACAGCATTGCGGAGAGCGCCAGCGAGATCAATTTCCAGCGCCAATGCTTCACCACGAGGTCCTTCATCCGTGGTCGGCCTCCTCGACGTGTTCCGCCAGTCCTTCCGGCATGCGCTCTGGCTCCGCGCGCTTGCCGCTCCAGCCGAAGTGGCGATCCAACCTTGAGCGCACCTGCTCCGTGGTGAGTCCGCTGTCCATCACGCCGAAGGCGACCACGGATACCCGCCCTGTCTCTTCGCTCACCACCAGGGCCAGCGCATCCGTGTCTTCGGTGATTCCGATCGCGGCACGGTGGCGTGTGCCCATGGTGGAGGCCAGCGCGGGGTTTACGCTCAGGGGCAGGAAACAGGCGGCGGCGGCTAGCCGGTCGCCTTGGATGATCACGGCGCCGTCATGCATCGCCCCGCCCGGCTGGAAGATGGCGAGCAAGACGTCGCGCGAAACCACGGCATCCATGGGGACGCCGCTCTCGACGAATGTCCGCAATCCCATGTCCCGCTCCAGCACGATCAGGGCGCCTGTCTTGCGCGCCGACAAGTATTCAATCGCCAACAGAATCTCTTCGGCGAACTCGCGCCGCTGCAACCGCCCGCCCCAGGGCAGCCAGCTATGCCGTCCCAGGCGAGCCAGTGCCCGCCGGATTTCGCTCTGGAACATGACGATCACGGCGAAGGCCGAATACGGCGCCAGCGTGGAGAGCAGGCTGCGCAGCATCTCGAGCCCGAGATAGAGCGACGTCAGGTAGAGCACCAGCAGCACGAAGATGCCCGCCAGCACATGCGCCGCCCTGCGCCCGCGCACGATCATCAGAAACTGATAGATCAGAAACGCCGTGACGCAGATATCGAGCACGGCCATCGGCGTGAGCTTGGGAAGCGCGGTGTGAAAGGGAGTGGAGTGCCAGGGCATGAGGTCATCGTTCCGGAAATCAGGCCGTAAACCGGAAGAGTAGCTCCTCCATGCGGACGCCTCGTACCTCTATTTGCTTCAGGTCGGCGGCGCCGATGCCCATCTGCTCGGCCAGCAGAAGGGTGTTGTCGCACTCGCGGAAGGCTCCCTGCCCGCGGGGCGCCCGCGGATCGTAGCCCATGAGCGCCGTGGCCACCGTGTCGGTACAAACCGGATTCGTTCCCACCACCATGATGCCCGGCTTGACGGCGCGCAGGGCACCGCGCCAATGGTCGCGGATCCAGGGACCTTCGCCGCCCGCCATCGTCTCAATGCCATCGATAATCGAGATGTCGATCGGCCGCGCCGCCACCAGTTCGGCCGTGATCCGCGGCATGCGGAATCCCGGCTCGCGGCTGGATTGTGAATCAACCTCGGCTTCGGCGATCCGCGCCGGCTGCCGCTTGCCGAAGTGACAGGTGTCCACGCGCCCCTTCGTCGGGTTTTCGTTCGGCTCATCCGCTCCGGCGTCGTCGCCATAAATCGAGGCGGGCGTGATGCCGAACATGTTCTTCATCGCCAGGGTGACACCGCACGTGGCGTGGTCCTTCAATTTGGCCATCGATACCATTACGTCGGTCTCTTCGTACGCCGGATGGAGCATGTAGCTGGGAAAGACGAGCGGATTGCCTGGGACCTTTCGCCGCGCATAGCGGCCTTTGACCGTCAGGGCGTTTGTGTTGGCGAACTCCACGTTCGGCGCCGCGTTCTTGATCGCTCGCACGTTCCAGCCCGAATCGAGCATGTACTCCTCGAGCGGTCCCGCCGTACCGTAGCCGCTTTCCACTAGGCGGATGCGCCGAGCGCCGGCATCGCCCAGTAGCCGGACCAGCGCGCCGATCTGCGCCGGATGCGAGTAGTGTGTGGACCCCAGCGGCTTTCCCTGGAAGCGCAGCGCCGGGCTGCCGGTCAGATTCAGCTTCACCGTGACCGTCTTGCCCCTGACGATAGCGCCGAGTCCGCCGATCTTGTCAAACATTCCGCGCAGAAGCGCGGCCTGATCCTCGCCATAACTCGTGCACCTCGCGATGGCCACCGGCGCCGACGGCGGCGTGCTCGCCCCGAGCGCGACAGCCGGCGCCGCCGCGAACGACGACAGCAGTTCCCTTCGCGATGGTGCCCAACTCTTCCGCAACGCCATGATTTAACTAGTGTAATTCACGCGCTCATTCGGCCACCAAAACAGCCGTCACGCCAAGCCGGTCCAACTCCACGCCTGTCCCGTCATCGGTCTCAAAAACCGGCAGCGAGCGATCTTCCTTGCCCGGCCCGCGCACCTTCACGGACTTCCACTTGCCGAGCAGATGCACGGTCACATTCTCAATCTCGTAGTCAGAATAGTTCACCAACTGCAGCGAGATGCGCTTGCCATCGTCGCTCGATGACAAGTACGACAGCACGCTCGCCACGTTAAAGAGCCGAGCGCCAAGGTTGTGCCGGCCAGTCATGGAATTCACTTCCCGCCAGATTTGATCGAGGATCTTGACATCTTCCTTATCCAGTGTGATCTGATCCTCCCGTTGCGGGGGGAACTTCCAGCCCGGGGGAGCTGTCAGCAAGGTGCCGCCTCCTCGCGTGAACCTCCGCAGCACTTCTTTCTGTGCGTCATCCAGAAGTGCCGGGTCGACGTTCACGGCCATCCGGACCTGCTTCATCTCGCCATCGCTGAGGTTGCGCCTTGGCACCGCGCGCACGGGTGTGTGCTTCACGCTGATCATGTCCAGAATCCCACCCGAATAGAGCCCACCGCTTTCGATATCCTGCACCAGCGCAAGTCCACCGTACGCGGTCGCGTTGCGCCAAGGCCCAGGCGACTGGAAGTAACCCAGCAGGCCCGTCATCTTCTTCCACGTGTCCACCGCCTTCTCTTCGCGCGCCATGAGGCGCTTGCTCAGATCTGCGTCGAGGGTGATCAGCCAGTGCGCTCCCAACAGTTCCGCGTCGGCGATTGCCTGCAGATAGCGGTTCACGGGGATCACCTGCTTCGGCGGCGGCGCATAGCCAATCCAGATCTGTGACTGGCTTCCTGCGGGCAGGGCCGAGCGCACGAAACGAAGGAATCCGGTGTTCGTGTCGATCCATGGCGCCCCGCTCGGCGCTGATTTGGCCGAGCCGTCGTCCGCGATGTTGATGCCTGGCCAGACGCCCTGATTTGTGGCCACAATGTCGCCGGGTGAGTTCAGCGTCATCCGAGTGCGTGGTCCCAGTTCGACCACCGTCAGTCGCGAATCGCGCAGCATGGCCGTGGTCCGCTCCAGCAGTTCCTTCGGGAACACGCCTTCGAAGACGATGCCTTGCAGCTTTGCCGCCGCCGAACGGGTTGTGAGATCCGCCAACTCGTCGCCCGGTTTCACCACGCCGAGCACGGACACACCCATTGCCGCCGCCTGCTCCCCGAATGCGCGCGACCACAGGCTGCTCTCTAAAACCAGGCAATTCACCGGTGTGGCGCGCACCAACTCGAGGGTCGAAGGATCGTTGGAGTACCACCGGGCGGGAATCCAACCGGTGGCTCCCGCCATTACCGGAACCACAAGCGTCAGATACAAGCCAATCGCGCGCACCATACATCAACTCTATCGCGCGTCCAATGGATCCACGCGCCTGTCTGCTAGGCGGTCATGACGGCCTGATTGGCTCGGGCGAGTTCCTTGGCGGGCTTGTCCAACTTCTCCAACTGCGCCTCGTTCAACATGCTCACATAGGGTGCAATCGGGCCCGTCGTGGCGATGCCCGCCAACTCCGTGGCGGCGTGCAACACGCGTGCCGGGCCCAGCGCATCGCGCAGATCCTCGACCGGAAGGAACAGCCGCCGCACCTCGTCGGCCTCTTCAAACCGCCCTTCGCCGCACAATTCCCACAACTGCCGGGAACGCGCCGGCGCAATGCAGCCCGACCCCGTTGTGAATCCAGGCAGTTCGAAGCCGCGCATATGGGCGATCGCCGGACGCTCGCCGATGCCGCTGATGACGAAGCTCTTGTCCACACGGCGCAGGAGCGAAGTGAGATACGGATCCTCGGCTGGATTCGCCCGCACAACGGCATACTTGATGCCCACGCAGATACCTTCATCCACCAGCCGCGCAACCGCATCCAGCCCCGCTTCCTTGTCCGCGCCCATGTTGCTTTCCTCCTTCAGGTAGAGGATGAGCTTCTTGTGGGCCTCGCCGGCAAACCGCCGGTAGCCTTCTTCCAGACCTCTGGCGTCGCGAGGATCGGCGCAGGGCAGCAGCATGACGCAGGGGAATTCGTGGACGCGCAGGAGTTCCGCCTGGTCCATGGCGCGGCCAAAGCTCGGCCCCGCGCTCGGGATCATCCAGTGGTCGTTCGGAAATCCGGAGAGCCACTCGAGCAGTTCGGTATATTCGCGCAGCCGGATGTGGTAGAGGAACGCGTTGCCGCCGTATAGGAAATTGCGGATCCCGCCGGCGGCGATGTGAGCCACGATCTTGCGGCTTTCATCAAAATCGATCGCATCCGAGCCATCCCGTTTCCTTGCTAGAGGAGGAACGGGAAACACACCTCGCCAGTCGGATGCGCGAACAGGGCCAGTCTTCATGAGGACTCCATCATATGTCCCGGACCACCTGGGTTGCTACCGCGCGGGCAATCGCCGCGCGGCCTCACGCATGAGTTCGCGCCGCTCGCCCATCAAGTCGGCCATGGAGCTTTCGATCCGTCGGACAATTTCCGCCGGCCAGGTCTCGGGTGGGCCGCACGCAAACGGAGGTTCGGGGCGATACTCCAAACGCAAACCGATCTCCCGCGCCACGTCCTCGCCGAAGGCCATTGCGGCCACCCGCAGGGCCATGTCGATCCCCGAGGTCACCCCGGCTCCCGTGATCCGATCGCCATCCACCACAACCCGTTCAGCCACTGGGATCGCGCCGCACATGGAGAGCATCTCCCGGGAGAGCCAGTGTGTCGTGGCGCGGCATCCTGATAGCAGACCCGCCGCCGCCAGGACAAGTGATCCGGTGCACACGCTGGTGACAAAGCGAGCCTTCTCGGCCCGTCTCCGCAGGAACTCGAGTACTTCATCATCCAATAACAGACGACCGATGCCCGGACCGCCAGGAACACAGATCAAGTCCAGATGCGGACAATCAGCCAGCGTGCCGTTCGGCAAGATATGTAAGCCGTGGTCGGACGGGACCGCGTCCAGTGACTTCCACAGCAAGAGTGTTTCGGTCTCCGGCATGCGCGCGAACACTTCCAATGGCCCGGTCAGGTCCAACTGCGTGAACTCCGGAAAGATCAGGAAGCCCACTCTCATTCGCTTACTCCTCGCTTCGATGTCTAGTTGCTTCTGTAGTTCAGCGGCGGTTTGGCTCCGGCCGGAATGCGCGACTTGTACACCACGTCCGCCCTCCGACGTTGAAATGAAGTCCGTGCGGCCTCGATGTGCTTGGGGTACTGGACCAAGTCGAGAGCAGTCAAGGTCAACGTCTTCGCCGCAACCACCATCCCCTTGCGCCCGATGCTCATGCCGGCACACGCCGTCGATTGCCAGGAATGGCCAGGCGTGCCGGGTACGAAGGTCGCGGCGGTGAACTGCG
>Ga0073934_10009218_pt1 | contig 12747 bp, 9 predicted proteins | sample LarsenN4metaG_FD_76834 | JGI IMG/M metagenome (GOLD analysis project Ga0073934, IMG submission 76834) | Hot spring sediment bacterial and archeal communities from British Columbia, Canada, to study Microbial Dark Matter (Phase II) - Larsen... ...
GCCGAAGCCGGATCGCATTCGCGCCGATCTGGCCGACGTGCGCGTGCGCTTCACGCCGTATCAACGCGCCATCGATACCGATTGGCAATATCAAATCACCAACACGCAAACCGCCAAGCAGGAACGCGTGTTCATCAAAGTGCGGCAGGGCGAGGGCAATTATCGCTTCGACGCCGATCTGAATGAGTACATTCCGGATTTGTTCGGCGACCATGTTTTGCGCGTGATTCCCTCCGAAAATTTCGTTCCCGTCGTCGAATTGCGCGGCCGCAGCAACATCCGCGTTAATTTTGCCAATCTTTTTCGTTCCGCTTCTCCTGCAAAAGAAAAAAAGGAGGATCAGGGCAAAGGCTGGAAAGATTATCTCAAAGCCGTGACGACGGAAACGTTTATTCGAATCGAAGAAAAAACCAGCGACCCGCAGGTGTGGGAAATTTACAAGCTCAAGCTGTCGCGCTTTCAAAATCCGCAGCACACCCAATTCGGCGTGCAAAGCTTGCGGCAGGATGTCAATCTTTGGGAGAACGATCGCGCGCGTTCGCTGCGTTATCGGCTGACCGCGCTGCGCGAGCTGAACAACCAATTTCTCGGCGAAGGTTTGTCGCGGCGCAAACAGTTGCGCCACGAGCTGCGCTTGACGCTGGCGCTGTCGCCAAAATTGAGCAGCCAAAGCGAGCTGATTGTGAATCGCGAAGACAAAACGTTCAAAGAGGTGCAACGACAAAATCGTCTCGTGCGCAACCGCAGCGGCACGGTCGAGGTGTCGTATCGCCCGCGCGCGGTATGGGAATTGGCCGTCGAGGCCGGCGCTGCTTTTGACGAAGATCGCGCCGCGCCCGCCGTCGACGTGCGCGCGATTTCTTTACGGCCGCGCTCGACGTACTCGTTTCGCGGCAAGGGGCGTCTCAGCGGCGAAATCGAGTGGGTGCAGGTGGCGGTGACGCCGAGGTTGCGCGACCGGCCTTTGCCGTTTGAATTGGCCAACGGCAACCGCCCCGGCCGCACCCTGCGTTGGAATTTTGCGCTCGAGTATCGCGTGTCGACGAACATCAATCTTTCAGCGTCGTATTTGGGCCGCAGCGAGCCGGGGCGGCGGACGCTGCACGTGGGCAAAGTGGAAATGCGGGCATTTTTTTAACAATCGGATTGAACATGTTACTGAGATGCAAAAATAAAAAAATCACGCAAAGACGCCAAGGGGTGTGGCTCCGTGATTTTGTTATTGCATTTTTGACTATTGGGTTTGTCCCATGTTTTTTGAACGGGCAAACGCGGCTGGATTCTTCTCATGTGAGAATCATGTCGAAGGTTCGCCTGGCCGCCGCGGTTAATGTCGCCGATTCGGTTTCGGCTTTTTCGCTCGTGAATTGGCAACGCGAGCTGGGCGGAACTTACGACGAAGCGAATTTGCAGCAGCGGCTTTCCGATCTACTCGCCGAATTTGCGCGGCGCGGCTATCCGCTGGCGAGTTTTCGTTTTGATTCGGTTGCCCTCGCGAGGCCGGAAAAAGATTTTTTGGCGACGTTGCATTTGCAATTTGATCCCGGTCCGGCGGTGCGCATCGATTCCATTCTGATTCGCGGCAACAAAATAACCAAGCGCGATGTGTTGGCGCGGGAGCTGCCGATTCAACAAGGCGGGCTTTTCAATTCCGACAAAGTGCAAAGCATTCCGGATCGATTGATGCGTTTGGGCTATTTGCAAGCCGTCGCGCCGCCGCAGCTCGCCGTCGATGCGCGCGGGCGTTATCTGTTGGACATCGCTGTGGTCGAAGGCAACAGCAATTGGCTCAACGGCGTGGCCGGATATAATCCCGGCGACGAAAGACAGAAGGGCGGTGCCCGTCGGGGTTTTGTGACCGGATTGATCGATGTCAAATTCGGCAATCTGCTTGGCACGGGCCGGCAGATCAATGCGCGCTGGGAAAAACGCAGCCGCCAAACGCAAGAGCTGGCGCTGCGCTATCGCGAGCCGTGGCTTGCCGGTTATCCGGTGCATCTTTCCGGCGGTTTTCAGCAGCTCATTCAAGACACGACCTACGTCGGGCGGCGCTGGGATTTCACCGCGGAATTGCCGTTGGGCCAAAATTTTTCCGCAAGCGGCCACATTGCCCGAGAAAGCATTGCGCCGGATTCGTTGACGCAAATCCGTTTCAATTTGCCGCGCAGCAGCGTGACCAGTGTCGGCGCCTCGTTGCGTTACGATTCCACCGACGATCCGATCAATCCGCGGCGCGGCGTTTTTTATATGACGGCAGTCGAGACCGGCCGAAAAAATACTCTTCAGAGCGGTGCGCGCAAGAAATTTTCACGCGATAAAATTCTCGTTGATTTGCACTGGCTGCTGCCGGTTTGGCATTCGCAAGTGTTGAGCCTCGCCGTGCATGGCCGGCAGGTCAAGAGCAATGCGCCGCCGGAAATTTTGGTGACGGATCAATTTCGCTTCGGCGGGGCGACGACGCTGCGCGGCTATCGCGAGCAGCAGTTTCGCGGCTCGCGCGTGGCGTGGAGCAACCTCGAATATCGTTATTTGCTTTCACGCCGCACGCGGGCGTTTATGTTTTTTGACGCCGCTTATTATTCCGGTTTTGAATACACCAGCGTTTCACCGCCGCAGCTCGATGCGGTTGAAAACAGCGTTTATGCCTGGGGCATCGGCGGCCGCGTCGATACGCCGCTCGGCATCATCGGCGTGGACTACGGCCTCGGCCAGGGCGATCCGCTTACCAATGGCAAGGTGCACATCAGCCTGGTGAACAGCTTTTGAAAATTTCGTAGTAGCGCCTTGAGGCGCAGAGGTATTGTATTAAAAATTTTCTCCAGATTTTATACTTGACTTTGATCACTCTTGGCGTATATTTTTCATTCACAATTTCAGCTTGACAAAACTTCGAACGTATAATTTTCAATTTCAAAAGCCGGCGATCGGTCTTTAGCTGTTGCGAACATGGTTTCTTGGAGGCAAAATTGAAAGCAGGATTTTTTTCTGTTCTTATCACTTCCATGGCATTTGCACATTTCGCATTCGCCCAAAACTCCATTGCCATCCGCGGCAGCGCCAATCCGCGCGCGCCGATTTCCATCGCCGGCAAAAAATCCATGATCGCCGGAACGGAAAACGGCATTTTTGAAGCGTGGATTTTTCCTTATCAGATTTGCCACGGCTTCCAGCTTTTTTATCAAAATAAAGAGGCGGTGATTCCGATTCCGCTTGCCGGTTTGGCGCAAAATATCGAAGTGCGGCCGGAGGCGACGACGATTACATTTTCGCATCCGCTTTTCACGATTAGCGAAACGATTTTTGCGCCGGTTGATTTGCCGGCGTTGGTTGCGCTGCTCGAAGTGGACAGCCATCAGGATTTGACGCTGATCGCGAGTTTTTTTCCGGACATGGAACCGATGTGGCCGGCGGGTCTCGGCGGGCAATATGCGTTTTGGGATGACAAAAACAAAGCGTATGTGATTTCGGAGAGCCGCCGGTTGCGCAATGCGTTTATCGGCACGCCCAACGCGCGGCCGCTTTCCGCGCCGCTGGCGCACGAGCTGAATCAATCGCCGAACCAATTTGCTTTTGATTGCAAACGCCACGATGGCCGCACGCAAACATTTCCAATCGTCATCACGGCTGATTTTGCGAAACGCGATTCGGCGCGGGCGCTTTATGAAAAATTGCTCGCCGGCTATGCCGAGCAGCTCGAAAAAACACGGCGCTGTTATCAGCGCGTGCGCGAGGAGTTTCTTTCGATTGAAACGCCGGAGGAGAAAATCAATCTCGCTTTCGAATGGGCGAAAGTGGCGCTGAGCAAAGGCTTCATCAACAATCCCGATCTCGGCGCCGGCATGGTCGCCGGTTTTGGCCCCAGCGGCGCGAGCCAGCGGCCGGGTTTCGGCTGGTTCTTTGGCGGCGATTGCTTTATCAACTCGTTTGCGATGGTTGGATACGGTGATTTCACCACCGTGCGTGAAAGCTTTCGATTCTTGCAAAAACGCCAGCGCGACGACGGCAAGATGATGCACGAGCTGACGCAAGCCGCGGCGCTGATCGAGTGGTTCAAAGATTTTCCGTACGGCTACATTCACGGCGACACCACGCCGTATTATCTCGTGGCGTTCTGGAATTATCTGCTCGCCAGCGGCGATGTTGATTTTCTGCGCGAGAGCTGGCCGTCGTTGAAAAAAGCGTATACGTGGAGCCGTTCCACCGATACCGACGGCGACGGTTTGATGGAAAACACCAAAGCCGGTCTCGGCGCGTCGGAACTCGGCTCTTTGCGCGAAGCCAGCGGCGTGGATATTTTTCTCGGCAGCGTCGGCGTGCAAGCGTGGAAAGCAATGAGCGAGATGGCGAATTGGATGGGCGAGAAGAAAACCGCGGAAGAAGCGGCGCGTTGGCATCAAACCGGACTCGCTGCTCTTGAGAAAAAATTTTGGAATAATGAAAAACAAATTTACAATTTTTCCATCACGCAACAGGGCCACGCCAATCCTGAAGTCACCGCGTGGGATGCGTTTCCGATGACGCTTCGACAGCTCGATGAAGCGCACACGCAGATCATGTTGGAGCGGCTCGCTTCTTCGGAAATTTCCACCGATTGGGGCAGCCGCATGCTCTCAAATAAAAGCGGCGCCTACGAGCCGCTGGCGTACAACAATGGCGCGGTGTGGCCGTTTCTCACCGGTTACAATTTGTGGGCGTTGTTCAATTATGGCCGCAGCACGGCGGGTTTGCAGATGCTGCGCAACATGGCGGAATGGACGTTCGTCGACGCGCGCGGCTACATGCCGGAGGTCGTGAGCGGCGAATACTTTCGTCCGCTCGACACCTCGGTGCCGCATCAATTATTTTCCTCGTTCGGATATGCGGTGGGCGTGATTCGCGGCTTGCTCGGACTTGAAATGCGTTCTGCGGTTGGCCAGTTGGCCGGTTCGCCGGTTCTTCGCTTTACACCGCATTTTCCGCCGAATTGGGAAGATGTACGGATCAGAAACATTCGTGTCGGCAAAAGCGTTTTCGATCTCCATTACGAGCGCAATCTCGGCGGCATCACGCTGAAAGTCACGCGAGCTGAAGGCCCGATGTGTACGATTGAATTTGCGCCGCAATTGGAAGCCGGCGCCGACGTGGAACAAACTGCCAGTCTGTCCTTAAAAACAGAAAAAAATGCGAAGCTTCAATTATCCGTCTTTGAAGGCACCTGGATCGAATTGCCCCGCGAACCGCTGCAAATCGGCCAGCGCTCGCAGCAGTTGCGCCTTCTTTCAGAACGGCTCGAAGAAGATCGTTTTGTGTTTGTTTGCGAAGGCGTTGGCGGCCGCAGTTATGACATGATTTTTCATTCTCCGAACGAGGTCACTTCGGTAAGCGGGGGCGAGCTGTTGTCTTCGGAAAATGCGGATATTATACGCCTGCAATTTACCGGCGTGGCGGGTGAATACGAACGCCGGGAAGTGGCAGTGAAGGTGGAGAAATGAGGAATCGGCAGAAAAAAACGTTGAATTTCCCAAAGAAAATCTCTATATTTTTCGAGGTTTCCCTTCCCGTAATTTGCGGTAACTGATTGTGATGTAACCGAGACAAACTTATGCGAGAATTTAATGTCGAAGGCCCGTGCTATCCGGACCTGCACTATATGGTCCGGCGCGAGGCGCTGATTCAGCAGGGCCTCACGAAAGTCAACAAGGGTAAATACTTCACCATTTTCGCGCCGCGGCAGGCGGGGAAGACGACTTATTTTCTCGAGCTGCTGCGCGAGATCGAGCGCAAGGCAGGCGCCAACCTCTTGCCGGTGTGGATAACCATCGAAGGCTTGCGCAATTCCGGCGCTGATTTTATGAAATTTTTCAAAATCAAATTGCTGGATAGAACGAAGAATGCCGAAATCAAAAAAATTATCGAAGACGGCAAGCTGGTCGAGATGAGAGACTTCGTCTTGCTGATGCGGGAAATTTATAAGCAAACACAAAAGCGAATGGCGTTGGTAATCGATGAATTTGACGCCCTTCCCGACGACCGTATCAGCGAGACCATGCACCTTTTCCGCAGCCTGTATCATGAACGCGACGTTCATAGTCTGCACTCTCTCATGCTCGTCGGTGTGCGCAATCTATCCGGTGTGGTGTTGGATCACGCTTCGCCTTTCAATATTGCCGATGAGCTCGAAGTGCCTTACTTCGTCAAGACGGAAGTTGAAGATTTGATCGGCCAATATGAAGAAGAGAGCGGACAAAAATTTCAGAAAAAGGTCGTTGCCAAGATTTACGAAAATACGCTCGGACAGCCCGGCTTGGTCAACGCGCTGTGCCGCGAGCTGGTGGAGAGGTTCTGTAAAGACCGCGGCAAACCGGTGGACATGGCTGGCTTTCATGCCTTGATGGATTACTTTCTGCGCTTGCGCATCGACAAAAACATTTCCAACATCGTGTCGAAAGCCAAACAGCACAAGGATTTTATGCTGAAAGTGCTTTTCGACGAGACGAAAATTCCTTTTACGGTCGACGATGAGCGCATCAAATTCTTGCAGGTTAATGGCGTGGTCGAGGATGCCGGCGGCTTTGTTGATGTGCCGGTACCGTTATATAAAAAGAGATTGATCAACGCTTTTCAGCCGCTCATCAACGGCGAAACGGTGTACTACACCAGCCCGAGCGAAAGGTTCGATGAATTTTACAAAGCCGGCGGGCTGGATATTGACAAAATCATCCGGCATTATATCGCCTACGTGCAGCGGCGCGGCTTTCGCGCTTTTGATGTGGAAAATCTCAAAGAATCGGCCTGTCATTACTCTTTCGACGCTTATTTGAATTTTTTTGTCGAGAGGCTCGGCGGCAAAACTTTTATGGAAGTTCCCACCGGCCGCGGCCGGCTTGATACCATCATTCTTTATCAAGACAAAGCGTATATCATCGAAATCAAACGCTGGGCCGACGCTTTTTATTATCAACAAGGCAAGCGCCAACTGGCGGAGTATGCCAAAAGCGAAGCACTCTCGGAAGGATATTACGTTGTTTTTAGCAGTCAACATGGAGAAAACGATACACTTTTTGAGCAGGAAGAATTTGAAGGCGTCAAGATTCATACTTATGTGGTGCGGACGAATTTTGAGAGACCGAGCGATCTGTCAAGCAAACAGCAAAAATAAAATATAGAAAAATCAAACGCGCGACCCCACCGCGAAGGAGAAAAGCCATGCCCACCAAAAGACTCGTGACCATCGAGCGTCACATCATCGAGCAGCAGAAACAATTTCCGCAGGCCACCGGCGAATTTTCGGCGTTGCTGTACGACATCGCGTTTGCGGCAAAAGTCATTTCCCGGGAAGTGCGCCGCGCCGGGCTGGCGGATATTCTCGGCTACACCGGCGCGGAGAACGTGCAGGGCGAGCAGGTGCGCAAGCTCGATGAGTTTGCCGACGAGGTGATTTTTCGCGCCATGGATCACACCGGCCGCTTGTGCGTCATGGCTTGCGAAGAGCGGGAAGACATCATTCCCATTCCCGAAGAGTTCAATTGCGGCCACTACGTTTTGCTCTACGATCCGCTCGACGGCTCATCCAACATCGACGCCAATGTGAGCATCGGCACGATTTTCTCGATTCATCGCAAGATCAGCCCGGGCGAGCGCGGCGCTTTGGAAGACTGCCTGCAGCCGGGCTATAAACAAATCGGCGCCGGCTATGTCATTTACGGCTCGTCAACGCTTTTGGTTTATACCGCCGGACTCGGCGTGCACGGCTTTACGCTCGATCCGACCGTCGGCGAGTTTCTGCTGTCGCACGAAAACATCCAAATTCCCAAACGCGGCAAGATTTACAGCATTAACGAGGGCAACACGCACAATTGGGATGACAATACGCGGCGCTATATCGATCATTTGAAAACACCCGACAAGGCGTCCGGACGGCCCTACTCGTCGCGTTACATCGGCTCTCTGGTGTCGGACTTTCACCGCAATTTGCTTTATGGCGGCATCTTTCTTTACCCTGCGGACAAGAAGAGTCCGAAAGGGAAACTGCGCCTGCTTTATGAAGCCAATCCTCTGGGCCTCATCGTCGAGCAAGCCGGCGGCGCGGTGAGCAACGGCCAGCAACGGGTTTTGGATATTCAGCCGGCAGACTTGCACCAGCGCACGCCGCTGATCATCGGCAGCCATGATGATGTGAAAGAAGCGGAGGAATTTTTGCAAGACAAACGATAGTTTTTAAAACGTAAACATTAAAACGTAACATTAAAACGTAACAAAAGACTTGACAACGGCAAAAAAATTTGTTAATCTTCTCTACAATTCATGCCCGGTACGCTTCAGCGAAACGCTGAAGCGCCGGGAAAGATTTTAAACTATTTTCAGGAAAGGGGGCCTTTATGGCCACACGCGGACTAAATAAAGTCATGCTCATCGGCCACTTGGGTGGCGATCCGGAGATGAAGTACACCCCAGGTGGGCAAGCGGTTGCAACTTTTAATATTGCAACCAATGAGGTTTACAAGGACAAGGAAGGCAATCAACAGGAGAAGACGGATTGGCACCGAATCGTGGCGTGGAACAAATTGGCGGAAACAGCAGCCGAATATCTCAAAAAGGGGCAGCAAGTTTATGTAGAAGGCAGGCTCCAAACACGATCGTGGAATGACAAGGATGGCAATAAGCGCTACACCACCGAAGTTGTTGCTGGCACCTTTCAGTTCCTTGGTCGCAAGGGTGAGGGAGGGGGCGGCGCGCCGGATATTCCGCCGCCTTCGGATGAATTGGCCCCACCGCCGCAAACGGGTGACAAAGAAGATTTGCCTTTTTAACGGTTGGATGAACGGGCAAAGGTTTTTCCACAGGCGTGGAGGCGAACAGCATAATCCGAGTTCGGCTTTTCGAGCTCGGATTTTTTTTCTCAGCCCAATTTACAATTTTGACTTTCGGTGGAGAATTTTTATATTCTAAACAAATTGCCAAAATGGATAAGCTGATTACGGCGGCGCAGCAAGCCAAATTACAGGCGCTGGCGCCATATTCCAATTTTCACGTCGGCGCGGCGATTGAAACGGTTGCAGGAAAGATTTATGCCGGCTGCAACATCGAATCCAGCTCGTACGGTTTGACCTGCTGCGCCGAGCGCGTCGCCATTTTCAAAGCGCTTTCCGAAGGCGAGCGCGAATTTACGCGCCTCGCCGTGGCCGCCGACACCGAGGAGTTTTGCACGCCGTGCGGCGCCTGCCGGCAGGTTTTGTGGGATTATGCAAAAAATCTGGAAATTGTCTGCATCAACAAACGCGGCGACGTGCACGCTGTTGAGCTGAAAAATTTGCTGCCCGAGGCGTTTGACGATCATTTGTTGAAACAAGGGTAGAAAAACAAAATGGCGCGAGGGATTTTGATCGGCGTCGCCGGCGGCACCGGCTCCGGCAAGACGCTGGTGGTGCAACACATGATTCAGCAGCTCGGCTCCGACCGGGTTGTGGTTTTGCAGCAGGATTCGTATTACAAAAATTTGAACCATCTCAGCTTCGAGGAGCGCGCGGCGCAAAATTTCGATCATCCCAACTCCATCGATTCGGATTTGCTGATTCAACACGTCGAGGAGCTGCTGAACGGTTGGACGGTGGATATTCCGGTTTACGATTTTACGACGCACACGCGCCGGGCGGAAACGCAGCGGGCCGGACCGCATGATATCGTCATTTTGGAAGGCATCCTCATTCTCGACAATCCGCGCCTGCGCGAGATGATGGACATCAAAGTTTACGTCGATACCGATCCGGATATTCGCTTCATCCGCCGGCTCAAACGCGACACGGTGGAGCGCGGCCGCACGGTGCAATCCGTCATCGAGCAATACGAAAAAACGGTGCGACCGATGCATTTGCAGTTTGTCGAGCCGACGAAGCGCTACGCCGACATTATCGTTCCTGAAGGCGGCTACAACTGGGTGGCAATAGATTTGTTGAAAACGAAAATCGAGGCGCTGCTGAGGCAACAGCATGAAAAAAGAAATGGAAAATAAATAGATTAAAACAGAATCAACCAAAACCAACTTATGCCAGCCGATCCTTTCGCCGGTTCCATCGAAGTTATTTGCGGCAGCATGTTCAGCGGCAAGACCGAGGAGTTGATTCGCCGCCTGCGCCGCGCTGAAATTGCCAGGCAAAAAGTGGCGATTTTCAAACCCGCCATCGACGAACGCTACAGCAACGATCATATCGTCTCGCACAACGAGCAGAAATTACGCTCGTTTCCGGTGCGCAGCGCCAAAGAGATTCTCCAAAAGAGCGACGAAGCCCAGGTGATCGGAATTGATGAGGGGCAATTCTTCGATGCCGATCTCGTCGAGACTTGTAATGCGCTGGCGGAAAAAGGGAAACGCGTGATCATCGCCGGACTCGACATGGATTATCGCGGCAAGCCGTTCGAGCCGATGCCGCAACTCATGGCGATAGCGGAGCAGGTGACGAAGACACAGGCGGTGTGCATGCAATGCGGCGAGCCGGCCAGTTACACGCAGCGCCTCACCGAGGCCAAAGAGCGCGTGGTGGTTGGCGCCAAAGGCATGTACGAAGCGCGCTGCCGCAAATGTTACGAGCCGCCGGAAGAATAAAACGTAATTCTTAAAACGTAAAAATGCCGTAGACTGAAAAAGTTAGATGAAATTCTGATATGGCTGATTCAAATCAAGTTCCGGAATATATCGTTGACGAACTGCTGCTCCAGCAAGCCGCTGCGTTTATAAAAGGCAAAATCGGCGTGATTCCCCAACTCGCGGCGATTCTCGGCTCCGGCCTCGGCCCGTTTGCCGACGCCGCGCAAAATGCCGTGAGCATTCCGACGTCGACGATTCCAAACTATCCGGTTTCGACGGTTTCAGGTCATGCCGGACGTTGGGTCTTTGGTGAGATAGAAGGCAAGCCGATTCTGCTGATGCAAGGAAGAATCCACACGTATGAAGGCTATCCCATTTCACGCGTGGCGTTTCCGGTTCATCTCATGGCCGAGCTTGGCGTCAAAAGGCTGATCGTTACCAACGCCGCCGGCGGCGTGAATCCGCTGTTCAAGCCGGGGGATTTGATGCTGATCGATGATCAAATCAATCTCATGTTTGCGAATCCCCTGCGCGGCCAACACGAGCACAAGTGGGGTCCGCGCTGGCCGGATATGTCCGACCCATACAGCCGCGAGTTGCAAGAGGTGGCGATGAGAGTGGCGCGAGAACTGCAAATTCCCTTGCGTCGCGGCGTATTGTTGGCCTCGAAAGGCCCGAGCTACGAAAGCGCCGCCGAAGTGCAAATGGCGCGCCGTCTTGGCGCCGATGCGTTGACGATGTCGACGGTGCCGGAAGTCATCGCGGCGGTTTATCGCCGCATAAAAGTTCTTGGCATTTCCTGCATCACGAATTTGGCGACCGGCCTTTCCCACCAAAAACTCGATCACGCCGAGGTGACGGAAACGGCGAACCGCATCAGCGAAACGTTTGCGCGGTTGATGCGGGGGATTGTGAGGGGGATTGGGTGATGAAGAAACGCAAGCCCCAACTTGTCTTTCGTTCTTTAAAAAATTAAGCAAAAATGACTCCAGAAGAAAACCTCCCTGCAGTAAAATCAAAACCGTCATCGTCTATCTCGAAAAGTTGGGATTTATGTTTTGTCTGTCGACGGCGTGTCCGTCGGTTATCGATTATATGAAAAACTATTTTCAAAATTTTCAGAAAGGAGAATGATCAATGGACAAACAAATCCGCAAAGTCGTGCTCGCCTATTCCGGCGGCCTCGATACGTCAATCATCATTCCCTGGTTGAAGGAAAATTATGGCTGCGAAGTCATCGCTTACACCGCCGACATCGGCCAAGGGGATAACATGGAAGAGCTGAAGGAGAAGGCGTTGAAAACCGGCGCCAGCAAAGTGTATGTCGACGATCTGCGCGAGGAATTTATTCGTGAGTATATTTATCCGACCATCAAGGCCCATGCGGTTTACGAAGGCCAATATCTGCTCGGCACCTCGTTCGCCCGGCCGTTGATCGCCAAGCATCAAGTGTTGGTCGCGGAAAAAGAAGGCGCGGACGCGGTGTCCCACGGCTGCACCGGCAAAGGCAACGATCAGGTTCGCTTTGAATTGACATACAAAGCGCTCAATCCGAAGCTGCGCGTGATTGCGCCGTGGCGCGAATGGAACATTCGCTCACGCGAGGAAGCCATTCGTTATGCGAAAGAAAGAAATGTTCCTATCACCGCCTCATTGACAAAAATTTATAGCCACGATCAGAATTTGTGGCATCTTTCCAGTGAGGGCGGCGAATTGGAAGATCCGTGGCAAGCGCCGCCGGAAAGTATGTTCGGTTTAACTGTAAGCCCGGAAGCCGCGCCGGATCGCCCGACCATCATCACCGTTGATTTTGAAAACGGCGAGCCGACGGCGTTGAATGGCGAAAAGTCGTCGCCGGTCAAATTGCTCGCGGCGCTCAACAAACTCGGCGGCGAAAACGGCGTCGGGCGCATCGACATGGTGGAGAATCGTCTGGTCGGCATCAAATCGCGCGGCGTCTATGAAACGCCCGGCGGCACGATTCTTTACGCGGCGCATCGCGAATTGGAGAGCCTCGTGCTGTCCGGCCAGTTGCTGCGCATGAAGGAATCGCTGGCCCCGCGTTACGCCGAGCTGATTTACAACGGCCAATGGTTCACGCCGGTGCGCCAGGCGCTGGACGCGTTCATTCAAAAGACGCAGGAAAAAGTTACCGGCACGGTGCGGCTCAAGCTTTACAAAGGCAA
>Ga0073934_10009219_pt1 | contig 12742 bp, 11 predicted proteins | sample LarsenN4metaG_FD_76834 | JGI IMG/M metagenome (GOLD analysis project Ga0073934, IMG submission 76834) | Hot spring sediment bacterial and archeal communities from British Columbia, Canada, to study Microbial Dark Matter (Phase II) - Larsen... ...
ACCTTAAATAGCGACAATGCAATCAGGAGTTTCGTCGCATTGTCGGGCAACCCGTAGCCGCGCAGCAACGCCAGGTCGAGATTGAAATACGCCTTGATTTCCTCTGCGACAAACTCAGTGCGGTGGAAAGGAACATTGCCGAAACCCTGCTTGGTATCGCCGGAAGGATCGACACGGTCGTTCTTGACTCCACCGCTCTCGGCAGGGCACACACCGGAAGCCTCAACAAAACCGCTGAGTAGGCGAGGCAGGCGAAGACGTCCACCCGCCAGATCGCTTTTGGCCAAGAAGACGCCGTGGATAACAGCATTGGGGTCGTACCTCAGAATGAGTCTGCTCAACGTTCTGATATCGACCGGCCCCATCTCCATGCCAGCGGCGTCTTGCTTTAGCTTGTTGAACACACTCTTATCTTGGCCTTCCAGGATATACGGTGAATTGATCCTGTGTGCCTCCAGGACGGAGTTGGTCAGCGGGCAGTTGTTGCCGGGGTTTTTCACTTGAATATACGGTAGTCCTTGGAGGTCTTTCATGAGGCCATCAGTTGCCTGATCCCAGCAGGCCAGCTCCATTCGGTTAGCGACGGACTGGACGGATTCGACCAGCAACATCTCGGTCCCGTCGGGAAGCGTGTAGCGCGCCGGGCCGAGGTCGGCGAAGCCTGTGGGCTGGAAGCGGTGACCCTGGAGCGGCTTGAGCTTCGCTTCCATGAGCAGGCGTGGAGCAGTTTCGAGCGTTTCGTAGGCAATGGCATTGGTCACAGTAGGCATGCGGATTCTCCTCCTTTTACATTGTGGCGATTTCCAAAGTGTCCCGGTAAACCAGATGAACGAGCCAGTTGACGGATTTAGAGTCGATCGGGATCAGCAAGGCGGCAGCCAGGCGCAGGGCGAGAGAGGGACCCACCGTATACTCCGACCAGTCGTCATCGCGCGTCACACCGGTCGGCAACGGACCGGGCATCGGCGGGAGGCCGGAGATACGCAACCGTTGAGCCGCAATGCGGCAAGCCTCGCCGACGCGCCCGGCGCGCAGGAGCGGCAAGATCCTCGGCTCCGGCCGGATCGCGATGCCCGGTTTCCCGTCCCGTGCCAGCCGCCACCGGCACATGCCGCGGCGCTGCTCCACGGTCAGGGGGCATGGCAGGAACAGCAATTTGAGCAGTGCGTAATCCCTGGGCACCGCTGAGTCCGCCGTTCTCAGACTGCCAAGACTCTGATTCCCTCGGTGGTCAATCAGCATCAGGCCCCAGATCAGTTCCTCAACGCGCTCGTCATCGAGTTCGCCATCAAGAAACGCCGTGATGGCGTCGAGCGGCGCGGCAAAGTGAGACGCAAGTGGGAGGTACTTGCATCCAACCCGCGCACCGTCCATCACCCGACGCTGGAGCACGTTGGCGAGATTGGTTGCCAAATCCACGGCGTGCCAAACAACGGCGCGGTCCTTCTCGGCCCAGACGCGATAGCGATCCTTCCAGTTCACCGGTTCGAGATTCGCACGGAGCGGGCCAATCTTGGCTTCTTGGTCATAAACGGAAGCCAGGGCGCGCGCGATGGCGAACTTGTGCGTGCAGTCGTCGGCCTGTGCGATCCATTCTGCAGACAATCCAGGAAGCGGTCTGACGATTATCTTGCTCTGGCCAATTTTCCCTTGTGTAACGATCAACTCGCGCTCCGCGTGGCCTATTGCGATGAGCAGCGACTGAAGATGCGTTCGACCGCCGTATCGGCACAGGTCAAAGATAGCTTGATCGATGTTTCGCAGGGCCGTCTTGAATCTGGGCGGTGCATTTTTATCCCCAGCAGCACGGCGGAAGGACTTAAGCCAGGGATCGACCTCGCGGAGCAGATCAACTTCGCTTCGCTCCCGGACCTTGAATCGGCCCAGCGAGATGCCTAGAAAGTTTTGGCCGTTCCGCATGAGAAACATATTCCGCTGGAAGGAGTCGATTCCACGATCAACTCCGAGCGTGGCTGCAGCACGCGCGAAGTCAATTCCGGTTTCCGCGACATGGCCAGTTGCGGTAGCCCTCCCCTCTGAAATAAGTGAACGTATCTCAAGAAAGCTCGTGGGGTGCTTCCAGAGCGGGAGCCACATTTCTGCGATATTGCGCTTCGCTTGCTTGGGTTTGAATTGATCTGGAAAGGCGATCCCTGTATCACCTGCTCCCGTGACGTTGACTGTGAATGGGAACGCAGCTATTGAACGGCCCTGCTGACCCAACCGTCGCATTACTGCCGACGCCCACACACACGTTCCCTCAAGGCAAAGCAAATAGTCCCACGCATTGGTTGAAAGAGGACCTTCGAACCCCTGTCCAGCGTTAGGGCCACCTGCCGCGGCCGGCGAGAAGTGTCCGGGGGCCTGATTGCAAGCAACAGCAGCGGCAACCACCCCGAACAACGATGTTGCCAATGCATGGTCCTGCTGGCGCTCAATCAGGCATTCAACTACTTGTTGAGCGAACCCGGAAACATAGCTGCCGCTACCTTCATTCCCTCCAGTACCGAGTAGCGGTGGGAACTTACGGCCTTCCGAGGTGAGTACATAGCAGGTGTCAAGCCAGCTCAGAAGGCCATCAGGAAATCGATTGCGACACACTTCAAGCAGTTGCAGCTTTTCATCACCCTTGGCTTTCTTGTTCAGCTCCATCTCCGCTAGCAGTTCGTGGACGAACAAAATCGTGTGCCGGAACTGCTCAAATCGACAAGACTTTGTCGCAAGGATTGCTTCCAACGCCTCTCGTGCCGACTTTTCCGAGGAAGTGGGGAAAAAACCAGACCGCGCCCCCCACGGCGCCACGATCGGCGTCGGCTGGTATTCCTCCAAGAAAAACTTCACCAGCGCGTCCCGTCTAGCGTCCTCGGTGACCGCGTCTTTGAACAATTCCGGCGCCCGCAGCCAGAACACGTCGTTCTTCCACCAGCCACGAGCGTTCTTATCCTTCTGCTCGCTGACCAAACGCAGAATTCCCAAGGCCTTCAGATAGGCCATCAGCGGCTCGGGGGTGCAACCGGCGAGTTCGAGATCGTGTCGGACATCCGTCATGGCTCACCTCCGCGAAAGCCGATGCGGGGGTGTGGCGCGGCCGGAGCGGGAAGCAGGAGCGGCCGGATCTTCTCATAGAGATCGCGCAGCGCGGCATCGTGGCCGATGAGTGTTTTCTCGATCTCCGCCAGGCGTTTTTCCATGTCGGTGCGGGTGACCAACACCTGCCGCATGCGCACGAAGGCGCGGACCACGAGCACGCTCATGTGGACGGCGCGCGGGCTATTGAGCACATTGGCAGCCATAATGGCACCGTGCTCGGTACAGACCCACGGAAGGTATTTGCGGTGCCGACCGCGCCCCTGGACTAAGGTCGCAAAATGCGACCTTAAAGAGGCGTACTCCTCCCGGGTCAATTGAAACGCGAGATCCGGGGGAAATCGCTTGGGATTACGCTTCACCTGCTCGTTCAGGCGCTTGACCGGCACCCCATACAATTCAGCCAAGTCCGAATCGGTCATAACCCTGGTCCCGCGGATCGTCCGGATGCGGCGCTCGATCCCCTCGGTCGCTTCAATTGCGCCCCGTTTACTTACGCGCGTCACTGCCATCCCGCCCTCCCTGTTCGCCGTCCAACGCCGATTCTTCGGTCGCCTTCTTGCTGGCGCGCATGTCTGCTGCCCGAAGGATTGCCTCAAGATAGGCCAATCGGAATGGGCCAAGGATATCGCGCAGACCGAGCATGCGCTCGGCCCACGAGGGTTGCCCTTGGAACGGCTCCTGCTCGCACAGGCCCAGTTCCATCGGTTCCAGCGAGAGCTTGCCGGCTGGTGCGGTCACGCCACTGCCGAGATCGGTTTCTGGCAGCTCGTCACCATCCCAGATGCCTCTCGCAAAACGGCGGTTGCCGTTAGGAGATAATTCATTCGGCAGGGAACGGATGGAGAGACGCACCTTGCCGTGATGCGCGGCGACGAGGTACGCGACGAGATCGCGACGGTCATTCGGAATTTTGTCGTTCCGCGGGTCGAGCACCGAGAGGGCCGAGGCGAGCTCATGCCGAAAGTGCGGGCGCTCGTAACGTTTCCAATCCTTCTGGATCGCCTTGGCCCAGAATTTATTCGGATGGGGGGCGGCATCGGGTAACGCACGTTGGAAAATCTCGTGAGCTTTTCCTCGGTCATGCCAACGAGCGGCGAGGCGGATCGCCTCGGCCTCATCGTGACTCAGGGGCAAGGCATCAATGACGCGATCAATCTGTCCGCATAGTTCGTCCGTATGCTGAGCAATGGTTTGCCAGACGCCGATGCGCGACAGCCGTTCATCCTCGTTAGCGTCTGGAGCATCGCCTTGCATTCCTCCTGGTAGAAGAATCGGGTTGACTGAGTCATGGCTGTCCGGCTCCCATCCCAGCTCGACTGAATAGCCGCCTGCGCTGGCGTGGACAAGAAAGACCTGCCCCGGCACGATCTTGCCCGCGTCCGCCTTCTCCCATTTCTTGTCCAAGAAGCTCCATCGCCAGACTTTGCCCCCGTGTTTTTTTGCAAACTCCCGGAACTCTCCGACCGGGGCCGGGCACAGCTCTTCGTGTCGTGGCGCGGACTCGGCTTTCTTCCAATTAGTCTCATTTGGCGTCTCCCCACAGTCCCGCCAAAATACGCGCACATCACTCTCTTCGACATCGCGGACAAAACGGTCAATGTCGATGTCATTTCCTGCCAAATCCGGCGTGGTGTCGAAAAGCTCGATCAAATCCTTGCGGCGGATCACGTGACCGTGCTCGAAGCGTAGGGGAACGTCGGGGAGGGACTTCAGGCCAACATCGGTAAGCTTTTCCAACTGTTCCGCTGCATCATTAAGGTCGTCAAGTTCATAGGGAGCGGCGACACTTTCGGCGTCTGCATCCTTGGCCGGCATGGCAATCCAGTGGACCGCAGCATTGTCGTTGTCCTCGCCCCGACGGTTGCACCTGCCGAACCGCTGCACGAGTGATGCCCAGGGCGCGAGCTCCGTGAACAGCGTCGTGGCGCTGACATCCACTCCGGCCTCGATGACCTGCGTGCTGACGACGATGGTACCGTCAGCCGGTAGATCGGCGAGCGCATCTTCCATCGCCTTCAGGCGGTCGCCAGGCCTGAAGCGCGAGTGCAGCAGGACTATTCTGGGTTTGGAGGTGTTTGGGTGGCCGTCTGCGGCGTTGTTCAGCGCTTCGAACAGCGCGCATGCCCGTTTGACCGTGTTGACGATGACGATCGTCCTTGTGCTTGGCTTGTGCGCTTTGCCCACTTCTTGAGCCAGCCCGGCCTGATCGCCCATCGCTACCTCAGCCTTCATCAGTGACTTCTTGGCCTTCCAGCGATCCTCCAAAGTTGTGCGCGCCTTCTCATCCAGTCCGCCCGCCTTGATCTCTTTCTCGAAGTCGAACGCGAGATCCGGCGCCCCATCGAGAAACGCCGCAAAGTCCACAGTCTTAAGCCAATCCTTGCGCGTCGTCGCGGACATCCACACGCTGCGGCAGCCGTGGCTGTTCCTGGCTTTCTCTCCGTCTTTGTTGGGAAGGAGACGGCGGAACGCTTGAAGCTGGGCCGTGGTCGCCAGCCCCGCGCCCATCAACTGGATCTCGTCGTAGACCCACAGGCAGTCCGTGTTGAGCAGGCCGAACTGAATGGGCCAGCGGGACCGGGTGGCGGCATACCCGCGATTGAGCGCCCGCGAGAGCAGCATGTCTTGTGTGCCGATAAGGATTTGGTCGCGTTCGGGATAGAGGTCCCACTCTTCTTCCTCCTCACCACCCATGAGGACATACACGGCAACCTTGTTGGGGCCGTTGGAAGCTACCGTGTCCAACCTGTAGGAGCGTAGCCTCTTGCCACCGTTCTTTTCTTCAAACTCTGCCGTGCCGGCAAGTACCTCGATGTTATGCAACCAGCGCACAGCATTGTCTCGCGTCTGTTCCACCAGCACCCGCATCGGCAAGCAGTACACCAGCCGGCGCGGCGTGGCCTTGCGCACTGCCTCGTCAGGATGGCACCGCCTCCGCCACAGCCACCCCAGCACCGCCATCGCGGTCTTGCCCAGGCCCGTCGGCACGTCCACCAAGAGCCCCTCACTCTTGCCCTCTCCCGCCGGGGGAGAGGGATCATGATGAGGCCCTTCACCGCTCACGCCCCCCTCACCCCCACCCTCTCCCGCAAGGGGAGAGGGGTGTTGAAACAAGACGGGCTCGCACGCGAAGCGGATCTGGAACGGGTAGGGCTCGTGGCCGGTGGCGCTCTGAAACCAGGCGGCGAATTCTTGCTCAGCGCTCATCACAGTGTCCGCCTTCTTTGATCTATGGCTCAGCGTGCGATTCTACGTCGATCGGTGGACATGGCAGGTCAACTCGCGTGGAAAATTCTCGTTGTCGCAAATCCCGTACGGAATCGTGTGCTTTCGCGCAACTAGGCGCTTTGGGTGCTCGGCCAGTCTGTGACATCCGGGGTCACATCCGCGGTACGCTCCCATCCTGCTCCAGCGCGGCAAGAATCGCTTCTCGCGTCGTGGGATCGAAGTCGCGGCCGTAGAACCGGAGGAACAGCGCGCGTCTGATCGCCGCGACCGACGCCCGCGGGTTTTGCTCCAGCACCGACGCGCGCACCAGGGCTTGAGCCGCCGCGTGCATGGAGCACCCCATCTTCAGGCGTTCCTCCCCGGACCGCGCCAACAGCAGCGCTCGATACCGCTGTTCGATCACAGGAGCGGTGTCGTTCACGGAGCGACCTCCCCGTACAGCCCTCCCACGCTCAGCCGTTCGGCCCACAGGGACAGGTACTCCCGATCCATCTTCTCCCCCGACGCGAGGAGATTTCGTACGTCGCTCAGTTGGACCTCGGGTCGACTCTCCTTGGCCCACACGAGCTTGGACAGGATCAAGTCCTCGGGCGACACCATGGAGAACGGATGGCCCTCCACGGAGACGGTTCGCCGTCTGGAGAATTCCAGACGCCGGTACTCCGTGTCCTTTCTGACCACGAGGTCCACCTTGATCACAAAGCCGGTGTGAATGAGGTTGAACATCCCGCGCTCCGCAATGGCGCGCCGGACCATCTCGTCGTCCACGTAGAAGTCGTCCTGAAATAGGCGGACGATCCGTGGGGCGTCCTGCTCGGAGAGTTCCACGACGATGTCGATATCCCGAGTCATCCGGGGCACCGCATAGAAATTGACTGCGATGGAGCCAGTGACCATGTACGGGATGCCGGCGGCGTCAAGCCTCCCCGTGACCGCCTTGAGAACCTCCAGCTCTTCGCCCACGCGCTTCCTCACCGAGGCTCGTCGCTTCACCATGGGCCCGCGAAAGCTTAGACCATCTGCGTGTGCGACGCCAGAGGCTCGGAAAGACAGCCGTTCATTTCCCCTCGATCCGCCAACCGCGGCCGTAGGGGTTGCGCGGCGAATCCGGCGCAAAGGGATTGCCCGCACCGAACGGATTGTTGATCGAATCGGGCGAGAACGGCGAGCCGTAGCGGCCGAAGGGGTTATTCGTCGAGTCCGGATCGAACGGGTTGGCGCTGAGCTTGCCGCGGTAATTCCCCTGCTGGTCGTAGAGCCGTGGCGCATCGGTCGCGTAGGGATTGGTCGAGGACCGGTTGCTGAACGCACTCCCGTAAGGGCTGTACGGGTTGTTCAGTCCGTCCGGCGCGAACGGGCTGCCTTTGCCGAACGGATTGGAGGTTGAGTCGGAATCGAAGGGATTCGCGCTCAGGGTGCCGAGGTTCTCGGCATGGACGGTCAGGGGACAGCAGATCACGAGCATCAGCATGAGAGTTATTCTGGACAGCATGGCCACCTCCTTGCGGGCACGCAAGGGGGACAGGCACGCCGAGGACTGCGAGCCAGGCCCCCGAGAACGGGACAGGCACGGCTCGACTGCGCTCGCCGCGGCCAGCGCAGACGTAAAGCCAGTCCCCTGCACGCTACCACTCCCGCGTGACATCCGGGGTCACTAGAGTCCCCTCTCTTCGCGGCGGCGCGAAGTTAGCGAAGCGGCTCCACTCTTGGGCGCCGCACGTCCGGTCTCACCTGTTGGCGTCGGACATCCAAGGTCACTTCTACGATCCTTGACATATGCATAGGGCATGCATATGATGCAGGCACATTCGAACGGAGATCCGTCATGCGCACCACGCTCGATCTCGACCAAGAACTGATCGAGGAGCTTATGAAAGTCACGGCCGCCAGGACCAAGACGGACGCCATTCACCAGGCCGCGGCGGAGCTGATCCGCAGGAAGAAGCTGGAGAAGCTCAAATCCTTGAGCGGGAAGGTCCGTCTGGAGTTGGACTGGAAGAAGTTGGAACAGGTCGAACTCCGCCATCAGGCCACCCTGAGACGGCGCCGGCATGGTCATCGCTGACACCTCGGTCTGGATTAAGTTCTTCAATCGCCCGGATTCCCCCGAGAAAGAGGCGCTTGATCAGCTGATCGACGCCGACGAGGTCGCGCTCGTCGGGGTGGTCCTGGCCGAACTGCTCCAGGGATGCCGCACGCCGTCCGAACGAGACGCGGTCTCTGAGTCGCTGCTGGCCCTGCCATACTTTGAAGTTACCCAATCCACCTGGATGAAGGCCGGGGACCTGTCCGCAACTCTGCTTCGACGGGGCGTGACCTTGCCGCTCTCAGACCTTCTGATCGCCGCCCTCGCCATCGAACAGGACTCCCGAGTGTATAGCCTCGATTTCCACTTCAAGAAGATTCCAGGACTCCATCTCTATTCGCCCGAGGCGGCCTGATCGTCGCGAGGTGTCCTCCGGTCGCCAGGTCAAGCCCTGCCGATAATCCGCCGGGCCTCTTCCGCAACCGCGGCGCGTAATCCATCAGGCTGTATCACCCGCACACCGGCGCCGAAGCTCAGGATCCAGCCGAGCAACTCGCGCGAATCGGCCACAGTGAGGTACATCCGCAGCCGGCCGTCTCTGCGGAGCGTGGTCCGCTGGCTCGGGTGCCACTCGCGGTCTTTGACCCACGCCGTCGTGGCCTTGTCGAACTCCAGCTCCACCTCGATGCGCTTGCCGCGCATGACGACGAGGGCGTCCTGGACATAGGCGTCCACGTCGAAGTGCAGCGGCATCTGGTACGGATGATCGGTCGGGGTGAGCGACCGGATGCGCTCGACCGCGAACATGCGGACGTCCTTGCGCCAATGGCAATAGCCGATCAGGTACAACGCGCCGTCCACGTAGCGGAGGCAGTACGGGTCCACCTCGCGCCGGGTGTTGACGTTCCGCGAGGCGGAGTAGTAGCGCATCTGCACGGTCCGCTTGTGCGTGATCGCCTGCATGAGGCGGTCAATCGTCGCGCGGTGGTGCCGGTATTGCTTGTGGGGGCCAAGGCCGACGGAGAACGCCTGCTCCAGTTTGTGGACATAGTCCATGGCGGGCGCGGGAATCATGGCTGCCGCCTTGCTTAACGCCGTATCCAGGGCCGCCTGCACTTCGGTGCCTTGGAGCGGGCTCAGGAGGCGGCGACCAAAGGCGAGCGCCATGAGCTCCGTGGGCGAGAGACCGAGGGCCGGCACATTGCGGAAGCCGTCCATGAGTCGCCAGCGGACTTCTCCGTTCACGCGTTCGGTCAGCAGCGGGAAGCCGGCGGCCTCCAGCGCGTCGAGATCGCGACGAATCGTGCGCGGGTGTCGGGCGAGATAGGACGGCAGGTCGTCCAGAAGTTGGTGGAGAGTTCGACCGTGACGCGCCGCATCCAGGCTGCGCAGGATGTGCCACTGGCGGGTGACTTGATCGTTGCGAGGCATACGCAGACCAGGCAGGACCGGCTACCCCAGCATACCGGGTCGTGCGTAGGGAGGCAATACCGTCAGAAGGCGGAAATGCTGGTATGTCGAGTCTCCCCAGGAGGGCACCTGGCCGGGGGTGCGATCCAAAGGAGGGGCTTTACTCGATCTTGTCCAGCTTGATGGAGAGTTCCTTGAGCTGCTTGGGATCGACGGGCGAAGGGGCGTCGGTCATGGGGCATTGGGCCTTTTGTGTTTTCGGGAAGGCGATCACGTCGCGGATGGAGCCGGCGCCGCCGAGCAACATGACGAGGCGGTCGAGACCGAGGGCGATACCGCCGTGCGGCGGCGCGCCGAACTCGAGGGCATCGAGCAGGAAACCGAACTTGGCCGCGGCTTCCTCTTTGCCGATGTTCAGCAGGTCGAAGAGCTTGGTCTGCAGGTCCCGGCGGTGAATCCGGATGCTGCCGCCGCCGAGCTCGTTGCCGTTGAGCACCAGATCATACGCCTTCGCGCGCACGCGAAGCGCGTCGGAATCCAGCAGCGGGATGTCCTCATCCATCGGCGCCGTGAACGGGTGATGCATGGAGATATACCGCTTCTCCTGCTCGTCGTAGTCCAGCAGCGGGAAATCCGTCACCCACAGCGGCCGCCAGAGCGTATGATCGATCAGCTTCAGCTCTTCGGCCAGGAGCAGCCGCAGGCGGCCGAGCACGTCGTGGACGACCTTGGGCTTGTCGGCCCCGAACAGCAGCAGGTCACCCGGTTGGGCCTCCGGCACCGCCGCGAGCAGGTGTTTGGCGTCGAGGAATTTCGCGATGACGGATTCGAGCCGGCCCTCGGCGGCGACCTTCACCCAGGCGAGGCCTTTGGCGCCGAAACTCTTGGCCGTCTCGCCGAGCGCGTCCACGCGGGTCCGTGAGATTGCGGCTCCGCCCTTGACCACGATGGCCTTGACGATTCCGCCCTTGGCGATCGCGTCGCGGAAGACCTTGAACTCGGTCTTCGCCGCGAACGGCGACAAGTCGTGGAGCGGCATCCCGAACCGTAGGTCCGGCTTGTCCGTGCCGTAGCGGCCCATGGCTTCCCCAAAGCTCATCCGCGGGAACGGCGTCGCCAGCGCGATCCCTCGCGTCTCCTTGAACACCAGGGCGATCATCTGCTCCGTCAGGCCCATGACGTGGTCGCGTTCCACGAAGGACATTTCAAGGTCGATCTGGGTGAATTCCGGCTGGCGGTCGAAGCGCAAGTCCTCGTCCCGGAAACAGCGCGCGATCTGATAGTACCGATCGGCGCCGGCCACCATGAGGATCTGTTTGAATAGCTGCGGCGACTGGGGCAGCGCGTAGAAGGAGCCGGGATTCACGCGGCTGGGGACGAGGTAGTCCCGCGCCCCTTCCGGCGTGCTCTTGGTGAGCACGGGGGTTTCGACCTCCAGGAATCCCTGCCCGTTCAGGAACGCGCGGACGAGCTGGACGACCTGATGCCGCAGTTCCAGCAGCCGCTGCATGCCGGGCCGGCGCAGGTCCAGGTAGCGATATTTCAGCCGGAGCGCCTCGGTCACGTCCGCCTTATCCTCGATCGGGAAGGGGGGCGTGCGCGCCTCGTTGAGGATCTCGAGGGTCTCGGCCATCACCTCGATCTCGCCCGTGGTGAGGTCCGGATTCTCCGCCCCGTCCGGTCTCCGGCTGACCGTTCCGCGAACGGCGATGACGTACTCGCCCCGCAGCCGCTCGGCAAGCTGGTGCGTCTCCGGACTCCTCTCGGCGTTAAACACGACCTGGGTCACGCCCTGGCGGTCGCGCAGGTCGATGAAGATGACGGTGCCGTGGTCGCGGCGCGTCCGCACCCAACCGTTCAGCACGACGGTCTGGCCGACGTGGGCCTTCGTCAATTCGCCGCAGCGGTGAGTGCGGGTCAGCATGCGCGCCTCCGGCGCAGGCGAGAGGCTAAAGGCAAGGGGCTAGGGGGTTGCGCCTCGCGCGTTGCCTTGAGCAACGCGCGTAACGCATTCGCTTCGCGATCGGTGAGGAATCGAAACTCGCCGGGCGCCAGATCGCCGAGCGCGAGCGGGCCGAAGCGCACGCGCGTCAATCTCAAGACCGGATGTCCCACGACTTCCAGCATGCGCTTCACCTGATGCTTGCGCCCTTCGTGAATCGTGATCTCCAGCCAGGAGTTCGCCTCGGCCTTGCGCACTTTCTTGACCTGGGCCGGGGCCGTGAGGCCGTCTTCCAGCTTCACGCCCCGTTCCAGCGAGGCGATGTCCTCATCGGTCAGCACGCCCTTGACCTTGATCAGATAGGTCTTCTGCACGTGATACCGGGGATGCAGGAGCGTGTGCGCGATCTGCCCGTCATTGGTCAGCAGCAGCAAACCCTCGCTGTCGAAATCCAGCCTCCCGACCGGAAAGACCCGCATCGTGACGCCGCGCAGCAGGTTCGTGATCGTCGGGCGTCCCTCAGGATCACTGAGGGAGGACACGAAGCCCCTGGGCTTGTTCACGATCAGGAAGGTCTGCGGCGGCATCGGCTTCAGATGCCGCCCGTCCACCTTGATGTGATCCCGCGTCGGGTCCACCTTCGTGCCCAACTCCGTGACCACCCGGCCGTTCACGACGACGCGACCGGCGGCGATCAGCTCCTCGGCTTTCCGCCGCGACGCCAGTCCCGAGTCGGCAATCGCTTTTTGGAGCCTGATCAACATACGTGACACGTGACGCGTGACAAGTTCACGAACCCTTTCCGTTCCCGTCACTTGTCACCCCTGCTACTCCCATTCGATGGTTGAAGGCGGCTTCGAGCTGATGTCGTACACGACCCGGTTCACGCCCTTCACTTCGTTGATGATCCGGTTCGAGATTCTGCCGAGCAGGTCCTGCGGCAATCTGGCCCAGTCGGCGGTCATGCCGTCCAGGCTGGTCACTGCCCGGATCGCGATCACGTGTTCGTAGGTCCGCTGGTCGCCCATCACGCCGACGGTCCGCAC
>Ga0073934_10009220_pt1 | contig 12742 bp, 15 predicted proteins | sample LarsenN4metaG_FD_76834 | JGI IMG/M metagenome (GOLD analysis project Ga0073934, IMG submission 76834) | Hot spring sediment bacterial and archeal communities from British Columbia, Canada, to study Microbial Dark Matter (Phase II) - Larsen... ...
CAATTACGCCGTCTAAGTTCGCGCCTGGGTTGACCTGCACCGTCATGGGGATTGGAGTGCGCCCGAGCTGTTGGCGGCAGGTCTCTAAAGCGGACTCAAACGACGCGCCTTCCTTATCGAGTCCATTGACGAACACCAGACATGGAAGGTTCAACTCCTTGATCCTCGTCCACAGCCGCGCCAGCTCCGTCCTCACCCCCATGGTTCCGCTCAAAAGAAGGATGACGGCATCGGCGGCCTGCAGGGCGGCGAGCGGTTCACCAAGAAGATCGAGTGCGCCGGGAGGATCAATCAGATTGATGTTGGTATGATTCCACGAGAACTGCAGGAGACTGGTACTGGTTGACGTGCGATGACGAAGCTCTTCCGGCTCAAAGTCAGACACAGTGGTACCCTGCATCACCGAGCCGAGCATGGGGATGGCTCCACCGACGTACAGCAAGGCCTCGCTGAGGGAAGTCTTACCTGCGCCGGCGTTGGCTACAATCGCCACGTTCCTGATGGGCTCCACACGGGCTGTTTCCATGATCTGCCCTCCTTGCTGAATATGGGGTTTACGCCATTTGCTTCCTCATTTATGCCGGTGTTCCCGTCGGGCATCATCTCAGATTCCTTCGTGCTCGTTCCGCTGTCCTGTCAGCCATCCCTCGTCGGCAAAACTCACATACCGACCGTCTCCGATGATTACATGGTCCAAGACATGAATCCCCAATAGCTTGCCGGCCGTCGCCAATCGATCAGTCAATCGCCGATCCTCCGGGCTTGGCGTCGGATCCCCGCTGGGATGATTGTGAAGAAAAATGACGGCGGCTGCCGATTCACGTACGGCAAGCGCAAAGACCTCGCGTGGATGGACGATGCTGAGCGTGAGGCTTCCCTCCGAGACCGTGGCCTCTTTGATCACAGTATTTTTTGCATCTAGCAGCACAACTTTGAAGAGTTCGCGCTTCATATCGCGGAGCGCCGGGTGAAAATGTTTGAACAGATCCGCACTGGAGGAAATACGAGTGCCGGTGGAGATCGGAACGGCCATCGACCGTCTCCCTAACGCCAACGCAGCCTTGAGTTGGGCTGCTTTGGCCGGACCGACGCCAGGGATCGCGTAAAGTTCTTCAATGCCGCAGGCCGCCAACCCGCCGAGTCCTCCTACTTGGTCGAGGAGTTCGATGGCGACTTGCACGGCGGAGGAATCGCGCCGGCCGGTTCTGAGGAGAATAGCGAGAAGATGAGCATCGGATAAGGCCTCGGACCCCTTGGCAAGAAGACGCTCACGAGGACGTTCCGTCTTTGGCCAGTGCGCAATACCCTTTTTCGATCGCTTGTCCGCCACGAAGACCCTCAGGTGACAAAAAATTGACGGTCCGGACTCTTTTGTACTGGCTTATAAGGGAAAATTACCCGCCTAAGGCAAATACGTAATTCATAACCCGTTGAAATACTGAACTATGACAATTTGGTGCAGCTCTTGCTTCACTTGGCCACCAGCTGTGAACGTAGCCACCGTAGGAGGGATCAATGGAATGTCCGAAGTGCAAAGGTATGATGATGTTGGAACGGTTCTCTGATTTCTTTCTCGTGTTCTATGCATGGAAATGCATCAATTGCGGTGCCATTATTGACCGCACCATCTCTAACAACCGTAGAAAGAGTCTGGCTGCTCGCGATTCCCAGACTGTCGCTGCTCGGTAAAAAACGGTTCTACGTCGTGTTCAGGACCCCGGTCCCGCCGAGGGCCTACAGGGATTCGTGGTCGATCGTGCCTTCCTGAACGTGCCAAGAACATAATGATCGCATTATAGTCTTCCGTAAGAAGACGGTCAAAAGCGTGCTGATGACCCTCTCCGACCCCATCGTGGTACATCCGTTCGGCTCTACCCGCTGCATTTCTTGACCCACACAAAAACGCTATGTTACATTTTCACACTTAGACGATGTTGTCTGGTATGCGTGTGATCGCCGGTACCCACCGCGGTCGCCGACTCTACGGGCCGCGAAAACTCGCTCTTCGTCCAACCTCTGACCGGGTTCGAGAAGCCCTGTTTTCGATTCTCGGTAATCGGCTTATGAACAGCCGGTTTTTGGATCTCTATGCTGGGACTGGAGCCGTGGGGATCGAAGCTGTCAGCCGTGGTGCTGCGCACGTGACTTCCGTCGAATCGAATCGGGATGCATTGAAACTCCTGCAGCAAAATCTGGAGCTCTGTCATATCAGTGATGAAATAGCCGTGCTGAGTCAGACTGTCCGACAATTTCTGAACCATCCCGAGCAGTGGAAGGGTCCCTATGATCTTGTCTTTGTCGACCCACCCTATGCCGAGGCATCGGAGCTTCCATCATTGTTCGCTGAGCCAAGAACCGATGGTCTGTTTGCCCTGGACTCATGGCTGGTCATCGAACACGCCTCGAAGACCACCTTACCCCTGTCGCTGGGGTGCACCAGGTTTTTGCGCGGATATCGCTATGGTGATACGGCCTTATCCCTCTACTTCCGCCCGCAGACTGTGCAGACATGAAAATCGGTATCTACCCAGGTACGTTTGATCCCATTACGCACGGCCACACCGACATCATTACCCGCAGCCTCCGCGTGTTTGACAAGGTGGTGGTGGCCGTCGCTCCGAATCCCTCCAAACACCCGCTCTTTAATTTGGCGGAACGCCTTGATATGGTACAGCTGGTCATGAAGGATGTAGGACGGGTTGAGGTCACGCCATTCGATGGGTTGCTCGTCGATTATGTCGAGCGTTCAGGAGCTCATGCGATCATCCGTGGCTTGCGTGCCATTTCCGACTTTGAACACGAGTTTCAGATGGCACTCGTCAACCGAAAGCTTGCGAAGACGGTGGAGACTGTGTTCTTGATGCCCAGCGAAGAGTACTCATACTTGTCCTCGACAATCATCAAAGATGTGGCCCAACACGGCGGAGATCTGATTGATTTTCTCCATCCGGAAGTAGCCCAGCGACTACAAGCTCGTATCCGGAGCCTCAAATCATGAAATTGGCAGCACGTGTCAGTCGTATCGCACCCTCCCCCACTCTGGCCATGGCTGCGACCGCGAAAGCCATGGCCGCGCAAGGGTTGGACGTCATCGACTTTTCTGCCGGAGAACCGGATTTTGACACAGCGGAACCGGTAAAGGCCGCGGCAGAAGCGGCAATACGTGAAGGGTTTACCAAATACACACCGTCGTCCGGGATCGATGAGTTGCGGGGAGCGATCGCCGACAAGCTGCAGGCAGAACTTGGACTTCGGTATGAGAAGTCTCAAATCCTCGTCTCCTGCGGGGCGAAGCACTCCTTGTACAATTTGGCAGAGGCCTTACTCGAATCGGGTGACGAAATCATTATTCCGATCCCCTACTGGGTTTCTTATTCGGATCAGGCGCTTCTCAACGATGCGACACCCGTTCTGTTACCGACCAAGGAAGAGGACGGTTATGCAGTCCATGCATCAGAGTTGGAGCGACTCATTACGCGGAGAACCAAAGCCATCATCGTGAACAGCCCCTGCAATCCGACCGGGGCGACTTATGATCGGGCGACGCTGGAACAGATTGCCTCCGTCGCGGTTCGGCACGATCTTCTTGTCATTTCAGATGAGATTTATGAAAAGGTGCTCTACGATGGGGCCACGCACATCAGTATTGCCTCGTTGGGATCTGAAATCGCTGCACGAACGGTCATTATCAATGGCGTGTCGAAGTCTTATGCCATGACAGGGTGGCGAATCGGATACGCAGCCGGTCCAAAAGATCTGATCACTGCGATGGCCAATATCCAGAGTCAGAGCACCTCGAATCCCTGTTCGATCTCGCAGAAGGCCGCAGTCGCTGCGTTGCGCCTGGGGGAGTCTTTCACTCGTCACATGGTGGAAGAATTTTCCCGCCGCCGGAACACCATCGTGGACGGATTGAACAAGATTCGCGGTGTGTCGTGTCGAATGCCGAGTGGGGCTTTCTATGCGTTCCCGAATATCAAAGATGTATTGGGGAAACGTGGTCCCTCGGGTATACTGAAAACTCCGAATGACGTGGCGTATTATCTCTTGAATGAAGCCAGAATTGCAGTTGTTCCTGGTGAACCCTTTGGAAGCCCGGCGCATCTCCGGCTGTCCTATGCCACCAGTATGGCGAACATCACCCGAGGACTTGAGCGACTGGAGCAAGCGTTCGCAAAGTTAGAGTAGTGAGTATTGGCTTATCTAGCTCTATGCCAAGTGAAGAAGGAGGAACGCGGTGCCGATTTACGAATATCAGTGTGAGAGCTGTTCGTATCGTTTCGAAGTGAAGCAGAGCATCAAAGACGATCCGCTCGCAACATGTGAGCGGTGCGGGAAAGCGCTCAGACGGCTGATTTCATCGCCTGGGATCATGTTTAAGGGAAGCGGATGGTACATCACCGACTACTCCGATAAACTCAAACCGCCGTCGGGTGCAGGTACTGAAACCAGTACGACCAAGACGGAAGAGAAAAAAGACTCAGCCCCTTCAACGGCAGCCTCCACAACATCTTCGGCTTCTTCTGCCACACCAGCGGCATCTGCCAGTTCGTCAACGTCTACACCAAGTGCAACGCCCTCCCCTTCACAATAGGATCGAGGACTGTTATCGGATGCCGATTGCGTTTGGAGCGAGGCGTTTGTTTGCCGGTGCCTTGGGAGCACTTTTGGAAGCGGGTCTGGTGCCGGCCTTCACAGTCGGTTTCACCGTTGATTTATGAGGCGGTGCCTTCGGCGCCATTGCCTTCAACGCCTTCGCACGTGCCACATCCAATTGGTTTTGGAGACTGGTGATCATTCCGGTTTTTTCCCGGCTGATGCGGCTTAGTTCATCGATCTGCCCCTGCAGGTCCTGCTTGGTCTTCGATAAGTCTGCGAGTTGGGCCTGAAGCTGAGTCTTCTCTATGGTCAAGGTTTGGGTCTCCGACCGCAGTTGTTCGATCTCAGCCTGCAAGGCCGGAGGCCAATAATCACATCCCGCAAGGCCAAGCACGAAGGTGAGACCAACCAGTGGACTGATTAACCACCTCGGGTGGCGTTTCATAGCCCCTCCTCTTTCATCAGAAATGATCGGTGTATACGAAGTGTTGGTATGGATTGGTATAGAAATGCTGTGCCTCATGCCTGTTGTGCACCGACCGTTGAGGGGAGGTATTCTATCAGATCGCTTGAATCAGCTAAGAAGAAGATCGGCCCCGGCTGTTCGGATCTAGCTCTCCTTCGGTAAGGAGACCTGAGCAGACAGCGTCGGCAAGTCGTCGGGATACGATCGACGTAATTGTTGAATGAGTTGTGCAAGGAGAGTGGATTATCGGGGTTTATGCCTTGAGAGCCCGGTGCGCGATGTCTGTCCGAAAGTGGCATCCTTCAAAGGAGATTGTCTTCACGACTCGATAGGCCTCGCGTTGTGCCTCGAATAATGTCCGTCCTCGACCGAGAACACTGAGGACACGTCCTCCGGCTGTCACGATATCCTTGTCTCGCTGAGCAGTCCCTGCATGGAAGACGACCGAAGAGGCTGAGGTTGTCGCAGCCATCGGGAGTCCAGAGATCACCATCCCCTGCTGATAGGAACCGGGGTAGCCTCCTGACACCATCACGACGCAGACTGCAGCATCTTGATGCCATTCGACTGAGAGCTGCTCAAGCCTATGTTCAACTACTGCTTCAATAATTTCGAGTAAGTCGTTCTTAAGCAATGGCAATACCACCTGTGTTTCAGGATCCCCCATGCGAGCATTGAACTCCAGCACATATGGCGTTCCGTTGACCACCATCAGTCCCGCATAGAGCACACCCTGAAATGGAGAACCGAGACGCGCCATAGCTTCCACCATTGGCTGTAAGACTTCCCGAGCAACTCGATCCTGGAGCTCCGTTGTTCCAAGCGGCGCCGGGCAGTAGGCTCCCATTCCTCCAGTGTTCAATCCCGTATCACCATCACCGACCCGCTTATGGTCTTGCGCCGGCGGCATTGGCACGACCGTCTTACCATCCGTGAAGGCCATGATCGTCAGTTCCTCACCGTCGAGAAACTGCTCGATCAACACCTTCCTCCCCGCAGGCCCGAAGACGGCCTTCTCCATTGAATCCACAATCGCCTGCCTGGCCTGGTCCCGAGTCGTGGCAATGATCACACCCTTGCCCTGAGCCAGTCCATCGGCTTTGATTACGATCGGTAGGTCCTGCCGTTCCACATAGGTCAGTGCGTCCGCGATTTTCTCAAAACTTTTCGCCTGAGCGGTGCGGATCTTCGCTTGTGCCATAACATCCTTGGAGAAGATCTTGCTGGCTTCTACACGAGCGGCGTTCTTGGTCGGCCCAAAAACTCTGAGCCGAGCTCGGCGGAATTCGTCGACGAGGCCCAACGCGAGCGGTGCTTCAGGTCCGATCACCGTCATATCAATCTTTTCTCGGAGAGCGAAGTCTTTTAGGCCGGCAACGTCGTCAGACTTGATCGGGATACATGTCGCCAATGAAGCAATGCCCGCATTACCTGGGGCACAGTACAGAACCGGCTTGCGCGGACTTTGCGCGAGCTTCCACACCATGGCATGCTCACGCCCACCACTACCGACGACGAGAATCTTCAACCAAAGACCTTCTTTCCTTGATAAGCCTGCATGGTGGGAAGAACGTTTGGTGGCTCTGTGCTGTCAGAGCCGAAACTAAAGTTGCGGTCGAGACAGAAGAAGAAACGCTTTCCTCAACCCGAACCTCGACCTCAGCCTCTTCAATCAGTGCCTAAAGTGGCGCATGCCCGTGAGAATCATCGCCATCCCATGTTCATCCGCCGCCTTGACGACTTCCGCGTCTCGGATCGACCCACCCGGTTGGATAACGGCCGTGATGCCTGCTTCCGCTGCGGCATCGAGACCATCACGGAATGGGAAGAATGCGTCGGAGGCCATGACACACCCCTTCACCGGCATTTGCGCCTTCATCGCGGCGAGCTTCACGGAATCGACCCGGCTCATTTGCCCCGCGCCGATTCCAACCGTCTGGCCGGGTTTCGCATAGATGATGGCGTTGGACTTGACGTGTTTACAGACTTTCCATGCAAACGCACAGGCGGCATATTCGTCATCCGTCGGCTTGCGGATCGTCGGCACAGAAAGCGCGCGAAGATCGGTCAAGACACCGAGATCGCGATCCTGGACGATCAGTCCGCCCACCAGTTTCTTCAGATCAAACCCTTCCTGTTTCACCTTTGTCAATGGCCCAACGTCCAACAAGCGAAGATCTTTCTTCCGCTTCAATTCAGCCAACGCATCCTCGGCAAATCCCGGGGCGATGACGACCTCCACAAACGTGGACGTGATTTCCTTGGCGGCCGCCATATCCACCGGACGGTTGAAGGCAATCACGCCACCGAAGGCCGACACCGGATCGGTTTCTCTCGCTTTGACATAGGCCTCAACCGGCGTCGCACCGAGTGCCACGCCACAAGGGTTGTTGTGCTTGATGATCGCAACGGCTGTCTCAGCGTATTCTTTGACCAGTTCCAGCGCGGCATTGGCGTCAAGAAAGTTATTGTAGGACATCGCCTTTCCATGGAGAATCTTCCCACGCGAAACCGAAGGTTCTTTGCTGTCCAATTCACGATAGAAGGCACCCTGTTGGTGTGGGTTTTCCCCATAGCGGAGGGTTTCCGCCAACTCAAACTGAAGCGACAATATCTTCGGAAACTTGACCTCCCCGCCCCGAGTCTGCTTCTCCAGGTAGCCGGCGATCAATGCATCATAGCGTGCCGTATGTTGGAACACCTTCATGGCCAGCTCACGGCGCAGCGCCGGCGTCACCGTATTGGTTTTTACGGCGTCCAGCACCCGGGAATAATCGGCCGGATCGACGACGACCAACACATCGTCATGATTTTTAGCCGCTGATCGCAGCATGGACGGGCCACCGATATCGATGTTTTCAATGGCGTCCTCGAACCGGCAATCAGGCTTGGCAATTGTTGCCTCGAAGGGATAGAGATTCACCACGACGACATCGATGGGTCCGATCCCATGTTGCTTCATCTGTTCGACATGCGCCGGCAGCGACCGTCGACCTAGCAAGCCGCCATGAATCTTGGGGTGCAGCGTTTTCACTCGACCGTCAAGAATCTCAGGCGAGCCGGTATATGCGGCGACATCCGTCACCTTCACTCCGGCGTCGCGCAACGTTTTGGCCGTTCCTCCTGTAGACAAAATTTCCGCGCCAAGTGTTTCCAGTTCCTTTGCCATCTCGATGATTCCGGTCTTATCTGAAACACTGATCAACGCCCGCTTGATGCCGGCCATGTGAGTACTCCTTAGTATCGTGTGTGATGTGGAAGATACGTCGACGACGAAAGGCGTGCGAAGAATAGCAAATGGATGGGGGAAGTTCAAGGCGACCTGGGGCCGACGGCCTCATCTGATGCATAGCAGGATGTTGAAAAAGTCCTCCAACGTCGTTCTCGCGTCGCTCAGAGGCTCAACGTACGGCACAGAGTACGATGATTCATCTCTTCGCTCGCTGCGGCCTTGTTGGAAGGCCTTTTTGAACACCCTGCTGAGTATTCTGATTCGGTCCGTGACCTCGAGAGGCTCAGGATTATCGATGGTCTACATGATTGTTCAACAGCCTGCTAGAACTTCGTTCGTCTACGACGGGTCGGCACAGATGCACTGTCTGTTCCTGCATATCGATGGGAAAGCTCATTACCTGACTTAGTAGCCCCGACAAACGTGTCATTGACGTTGGTACCATCAATCGGGTAACGTCATCTCGGTCATGAAGAGTCCAGACATTCCCCTACATACCCACTCAACTATGGAGGTGCGCTATGCTGGCTGGTCGATTGGTGAGGCTCATCGAGAAAAACTCCGAAAAGCTTTCCCGCGAGCTCAGCGAGAAAGTGTGGAACTCTCCCCGCTGTAGCGACCTACGCAAAGTCCCACCGGACGAACTCCAGGCACGCACCCGTGAGATCTACCAGAACTTGAACAACTGGCTGATGGACATGACCGAGGCAGAGATCGAACGGCGCTACACGGAACTGGGCGCGCGCCGAGCCGCACAAGGTGTCGCCTATAGCCACTTTCTCTGGGCGATTACCGCCACCAGAGAACACATGTGCGCCTTCGTGCAGCGAGAAGGGTTGTCCGACAGTGCGATGGAACTGCATGGGGAGCTGGAGCTGATGCACATCCTCGGCCAGTTCTTCGATCGCGCGTTGTACTACACCGCTGTGGGGTACGAGCGTGAACGTGCCCGCATCGGAACGAACCTCCGCCGACGCAAGGAGGATCAGCAGAAAGTACTCATCTAACGTCCTGCACGAGTGGAACTCGTGTTATTCACAGGCCTTAGGGGCTCACTGCATCAGAGTGGGCCCATAATTACCCTCCTTACAGATCCCTTCTCGGTTTTTGGGCATTGTTCTAAACGTAGCGATCTCTCCAGTTTTTCAAAGTCCTGAGACGATCGGCCCGTTCTTCAAAACGGTGGACGGCTAATGAATCCACCAACATTCGGCTCGGCAAGTTCGGCCGCTCTGTGTTGGTCTCATGGCGGCTCATGACCGAATGGCTTGACGGCCATTCACCAGTGGGTTCATCGTCGACAACTGGAATGGATTGTCGGAAAGCTGGTTAGAGAGGCAGGAACTGAGGGATAACCATGCCAGACTTACCATTGTAGATCGTCACCACTCAGCCCCCAGCCTATCAATGACGATCTGGTGTACCACGGCGTACTTCCCAAGTGTCGAGAGGTACACAGCCGCCTCCGCTATATCGAAGGGGTCGATCTTTTCGCTGCGCTCGATATCCGCCGAAGATGCATCCACCAACTCATCCGCCACAGCTCCAGGACAGATCGCGCTGACCTTAATATGGTGGGGCCGGCCTTCGTCAGCCAATGATTTCGTAAGCGCCATGATGCCGTGCTTCGAAGCACTATAGGTTCCAGTTCCCGCCCAAGCTTGCAGTCCAGCCACGCTCGACATGTTGATGATCACTCCACCGCCCTGCTGCTTCATTTGCCGGAAGCCCGCACGACAGCAAAAGAACGTGCCACGTAGATTGACATTCATCACGTGATCAAATGCCTGAGTGCTCGTGTCAGCCAAGCGACCGCCGCCGCCGATACCGGCATTGTTGACGAGAATATCAATCCTGCCATAATGGGCTACGGTGTCGGCGATGAGTCGATTCACTTGTCGCTCATCGGCCACATCGGTCTGAATGGCCGACGCCTCCCCACCGTGCATCCTGATTTGTGACACAGTCTGCTCACATAACTGCAACCGCCTGGCGGCAACGATCACCTTCGCCCCTTCCTGACCGAACCGAAGGGCAATGGCCTTGCCGATCCCGCTGCTGCTGCCCGTGACAATTGCGACCTTGCCCTTCAACCGTGACATATTACGTATCGTTTCGGAGCGATTCGAGCATAGCGTTCGCAGACTGTTCCAAGATCGTGACACCTCTCGTTAGAACCGAGAGGCCATGAGCGTGATGTCCGCTCTTGCCCACGCGTTCTCACGTTCCTTGTGAATCTTCTGAGCCTCTATCTCCCGCTGTTGAGCCATCAGACTTTGCTCAAGTCCCAAAAGTGCTTAACCATTGTGTGGATGTCAACGGAGATCTTCTCCGGAGACAGGCTCAGCGTCGACAAGCCTGCCTGCTTCAAGCAAGACTGCGCTTAGGACATGGCGCATAGGAATCAGCCTATAGTCCCAAGGCTGCAGATTCATGATCGCCTCAGCATACAACGCGCCGGCTGTGGCGTCTTCCGGGTATTTTTGCCAGGGAATTTCATCGCGTCAGCATAATCGCGTCAGCATAGGTGCGATCAAGTTCAGCGCGTGGCGAGCGTTTTCCATGCGGCCGCTCCTCGCGATGGCATACGGAATGCGGTGACGGCCCATGTAGCCGGAAGATCGTGCGTACCAGGCACGACACCAAGTGACGGTGCCTGCCTGGCAAAGGCATCACGGTGAACCCGCTGTATTTGCCTGGCTTCCTCTTGGGACAGCGGTCGGCCCGGCTTCACGCAGCAGCGCACAGAGCATCGGTCGCCGCTCATGCCGATCTGGCGATGAATGCGCCAGACGGGCAGAGCTCGATATCGGCGGCCTCTGTCGTTTCTCTCCAGACCAACGCATGTTGATCCACACTGTCCACCAGCGTGCCATCATGATCGAACAGGAACGCCAGGACATCGGGATCGGAATGAACTGCCTCAACGATCAGCGTTCCAACTTGGCATCCATTGTGATCGTCGTGTTCAAGAGCCGAGAGATCGGACAACCGGTCTTAGCCGCCTTGGTGGCCTTGTCCCAGGCCGCTTCATCAGCCTTGGGCACCTTGCCTCTGACGTTCAGAGCGATGTTCGTCACGGTCCACCCCGCCTCCACCTTATCGAAGGTGACGGTGGCCGTCGTTTCCAGTTTCTCCGGTGTCAGGCCGGCCTCGCCCAACTGAGCCGAGAGCGCCATGGCAAAACAACCGGCATGGGCGGCGGCGACAAGCTCTTCCGGGTTTGTGCCTTTGCCGTTCTCGAACCTGGTTGAGAACGAGTATTGTGTTTGTGAGAGGACTCCGCTTTCTGTGGAGACAGTGCCCTTCCCGCTCTTCAAATCACCTTGCCAGATCGCAGACCCAGTGCGTTTCATAATGCCCCCCATATGAGAAGAGAAATTGAATGACGACAATCAGTAGACCAATCGTCTACCGATCCCTTTTCAAAAGTTGTGGCATTATGTGCCACGGAGAAGTTCAATTGAGCTAGGGTTTACCCGAGTCCTAAGCGCAGTGTCGCTAAGAGTTTGTTTTATCGGAGGCATGGAGGCGCGTGACGAACTTGCAGTGACGATGCAGGCGAGGATTATTGTGATCGGAAATAGGAGGTTAACCAAGAGTCGCTTCCAACTTCACGTTCAGTTCGATTTTGGATGTTCGGGTAGCGCGCAACGGACATCACTTCTGTCGACTCTTGCTCACTCAGTCGATTCGTTTTGGGACCATCTGTTCAAGTTGAGCAAGAAACGGACGCTGACCCACAAGGATCTTTCGATGCGCCGTGGACAGATCGAACCATTCGGCGCGATCCACTTCTGGAAAGTCCTGAAACCTCCCTGACTTCGGCGGCCATTCCATCCGGAAACTGGTGCTCCGGATCGACGTGGCGTCGATATCGCCCTCCACTGCCCAGACGGAAATGACTTTCCCACTCGACTGGCGCACGGGTCTCAGAGGAACCATCTCACCAGAAATGTCAAAACCCGTTTCTTCATGAAATTCCCGCTTGGCAGCCTCCAGCGAATCGGTACCTTCGTCATACTCACCCTTCGGAATCGACCAGGCTCCATCGTCCTTCTTTGCCCAGAAGGGGCCGCCAGGATGAACCAGCAAGACTTGAATCGCGTGGCTCCGTGTTCGATAGAGCAGGATCCCGGCACTCAGCTTTTTCCCCATGCTTTGGCTTACGCCGAATAGGATCACAATTTCCAGTGAGAAATACGAAGCCGAGAGCGGATCTTAAGCCGCTACCTGGGCGGGCTGTGAATGATCGTGCGCTTGACGCGTTCGCAAGCGCCAACTCAGGGCAACCATCAGGATGCCGAACACAATGGCATACGCGCCGAAATACCATACCAGCCCGATGGCGCCGGCATCAGGAAAAAATGCGAGGAGAAAGCCAAGGGCTACTGACAGGAAACCCGAAAGGGCTAACAACCACTCCCCCTCTATTTCTTTGCGCA
>Ga0073934_10009221_pt1 | contig 12740 bp, 11 predicted proteins | sample LarsenN4metaG_FD_76834 | JGI IMG/M metagenome (GOLD analysis project Ga0073934, IMG submission 76834) | Hot spring sediment bacterial and archeal communities from British Columbia, Canada, to study Microbial Dark Matter (Phase II) - Larsen... ...
ACGGAAACGAAGCTGGCCCGGGAGGGGATTCCCGCGCGGGTTCAGGGACGCGTAAAACGCCCCTACTCCGTGGCGCAGAAACTGCGGCGGCAGAGGATCGACATCGAGCAGGTTTACGATCTGCTGGGGATCCGCATCATTACCGATTCGGTTCGCAACTGCTACGCCGCGCTCGGCGTGATCCATAACGAATGGCATCCGATTCCGGGTCGAATCAAGGATTTCATCGCGATTCCGCGGCCGAACAAATATCAGTCGCTGCATACTTCCGTAATCGGGCCGAACGGGATCAATTTCGAGGTTCAAATCCGGACCGACGAGATGCACCGGCTCGCGGAAGAAGGTATCGCCGCGCACTGGAAGTATAAGGAGGGCAAGAAAGGTCCGGCGCAGGACGACCAGCGGATCGCATGGCTCCGGCAATTGGTGGAATGGCAGCGCGAACTGCGCGACCCGGCCGAGTTCATCTCGAATCTCAAGGTGGATCTTTACCCCGAGGAGGTGTACTGTTTCACTCCGAAAGGGAAGGTGATCGTGCTGCCGCGCGATGCGTCACCGATCGACTTTGCCTATTCGATTCACAGCGACGTGGGACACACCTGCACGGGAGCGAAAGTGAACGGGCGCATGGTGCCGCTGAAGCATCAACTGCGCAACGGCGACGTGGTGGAGATTCTCACGCAGAGCAATTCGCAGCCCAGCCGCGACTGGTTGAACTTCGTCAAGACGGCTCGTGCACGCAATAAGATCCGCCATGTAATCAACGCCACGGAGCGGGAAAAATCGATCGAGTTGGGGCAGAAGTTCCTGGAGCGCGAAGCGCGCCGCATGGGAGTCGCGCTGAGCCGCATTTCGAAGAGTCAAATGGAGGCAGTGGCAGCCGAGTACGGCTACAGCAAGATCGAAGATCTGCAGGCCGCTCTCGGTTGGGGCAAGTATTCGGCCAGGCAGATTCTACAGAAACTCGCCCCGGAAAGCGCTGAATCCGCCCCCCCGGCGCCTGCCGATATCCAGGCTCCAACGGCCGTCCCGGGTCTGACAGAAGCCGAAGCCAAGGACTTGGTCATCCAGGTGAAAGGGATTGACGACCTGCTGACCTATCGCGCCAAATGCTGCAATCCGATCAAGGGTGAGCCTATTGTCGGCTACGTCACCCGCGGCAAGGGTGTCGCTGTACATTCCCGAAACTGTACGAACGTCCAGAACCTGATGTATGAAGCGGAGCGGCGGATCGACGTGGAATGGGTGCGCGGCGGGTCAAACGACGCGTATCACGTCCGGCTGGTGGTTCACACGGACGACCGCACTGGCATGTTGAATCAGCTCACGCAGGTTTTGTTCGATGAACGCTGCAATATCCGCAGCGTAGAAGCGCGCTCGGAGACACAGCGCCTGGATGGCGCGATCGTCGAGATGACCATCGAGGTGCGCGATCAGAAGCAATTGCAGCGCATCATCTCCGCCATGCGGCGCATCTCGGGCGTGCGCGATATTGAGCGAGTCCGCTAAATGACAATGAATCCTGTTTCAACCGATCCTGAACACATCGCGATTTCCAAGTCGAGAGGCATGAAGATCGACTGGAGCGATGGCCATCGCAGTGAGTATAGCTGCGAGTATTTGCGCGATGAATGCCCCTGCGCTACTTGTACCGGTTCCCATGGCACGGAGCCGCAGAAGACTTCCTTCTCCAAGCCCGCGGGTGCAGCAAACCCGTTCCAACTTTACACTCCGAAGCCGAAAATGGTGGATATCGAGGAAGTTGGGACGTATGCGGTCCGCATTCGCTGGAACGACGGTCACCAGTCTGGCATCTACAGCTACGAGCATCTGCGGAAGATATGCCCGTGTCCCGAATGCCAAATGCTGCGTCACGCCCCGTGATAGGATTTGCGTCATGATGATGCTGCGATCAATTGCGCTCGGTCTCTTGTTGGCAATCCTGAGTCTGGCCGCCGACTACAACGTCTCCGGAACCTGGCAATTCGAGGTGCAGACACAGATGGGTAGCGGCACGCCCACCTTCGTATTGAAGCAGGAGGGGAGCAAAGTGGCCGGCACCTACTCCGGGCAGTTGGGTGAAGCCAAAGTGACAGGCAAGGTGGAGGGGAACAGGATCGAGTTAGAGTACTCGATTGCTCCGGCAGGTGAATCGATCCTGGTAAAGTACACGGGTACGATTGAATCCGCCACGTCGATGAAGGGCAAGTCGGCCTACGGTGATCTGGGAGAGGGCACCTGGACCGCGAAGAAGCAGTAAGCCTGACAACGGCCAGGGCGTTCCCATAGTAAACTGGAGTGCCTGGAGGGCTGGGACGCTTGCTGGTGATTCGAGATGCTCAGATGGAAGCCTTCTCGAAGCTCAGCGAAAGCGAGTTTCAGTCGCGCGCCTTCAAGCACTTGCAGCAGGTATTGCCGGAGCTCTGCTCTGCCATGGGCGAACCCGCAGTGCGCCAGAGCATTGCGCAGGCGTACCGCAAAGCGCGTGCCTATGGGCTTACCTACGAGTTGGATATTCTTCGCTACCTGAACCTTATGTACGTTCTGGGTTTTGGTTTCGACACCGACAGCCGTTACCCGTGGGCGTCGGAGATCTTGTCCGATTCGGCTCTGCGGTCCGGAACCAAGGCCCGCAAGCTGATGACTGCGGCACGCACAGCGCTGGCGGAAAGGAAGGCATCCGGTGGCTGACAGCGCGCCTCCACCGCCTGCCGGCGACTCGAGTACACTCGACCAACTGGACGCCAATGCGCGGTCTTGTGCGGCGTCTCGCGACCCGTCCAAGCCGCTCGCGCCGTGTCCGGCGAAGACGTGGATCGGCGTGCGGCTGGTGGACATGGATGGGCAACCCGTTCCCGGCATTTTGTGCCATATCAAATTGCCCGACGGCAGCGAGGAATCCGCCAAGCTGGACGATGCCGGCAGCGCCCGGTGGGACAATCTCGATCCCGGCTCGGCGGACATCAGCTTCCCTGAGTTGGACGGCCGGGAATGGTGGGCTCAGGGCAGCAAGGGCGGAGCGCCGGTTTAGCGTCATGGGAACCTATCACACCATCAAGCAGGGCGATCACCTGGTTAAGCTGGCCAAGCAACACGGTTTCCTGAACTACAACACCGTGTGGATGGCGGGCGAGAATGCGGAACTGCGGGCCAAGCGGCCTGATCCGAACGTGCTGTATCCGGGAGATGTCGTGTTCATCCCGGATAAGGTCGAACGCTTTGAACGCCGCCCTACCGGGCAAACTCATGTTTTCCAGCTCGATCTCCCCAAGCTGAAACTCCGGATAAAAATTCGGGATTTCGATAACCTGCCCATGGCTGGCTTGGATTGTGTGCTGACGGTGGAAGGCCGGGAGTACAAGCTCACCACGAATGGCGATGGGCAGATTGAACAGGATATTCCGCACCATGCTGAGTCCGGCACGCTTGCGATTCCGGCGCTGGACATTGAATACGCGGTGCACCTGGGTCACATCGACCCCGTGGAACAGGAGTCGGGCTGGAAGGCGCGGCTGGTCAATCTCGGATACTACTTTGGTGATATCAAGGACCCGGAAGAGGACCAGCGCATCAGTTGGTCTCTTGAGGAATTTCAGTGCGATTACGGTCTGACGGTCACCGGAAAACCGGACGCCGCGACAAAGGCCAAGTTGAAAGAAGTTTACGGAAGCTGATCGGAGAGCGCTGTGGCTGCACATGACGAAGAAGGCGCCATCATTGAAGCGCCGGATGAAGGGATTATCGGAGAACATCCGCGTAGGCGGCAGCAGCCGTTCTTTGCCTCGACAGCGACGGCGGCGACCTTCAATGTGCTGGGCTTTGACCTGGAGCCAATCGCGTGTCTTCACCTCGGCGATATCCTGTTTGATTTTGATTCCTCTTTCGTTCTTCCATCAGCGGCGAGGATTTTGGCCGGGTTGGCTGGCTTGCGCGAGAAGCGTAGGAACAAAGCCGGAGAGTTGCCGCCCATTTCGGTATTCGGGCACGCCGATCCCGTCGGCGATATCGAATACAACAAGCAGTTGAGCGGCAGGCGGGCGAAGGCAATTTATGGCGTACTGCTGCACGATGCCGACGTTTGGGAGTCCCTTTACAACTCGCCACATGGCGGCGACAACTGGCAGACAAACGCAAGCGTAAAGGGCTTGCGGGCATCACTCGGGTTGCCATCCACTGCCGCGCGGAAAGATGTCTTTCGCGCCTACATGAAGACGCTGATCCCGGCGCCTGTCACCAAGGCTGACTTCCTGGGTAAAGGAGCTGACAAAGACGGCAAGGCCGACTTCCAAGGCTGCAGCAAGTTCAACCCGCTGGTGTTGCTTTCCACCGAGGACAACAAAACTCTGACGACCGCGCAACGGAATGCGGCCAACATGCTGAACCGGCGCGTCGTCATTTATCTTTTCCGCCCGGGTATCAAGCTTACCCCTTCTTTGTGGCCGTGTCCCGCGGCTCTGGCGCCTTCAGCCGGCTGCAAGAAACGGCTATTTCTGGATGCGACGAAACGGATGACACCGGGCAGCGAGCGGCGCGAGCACACAAGGGCGTCCGATACGACCTTTGCCTGCCGGTTTTATGACCGGATCGGGGGGCCGTCACCCTGTGAACGCGTGCTCAAAATCTATCGCATCCGGCTTTTCGATTCGCTGGCCAACCCGCTTCCCGCTGCGCCATTTTTTCTGATCTCGGGAAACATGAAGCTGTTGGGGCGAACTAAGAGCGACGCCTTCGTGACCATCCGCGATCTGAAGGTCCCCACTTCAGTAACTGTCTTCTGGAGCAAGCCCAAGCCGGACGACACGCCGCTTTCGCCGCCGCCGAAAGAGACAGATAAATTTGAGTTTGTGCTCGAGATCTTCGTCGACTTCGACGATGAGAGCGAGACCAAGGCGGCAGAACAGCGCCTGCACAATATTGGCTTTGTCGGCGCAGTGCTGGCCGATCGGGTACGGGCGTTTCAGACCGAGTACAAGGACCGGTTCGGGCTAACACCAACTGGAGTTCTCGATCCCAAGACCAAGGCGGCCTTAAAGACAGTGAATGACGATTGCGATCCGCTGGTGAAACCAGCGCCGGCAAAGTGAGCGGCTATGGGCAACCCGGCTAATCCCCCAGTGCCTCAGTCGCCTGGAGTTCCAACACCGAGCGGGGAACTGATTGTCACGGTGATGGACCCGGCAGCCAATCCACTGCCCGGTTCCGTTACCGTCAAGCTCCCGAGCGGCGATTGGACAATCGACTGTGACAAGAAGACTGGCATTGCACGCTTCTCTCCGATTCCGGTTGGCAAGCACAAAGTGATTGCCAGTCACACTGGGCACGGACCCGTACCCTCAGGCGGCAATCCTTTTAAGCCTGGGCCAGTTGAAGACACCGTCAATGTCACGCCCAGCCCGGACATCACCGAACGGAATGCGATCCTCACTCTGCCGAGAGGTTATCTGAGAGTACAAGTACGCAAGACCGATCACAAAACGCCGCTGCCGAACGTACCGACGGAAGTCCCGGGCCTCGGCGCGAAGAAAACCGACTCTTTCGGCATTGCGGATTACGGGTCGGTTCCACCCGGCGTATTCTTTGACATCTTCGCCGGCGAGGCCAATCCAACCAAGAAGCCTTTTTTTGGAAAGCCGGATGCCAGCAAAGGCCCCGCGATTCTGGATCGCGTGGACTCGAAGAAATCGCTCGCGGTTGGCGAAGTCGCGACAATCCCCCTCGAGTTGGAGGAAAAGAAGCTCGAGATCATCAAACTTGACGATCACTTCGCTCCTTCCAAGGAGAACCTCGATATCCACATCGCCGTACTGGGACTGGAGGGCCGGGTCATCAAGCTGGTAATCGAAGGTGAAAACTATGCCGGCAAGATCATGGTCGAAAGGGACCTTAAGCCCGACGAGACTAAAGATACAGCCGATCGCACGCTGACTTGGGACGGCAAAATCGAAGTTGGCGCCAAGAAGGACCAGTTCGCCAATCCGCTGCTCGGTCCCTTCAAAGTCAGGATCTCGCACGATGATGCCAAGCACCTGGGAGTTCTCAAGGACGAGAAGCCGTTCAAGATCCTTTATCACTCCATTGAGTTGAACTTCGGAAAGCACACGCCAGACGGCGCCGCGCCGCCCGAATCCGAGCAGACCAAGTTCGTGCAGTTCAAGTTGAACGAATTAAACTACGACGCCGGGCCCGTCAATGGAACGGTGTCAGCAGTCACCACGAATGCAGTGCGACGCTTTCAGCGCGCAAACTACCAGGCGGGAGTGACTCCGCCAGTCCGCTTGACTGTAAACGGCACAATCGACGCGACGTTGATCTCCGCGTTAAAAGCCGCATCCCCCCGGCAGGTGTTCGAACCCGGCAAGAGCATCACGCAGGATTCGAAATTCTACATCTACGATAATTTCATGAACGATCCGAACGCCGCTTTCGTCCAAGGGGCGCTGACGGAATTCGGCGCGAGTCCACCTGCGGGTAATCGAAAGACTTTCGCCGAGAATCTGATGGAACGTCCGTTCATCCCACTGGAAGTGGAAGTGAAACTCCTGAACAAAGCCGGAAGCGGAGTTTCGGCGCCGGATGCAGTGGGCGAGGTTCCGGTCTCCTGGGAGGTCAACGACGCGCCGGAAGACACCAGTGTCCTGGCCGGCGCCACGGCGGAGGCCAAGACCTTCATCAAACGTGCGCGTGAGATCGGGGCGACGGCCACGGTTGCCGGCGCGGCGCGCATCGACGGCAACGGCGACAACGCGCTGGACACGTTCGATGGAGTACGCAAGAGCACGGATGCCGCGTACATCCAGTCTTGGTTCCCGAACGATAGCGGCAACAAGCTGGATCCTTTTTCCATCGATCGCTACGATTCGGAATCGCGCGCTGGCAAGACATTCCATTGTGCGGTGGTGAAAGCATTCTGGGATGCGGCCAAGCACGCGCGCTGCAAAGGGCGCGCGGGAATCTACTTCCGCTTCAGCTTCAAGGGCGGCGACAACGCCAAAGTGCGCGCCGCGCTGTTCTTCAAGGGCCTGCCGAACGAAGCGACCCTGGTGAACGATCACAAAAGCGTCGCCGCCAATCTCATCAAAGAGACCGGACGCTGGACTGTCTGGCGCAGAACCCGAATCAGCGCCTACTGCCCGATGGTCAATCCGCCACCGCGGACTAGCGGCCTCCCCGATTGGGCTGACATTCGCGACCGTTGGAAACAGGCGTTTATTGAGGTGGAGAATAACGGCAACCCGCTCCAGAATCTGGTCTACACCACAGTGGTGCCGGAAGCCACATACAAGGCAGCGATTACGGGCATGCCCTCGCCGAACTCAGCGGGGTCGCCGGCGGCGGCAGCTCTGATTTACCGTCCCACCGCTGTTTATGGCGGCGCAATCCCGGCTCAGGGGGCTGCGGAGACGGCCCTGGCGTATGTCAACCGGGCCCGCACGGTGATGCAGAACTGGTGCCGCGATCCAATCAACGCGCTGCTCAAAGTAATCCACGATCATGCCCGGCTGACGAGTCCGGAGGGCTTCGTGATTTTCGATTTCCGCGTTCACGATCCGATTACCGGGCGGGATCCGGATGGCGCCGGGGGCTTTAAGCCTGGCCTCCCTGCCAACCCAGCCGCAAGAAATGTGACCAGCGGAGTTCCGGGCTATGTGCGCTGCTCGGGCGCAGTGACGATGAACGTCGACAATCCGTACAACGTGAACTGTTATCTCTGTCATGAGTGCGGCCATGCCCGGTTCCTTTACCACCACACGTTTGTGAACGAGGCCCCGAGTTCTGGGACGGCGACCAGCGCCAACGCTTCCCATCACGACGCCGATCAGCCCAAGTGCACGATGAGCTATGCCGTTCCCCCGGACACGCCGGATCAATGGCGCTATCATTTCTGCGGCAAGTGCCTGCTGCGGCTCCGGGGCTGGGATGTCACCACGTCGTTGCCCAGCAAATACACCTGAGGATACTCGATGCCTGACCAGCTCCAGATCTCCCTTTCGGCCGCGCAGGAGCGCTTTCTTGTGGGCGAGAGCCTGGTGTTTACGCTCTCGCACAATGTGACATCCGCTCTGGATATGGAGACGGTGGAACTGAACCGTTATCGAACGCGCATCCGCTTAACGAAAGCGTCTGAAACTGGGCCGCATACCGTCGAGTTCAGCGGAGCGGACTACATCAGGCTCCACAAGATACATCCTCTGTCGGGGATCGGAATCTCGTTCCATGCTCCGGCTGGCAGCTCCTGGACTTCGCCCCTCGACCTGCTCAACTATACGTCGCCGCTTGAACCCGGCAGCTACCGGGTCGAGTTGAGCTACCGCTACGGAGACACGGAACAGGAAACGGTTCAGACCAACGCCGTCTACTTCGAAGTTGTTCCGGCAAAGCTGCTGGGCTGCCGGTACCGCTGGTTTGGAACAGGCGTCCCGCACCACCAGCTGGGCTGCCTCTGGACAGCGCGCGAGGAGGACCGCACGCACTGGTTCTACCAGGCGAGCGACAAAACCAGTCCGGCGGGCATCGAGTTCGCCACGCGCGTGTTGACGCCGGATTTCAGCATCGAAACCCCACCCCGGCTGGCGCACATCAACGACATAGCGGATATGCATTTTCTCCGCTACGTAGCCTGGACCGAGCCGGGAATGCTGGGCTGGCTTACGGTACATCGTGAGGGCGTTTTCGGGGAGCCCCAGCGGATGGACCACGATCTGCGTGTGGCGATCCTGGCCGAACCGCCGCTCCAACGGCGGGATGGTGGATTCAACGCCGTGCTCGTGGGAAGGGACTCCGCGGTTATGGCCGGCATCGAACCGTCAGGCGAAAGGCGCTGGCGCCCCATGCCAGTGCCGGGCACGCCTGCCTCCGCTGTGGTTGTCTGGGATGACGAGGAGAACGGCGAAGGTTGGTTGTTCAGCGCGGCGCATGAAGCCACCCGGATCTATGCTTCGCGACTCGGCGAGCCCTGGCAGGTGCACGAATTGGACGCTCAAGCGCCTGTGCTCCAGCTTGCCGTGCAGCAATGGCACGGTCGCGGAACCATTCTTGCGTTAACCCAGGACGAGCACAATCTGGCGGTCCTGGCTTGGGACGCGCACGATCCTCAACTACACACGCGCCGCAGCTACGATCTGGAGAAACTGGAGCTCCAGCGCCACGACTATGTGGATGCCGCAGCCGCAGCGGGAAGCCCGGATCTGGCGGTGTTATTGCGCGGTCCGGAATCATGGGTGGTGCTGTCGGCGCAACAGCGCTTCGAGCTGCCACGTGATAAAGGAACGCCGCGCCTGGTGACGTACCCGGATGGCTTGTTTCTCGTTTACCACGACCCGAACCGCGGATTCCAGGCGCTGCGCCTGGGGGAACCGCCACCCGAACCACGGATATGACGCCGACGCGCTGCGCCGTTCTGTGCTTGCTTGCAGCCACACTCGGCGCGCAACCGGCGCGCAGCCCGCTTTCGCTTCGGGTGAAGGCGCAACGGGCGACTGTGGCCGCCGGAGAGGGCATTGTCCTCGATCTCCACGTTCAGGTCCGGTCGGCCCTCAGGATGGAAAGCGTCGAATTGAACCGGGATCGCACGCAGGTAGTGGTTACTTCGCTTGACAACCCCAAAGCGCCGCGCCGGCTGCTGACCGGCCGCGATCATATCCGCTTGCACGGAGTTCCGGCCCTGAGCGCGATCGGCTCGGAGTTCGATGTCAAGCCCGGAGACGCTTGGACGGCGCAATTGGATCTTCTGCAATACAGCCTGCCTTTGGAAAGAGGCCGTTATCGGATTGAGACGGCCTACCGCTACGGGGCCTCGGAGAAGGAAGCCGTTCAGGGCAATCCCATCGATGTGACGGTGGAGAGCGCTGGCCTGGAAGCTGCTCAATGCCGTTGGTTCGGAGACGGCGAGCCCCGCCGGCATCTGGAATGCCTGTGGCGCGTCCGTCATGGGAAGGAAGCCGTGACGCTCTATCAGAGCGCCGGGGCGCGGGAGTTGAACGCGGTCCGGCATGCAGTTCGCGTCCCGGGTCTGCCGTCTGCGGGCAGGCCCCGGCAAGGACCTGTCCTCGCTCACCTGAACGATGCGGCGGGTAACCACTTCAGCCGCTACGCTGTTTGGCTGCACGGCCGCAACATCTGCTGGATGGCTGTCCAACCCCGCGGCGCGGCAGGTTCTTCAAAGTGCGGTCCTCACGGCTTACAGGAAGGCGCCCTCCTCGCCGAACCGCCGCTGCAAACGAAATCCGGTGGGCTGTTCGCCGTCGTAACCACCCCCGGATCCACTTCGGTTGTTCAGGCCGCAGCCGGTGGTAACGTGGATTACCGCTTGCTGCCACTCGGCAGTGCGGGCTCCGCAGTGGTGGTTTGGTCGATCAATGAAACAAAGCCATCCGGCCGGCTGTATTTGTCGGGCGCGCGTTTGCGGAGCGTGGACCTCGAAACCGGCCAGCAACAGGAACTCGGCGAAGGGGGCGCTTCGCCCCGTTTTCTTGTGGATCAGTGGCAGGGCAATGGACAGGTATTCGCAATCTCGGGAACCGAGTCACTTACCGTGAAACGTATCGGCGGCGGCGAACCTCGGAAATGGGCGATGCGCGCAGCCGGCCAATATCGGGAAGCTGTGCTTACCTCTACCGCTGAACCACCCACGCTTGTGTTCGAAAGCCCGGACGCCTGGAAGTTTCTGGCTCTGACCGCTGGCGGCGGGCAGATCCTGAGCCGCGCGAATTCCGGGACCTACGTCGCAACAGTGGCGGCGGATTCCGGCCTTTATGTTATCGCGCATAACCCAGACCAGGGGTTGAAGGCGATCGGGCCGGCATCCAGGGCAGCCAATTAGGCAAGCGGTCCCAAGGCTTGGCGGCCGCTCTCTGGGGACGTCTTCAACGGTCCGCGATCAGCGGTTACTGCCCCTTCGCCTTTTTCACTTCTGCCGTCAGCGCTGGCACTACTTCGAACAAGTCCCCGACAATGCCGTAATCCGCAACTTCAAAGATCGGCGCGTTCGGGTCCTTGTTCACCGCAACGATCGTTTTGGAGCCTTTCATGCCCACAAGGTGCTGAATCGCTCCCGAGATGCCGATGGCCAGGTAAACTTTGGGCGCCACTGTTTGTCCGCTGCTGCCGACCTGGCGTTCCATGGGAAGCCAGCCGTTGTCGCAAATCGGCCGGGAAGCCGCAATTTCGGCTCCCATCGCGCGGGCAAGTTCTTCCACCATGGCGATGTTCTCCTGCTCCTTGATGCCGCGCCCGACCGATACAATCAGCTCCGCCGCACCAAGGTCTACGGCGCGCGCCGACTCCCGGAACGGCTCCTCCGGCTTGGCCCGGATGACGCCGGGATCGATTGCAACTTCGACCGCTTCCACCGTTGACGAGCCCGCTTCGAGTTGATCCGCGCGGAAGGCGCCCGCTTGGATGGAGGCGAACACAACTCCGTCCGCGGAAGGGCGAAGGTCGGCGTTCAGTTTGCCCTGGAACAACTGCCTTTGGAGGACGACTTGGCCGCTCTCGGCGCGGAAACCGATAACGTCGCTGACCATCACACGACCGAAGCGTGTGGCTAGTTTTGGCGCGAAGTCCCGCACTTGATAGGTGTGAGGGAAGAGCACATATGCCGGTTGCCTGCTCTGAATCAGCTCCGCAAGCGCGGCCGTAAAGCCGTCGGCGGTGTATTGGGCAAGCGCGTCATGCTCGACTGCAAAGACCCTTTCGAGCTTGTAGCTGGCGAGATCGCCGGCCAGCCCCGCCGCACCCGCGCCCATCACCACCGCAGATACAGGCTGCCCGGTCGATTGCGCGAGTTGCTGCCCGGCCACAAGCGCCTCCAGCGACATCTTATGCCAGGCGCCCTTATTCTGCTCGGTCACTACCAGGATGCCGTTGCTCATAACGCACGCACCTCAAAGCGGAGCTTTTCGACCAGCTTGGCGGCGGCGGTTTTGGCATCGCCGTCCAGGATCTGCGTTTGCTTGGTTCGTTGCGGCATGTAGACACTCGCCAGAGATACGGCCGGGCCCGCGCCGGCGCTCAGATCTGCGCCCGAAATTCGCTTGATCTCTTTCGTTTTCGCCTTCTTGATACCCATCAGGGTGGCGTAGCGCAACTTGTTGATGCCCGATTGAATCGTCAACAGCGCAGGCAGCGGCAATGTCACGTACTGAAACCAGCCGTCCTCCAACTCCCGCTTCACTCTTAGGGAGCCGTCCTGCTTTTCCACCTGCATGATGATAGTGCCGTGGGGCAGATTCATCAGTTCCGCCATCACAACGCCCACCTGGCCTGCTCCGAGGTCGTCGGACTGCAAGCCGGTCAGGACGAGGTCGGGAGATTCCCCCTGTGCCGCCTGGGCCAACAGCCGCGCGATCCCCAGCGTGTCGAGCTGGTTGATATTGTCTTCTTCGATATGAATCGCACGGTCAGCACCCTTCGCCAGAGCCTCGCGAATGCTGGATGCGGCACGTTCCGGGCCGGCGCACAATACGACCACTTCGCCGCCGTGCTTCTCTTTGAGCTGGAGTGCCTCTTCCAGGGCGTAAGCGTCCGGCTCGTTAATCTCGAACGAAAGGTCGGACTCGTCGATCCATTTGCCTCCGGCGGCGATCTTCAATTGCGAGTCGCGCGAAGGTACCTGCTTCAAGGCAACAATGATCTTCATGGATTTTTGCGGAACCGGCAATTACCCTGCCGCCGGGTCTATCAACCATCGTACCGCTTGAAAATCAGACTGCCGTTGGTGCCGCCGAACCCGAATGAGTTCG
>Ga0073934_10009222_pt1 | contig 12739 bp, 6 predicted proteins | sample LarsenN4metaG_FD_76834 | JGI IMG/M metagenome (GOLD analysis project Ga0073934, IMG submission 76834) | Hot spring sediment bacterial and archeal communities from British Columbia, Canada, to study Microbial Dark Matter (Phase II) - Larsen... ...
CGGGCGGTGCCTTACGGGAGAGCGCGGGCGGGCTCAGCGACGAAGCCAGGGGAAATGATCGCAGGCCGCAGTCTTACCGCAGATGCGATGCGCCAGAGATCGTCCGCTCAGCTTTCCAGCTTGAGCCGCCAGGTGCGGGAGCCGAGGCGGAGTTGCTGGCCGGAGGCGAGGGGGACGATCTCGCCGGGGCGCAGCGTGGTGTGGTCGACCTGCACGGCGCTGTTGTTGGCGGTGGTCTCGATCCAGAAGCAGCCGCGGAAATGATGGATGCGGCCCTGCACCTCGGCGAGGGCGGGGTCGGCGAGCGAGAGGGCGTTGGAGCGGCTCGTGCCGAAGGAGGCGTCGCTGAGCAACCAGAAGGCGTTGAGCGGCTGGGCGTCGGAGGAGACGACCTCGAAGCGCACCGCGCCGCGCTGGGGCAGGGGGGCGGTGTCGGGTCCGGCCCACTGGCGCAGGTTGGCGATGACGGGGCCGGCCTCGGAGGCGGGGGCGATGCGATCGAAGTCGACCTCGACGGCGCCGGCGAGCAGGAGGCGGCCCTGGCGCGGGAGCGCGGTGCCCTTGTCGTCGAGCGGGATGTTGTCGAAGAGGGTGCCGTTGGCGCTGGCGTAGTCGCTGATGACGATGCCGTCGGCGGTCAGCTCGGCGATGGCCTGCACCTTGCTGACGCGCTTGGATTTCTCGTCGTTGCTTGGGTTGCGGGGCAGAACCCAGGCGATGAAGTCGGCCTCGGCGCGGGCGCGACCGAGGCGGAATTGCGGGCGGGCGACGAGGCGGAAGGGCAGGGGCGGCTCGGGCACGCCGACGGGCTCCAAGGTGCAGACGGTGGCGGGCTGCACGGTGGCGAGGTGGCCGGGCGGGATGCGCAGGCCGCCGGTCGCGCCGCGCACGGCCATGTTGATGTGGCTGACCTCGTAATCCAGCTCGAGCGGGATGCGCTGGAAGTTGTCGGGCAGCTCGATTTCGAGCAGGTCGTTGAGGGTCTTGATCGCGCCCTTCTCGATGAGGTTGCTGATCTGGACGTCACCGTATTCGGCGCCGAGGGCCTGGTTGGCGCCGCCGCCGGTGTTGCTGTTGATGTCGCTGATGTTGATGACGACGTTCGAGTTTTCCGGCGTCTTGTAGATGCGGAGCGGGCGCTGGCCGCGGAAGGCGTAGCGCTGGCCGCCCTGGTCCCAGGCCACGGCGAGCTGGAGGATGAAATTGCCGGAGCGCGCGGCCTCGACCTCGGCGAGCAGGTCGGACTTGGCCGTCGGGGCGAGCCGGCGGACGCGCAGGAGCGTCTCACCCTGCAAACCGCGCGAGCTGACGTAGATTTCGGCGTTCTCGATGGGCGTGACGCCTTCGTTGACGACGCGGAAGCCGATGGTGCTGACGTTGCCGTCGACGAGTGCGTGATTGAAATTCACATAGAGAGCGAAGGGGCATTCGCCCTCTCCGAAAGGGGAACGCGTCAGGCGGGCCGGGGACGACGAGGCCACAAACGCCGGCGCAGAGGCGGGTGCGGCAGGTGCGGGCGGGGGCGCAACCGGTCGCGGCGGCAGGCTGGCCGGGGCGGGCTGCGATACCGGAGCCGGAGTGGAGCGGGAAGGGGTTGTCACCGGTTCAGACTTGGTCTCCACCGGGGGCGCGACCGTGGATTCTTGCGCCGAGCTGCTGCGGGACACCTGAGTGGCTGCGCTGGTCGGATGCTCGACCGTCTCGGCGACAGGGCTCGAGGCAGTGCCACAGACCGGACAAAAACGGCTCTTGGGGGTCAGGGCGGCTTGGCAGGAGGGGCAGGTGCGGGACATGCGGGGTGTGCTGGGCATAGGCCATACCAATTCCGCGGATAATTCCAGTCTGCTTTCTCGCCGGACCCGGCGCTGAGGCCGAACGGCCCTTGCGTGTCAAACCTCTCCGCACGCGCTTCCCGCTAAAATCATCTCGCCGTTGGCACGGCGAATGCCGTTAGCTCGGCATGATGACACCCCTCAGCCTTCGCCCCTACCGGCAGATGAGTGCGTTTTGGGCCGCCGCATTCCTCGCCCCGTTCGTTGCCGCCCAGCCCGCGCCCGGTTCCGTCGAGGACCAGCAGGTGCGCGTCCAGATCACCGAAGTGGGTCTGCTGCGCACTCTCGTCATGGTGGACGAGGCCTCGACCGACATGCACCAGAAGCTGGTCGCCGAGCTGATCAAGCGCGACTTCTCCGTGCATGAGTCGCCGCAGTTCGCCTCCAGCGGCATCACGACGCAGGAGATGTCCGCGGCCGGCGAGGCGGCCGGCGCCGACCTCGTCATCTACGCCAATGTCACCGACCAGGAGATCGACAACTACGCCGGCGGCGTGAGGTATTCCGCCGAGGCCTCGATCAAGGTGATCAACCGCGTCACCGGCCGCACGCTGGCCTGGAACGACCCGGAGGAGATCCGCGGCGCGCGCTCCAACAAGGCCGACCGCGCCCGCAAGGACGCGCGCACCAAGGCCATCAACCACGGCCTCAAGGGCGCCGTGGAGCAGATCCTCGCCAGCGCGCACAAGATGGTCGTGCACCGCGCGGTCATCGTGAACGTCTTCAGCGACAGCGCGCTGCTCGCCATCATGGAATACATGGGCAAGATGGAGGGCGTCTACCACGTCCGCCGGCTCGAGTTCGACCGGAAGACCAACGAGGCCCTCATCGAGATCATCGGCTCGCCGCGTTCGCAGACCTACTGGCGCGCCTACCTCGAGAAGCTGCCCAAGACCAAGGTCAACGTGCAGGTGACCGCCAACGACGGCCTGCGCAACAAATACCCCTCCTGGTTCCAGCCGCCCGCCAACTGAAAAAATTTCCCGCCCCACCATGAAAGCACGCCTTTTGCTCCTTACCTGCCTGTGTTTCGCCGCGAGCCTGTCGGCGCAGACCGCCGCCAAGCCGGCCGCCGCCGCGGCTCCCGCCGGCCCGGCCCTCAAGCCCGTCGACTTCAAGTCCGATCCCGCCGCCATGGAGTTCGCCAAGCAGGCCGGCACCCGTGCCATCGGCGAGTGGATGCGCGAATTCGTCGGCAAGCAGCTCGGGCCGAAAACCTTCGCCGTGGTCCCGTTCTCCGGCGACATCGACAAGGGCTACTTCACCGACGCGGCCAGCAGCGAGTTCTCCAACGTCATCCTCGGCACCGACTACAGCCTCTACACCTCGATGAACGATCCGATCCTGCAGAAGCTCAACGAGGAGATGATGCAGGAGCTCGACGCGCCCGACCGCACGGACATCTTCGACGAGGCGACCATCCAGAAATTCCGCCGCGTCAACGTGCAGGGCCTGATCGTCGGCCGCATCGCCGGCATCTACTACGCCGAGAAACCCACGCAGAGCGGCGTGCAGGTGGAGGGCTTCGAGCAGAAGGCCATCCAGGTGCGCGTCATCATCCGCGCCTACGAGAATTCCACCGGCCGCATCCTTTGGGGCGCGGAGAAGGTGGCCGCGGTCGACATGCCGATGGGCAACATCGTCGTGAAACGCGACTGGATCATGAACGCCCTCCTTTACGGCGGCGGCGGCCTCGGCTTGCTGCTCCTGCTGTTCATTGTGCACCGGATGCTGCTCGGGGCCAACCGGCCGCGCTGATCGTCCGCCCCATGCGCGCACCGAGAGCGCTCCGCCCGCTCGCGGCGATCGTGCTGCTCCGCGCCATGGCGGCCGCCGCTCCGGGTGACTGCGAGCGATTCTGAGCCATGGACGACCTCGACCTCGGCGTGACCATCAAGGGCTTTGCGCCCGGGCAAAAGGTGTTCAACCGCTACAGCCTGGTGCGGATGCTCGGACGAGGCGGGATGGGGGTGGTCTGGCTGGCGAAGGACGAGGAGCTGGGCCGCGAGACGGCGCTGAAGTTCCTGCCCGAGGTGCTGGCGATGGACCGCGCGGCCGTGCAGGACATGAAGCGCGAAGTGCGGCGCGCCATCGACCTCGCCCATCCGAACATCGTCAAGATCCACGACTTCATCACCGACGGGCGCACCGCCGCGGTTTCCATGGAATACATCGCCGGTGGCACGCTCTCGTCGTTGCGCGTCGACCAGACCGGGCAGGTCTTTTCCGTCGAGCAACTGGTGCCGTGGGTGAAGCAGCTCTGCGCCGCGCTGGACTATGCGCACCAGGACGCGGAGGTCGTGCACCGCGACCTGAAGCCGACGAACCTGATGATCGACAAGCGGGGCCGGATGAAGGTGCTGGATTTCGGCATCGCCGCCTCGATTTCCGACAGCGTCTCGCGCGTCTCCAAGCAGGCCGGCAGCTCCGGCACGCCTGTCTACATGTCGCCGCAGCAGATGATGGGCGAAGATCCGGCCGTGACCGACGACGTGTATTCGGTCGGTGCCACGCTCTACGAGCTTCTGACCGGCAAGCCGCCGTTCCACTCGGGCAACATCCTGTTGCAGGTGCAGAGCAAGGTGGCCCCGCCTTTGAACGACCGCCGCAAGGCGCTGGAACTGCCGCCCGTGCCCGCCGCGTGGGAGGAGACGATCGCCGCCTGCCTCGCGAAGGAGCCCGCGCAGCGTCCGCGTTCCGCGGGAGAGATCGCGGTGCGGCTCGGACTCGAATCCGCGTCACTCGCTCCCCGGACGCCGTCCGTGCCCAAACCTGTAGCGACGCCCGAGCCGCCCGAGGTCAACCCGCCCGCGCCGCCGGTGATCCCGGGCAAGCCGCTTGCGCTCGGATCGGAAATCTCCGGCCTGCGCCGGTGGGTGCTCGCCCCGTTGGCCGGCGCAGCCCTGCCCATGCTGGCCCTGTATCTGGCGGTGGCGCAACATTCCACCAACGCGGGCGCCCTGGACCCTGAGTCGTTGCTGGTCGGACTCATTGTCTATGGACTGTCCTATTTGCCCGCCCTGTTGTTCGTGGCCCGGCTGATGGGCTCCCGTCCGAAGCAATCGGGGATGTTCGCGCTGGGTTGCGCGGTCTTTGGGGCCTTGGCCGGATTCGGTCTCGCGATGAGCGCGGAGGCGCCGGACGCGTGGATCGTGCCGTGCACGATCGCCACCAGCCTGGCGTGGGCCTTGTCGGGACATTGGATGCATCGGCTGGCCTTGGGGCGGCCGGTGGACGCGCCCCCGGACCACTTTTCAGGTCTGCCGGCGATCGGTGCGACCAGCCTGAGCGTGATCCTGTTCTTCGGAGGCCTGCTGCCCGATGCGATCAACGAAGCCGGCCGGGAACGCCGGGAGCAGTATGAGCGCGAGCAGCGCGCACAACGGGAGCAAAGGGAGCTGCAAGAACGGGAGGAGGCGGAAAAGAGGGCCGCGGCCGAGCGGCAGGAGCAGGAACAGCGCCTGGCCGACAAGCGCGCGGCGGCGGTCACGCAGGTCGGCGCCGCGTTCGCCATGGTCTTTGGCCGCGAACCGACCGAGTCCGAAAAAGAAAAATGGGTCGGCCTGGTCGTGAACACGCCCGAGCCTTGGCAGGATGCCCTGCTGCGGACCGCGATGCGAACCTCGGATGAGGGCAAGCGCGGCGGCCGCCTCTTGGTGCCGCAGGAGTTTCCGACGATCACGGAGGCGATCAACAACGCCGTGGACGGCAATGTGGTCCAGGTCGCCGAGGGGACTTACCGTGAACCGATCTACATCAACAAGAACATCGACCTGATCGGGGCCGGCCGGGCGCGCGTCATCGTGGAGAACACCCACGAGAACGCCGTCATCCACATCACCGGCACGCAACGCTGCACGGTCAGCGGCTTTACCTTCCGGCACCTCGGGACGAGCGAGGCAAACAGCCGCGCCTCCGCCGTCTCCATCAACGAGACCACCGTCACCTTCCGGGGCAACGCGGTGCAATCGTCCAACGGCAACGGCATCCACGTGAAGGGCGCCGGCCAGGTCACCCTCACGGGCAACCACGTGCAGGCGGCGCGCTGGATCGGCATCGCCCTCTACGGCGGCACGACCACGGTGATCACGGACAACGACCTGGTGGGCAACACACAGCAGGGTCTCGCGGTGCTCGAACCCGTGGCGAGCGCCCGGATCTCCGGCAATCGCGTCACCAAGAACCAGATGAACGGCATCTGGCTGGTGGACGGCACCAACGTGATGTTATCCGACAACCGGGTTTCCCAGAACGGCCTGGGCGGGGACGGCTTCGGCGGCATCGGCATCGGGGCCGGCACGCCGGAATTGTCCGGCAACATCTCCCGGGACAACAAGGGCGCCGGCATCTGGTGGAACCAGGAAAAGGCCGCGCCCCGGATCCGCGCCGACAACTACAGCGACGGCCAGGAGCTGCCGCGCCGCTGAGGCCCCGCCCATTTTCCTCTCGCGGCTGGCACGCCGCCTGCCCATAACCGGGCCGGTTCCCCTCGCCCCATGGACGACCTCGATTTTGGCGCAACCATTCGCGGTTTTTCCGCCGGACAGCGGGTGTTCCAGCGCTTCGTGCTTGAGCGCATCCTCGGCCGCGGCGGCATGGGCGTGGTCTGGCTCGCGCACGATGAGAAGCTCGACGAGCCGGTGGCCCTGAAATTCCTGCCCGAGGTCGTCAAGCTCGATGCCGTCGCGCTGGGCGACTTGCGCAAGGAGACCAAGCGCGCGCGCCAGCTCACCCATCCGAACATCGTGCGCATCCACGACCTGTTGGAGGAGCCCCACATGGCCGCGATCGCCATGGAGGCGGTGGACGGCACGACGCTTTCCCAGCTGCGGATGGAGCGTCCGGCCCAGGTCTTCGGCGTGGCGGAAATCTCCGGCTGGCTGCCCCAACTGGCGGCTGCGCTCGACTATGCGCACCATGACGCCCGCGTCGTGCATCGCGATCTCAAGCCCGCGAACATCATGCTCGACCGCCGGGGACGGCTCAAGGTCACGGACTTTGGCGTGTCGCAGAGCCTGACGGACAGCGTTTCCCGTGCTTCCGCGCAGAAGAGTTCCTCCGGCACGCCGGCCTACATGAGCCCGCAGCAGATGCTCGGCGAGCGGGCGGCGCCGACGGACGACATCTACGCGCTCGGGGCCACAGTCTACGAATTGCTGACCGGCAAGCCGCCCTTCCACTCGGGCAACATCATCCTCCAGGTGCAGTCGGTGACCCCGCCGCCGATGGCCCAGCGGCGCGCCGAGCTGGAGAAACCCGCCGAGGTGATCCCGCCGGAATGGGAGACCGCCATTGCGGCCTGCCTCGACAAGAGCGCCGCCCGACGTCCACGCAGCGCGGGCGAGTTGCTGCAGAGGCTCGGCCTCGCCGCTGGCGTTGCACCGGTGGAAATCACCGATGATGCGCTGCCGGTCGCCCAGCCCGAGGGAGCGCCGGTGGCGGTCGAGTTGGATGGTGCGCAGCGGCTGGAATTCCTGCCCGTGCCGGCCGGAGAGTTCGTGCTCGGCAGCCCAGCCGAAGAGCCGGGACGTTATGAAGACGAATCGCCCCGCACCCAGGTGCGGATCACCCGGGCGTTTTGGTTGGGGAAGGCTCCCATCTCGCATGCGCAATGGCGCGCCGTGATGGGCTCCGGGCTGATCGACCAGGTCCGTCTCGCGCTCGAGGACGACCGGGAATACAGCATCGACGGCAAGAACCAGACCCAGCGCGCCTACTGGGGCATGGCCCGCGATGCCGACCCGGCCCGGATGCTCGGCCCCGAGGGCGATGACGTGGTCATGCACTATGTCTCCTGGGAGGATGCGCGCGAATTCTGCCGGCGGCTGACCGAACGCGAGCGCGCAGCCGGCCGCCTGGCCGCCGGCCTGGTGTTCGATCTGCCGACCGAAGCGGAATGGGAATACGCCTGCCGGGCCGGCACCCGCACCGCGACCCCGGCGGGCCCCATCAAGATTGCCGGCGCCATGAACGCGCCCGTGCTCGACGCGATCGCCTGGTATGGCGGCAACAGCAGCGTGCGCTTCAGCGGCGAGGGCTGGGACACGGCCAATTGGAAGGAGAAGCAATACCCGGGCGGATCCGCCGGCCCCCGCAACGTCGGCCTGAAGCGGCCCAATCCGTGGGGCCTGCACGACATGCTCGGCAACACCTGGGAGTGGTGCCTCGACCTCTATGCGAAATATCCCGGCGGTGTCGTGGTCGACCCCATCGCCTCCGGCGAACTCTCCAGCCGTGTCTGCCGCGGCGGCGCGTGGAACTCCCCCGCGCGTGACTGCCGCGCGGGTGCCCGCAATTGGCTGCACGGCGGAGTGCGGCGCTCCTCGATCGGATTCCGCGTCGCGCTCGTCGCCGAGCGCACCGCGCCAATGCCCCCGCCGCCCGCGCCCGGTGAAACCAGCATGGCTGACACGGAGCAATACCCGTCGTCACCCGCAAGCGGCCGGGCCTGGCGAGTCACCCTGGCCGGAGGCACGGTCCTGCCGATGCGCTGGATGCCGCCGGGGGATTTCGTGATGGGCAGCCCCGAGGGCGAGGCCGGCGCCTACGACGAGGAGGGGCCGCGGCTGGAGGTGCGGCTGACGCACGGTTTTTGGCTGGGCCGCACCCCGGTCACGCAGGGCCAATGGCGCGCCGTCATGGGCGGTTCGCCGAAAACCCAGGTGGCCAAGTTCCTCGCCGACACACGCCAATACAAGCTCGGCGACAAACAGCAGACACTGCGGGAATATTGGGAATTGCCCGCCGACACCGACCCCGGATCCCGCGTCGGCGACGAGCTCAGCGGCCTGCCGATGTATTATGTCACGTGGTCCGATGCGATGGACTTCTGCGCGAAACTGACGGAAATGGAGCGGGCGGCGGGCCGATTGCCTCCGGGCTACGAATATACGCTGCCGACCGAGGCCCAGTGGGAGTATGCCTGCCGCGCCGGCACCACCGCGGCCACCTACGCCGGCGACATCGAGATCCACGGCGACTGCCATGCGCCGGTGCTGGATGGCATCGCCTGGTATTCGGGCAACAGCAGTGTGGGCTTCAACGGCATCGGCTGGGACACGTCGAATTGCATCGACAAGCAGTATCCGGGAGGACGGGCGGCTCCGCGCCTGGTGGCCGCCAAGGAGCCCAATGCCTGGGGCCTGCATGACATGCTGGGCAACGTCTGGGAATGGTGCTTTGACGGTTACTGGAAATATCCCGGCGGCAAGGTGACCGACCCGGTGGGCAACCCTGAAGGAGCGACGCGCATCAGCCGCGGCGGCGCATGGAACGGCAAGGCGCGCGATTGCCGCGCCGCCTGCCGCAACTGGACGTGGAGTTATCTGCCCAATTACAACATGGGTTTCCGCGTGGCGCTCGCACCCGTTTTGCCGCGGCCCGCTGCGCTGCCGGAAAGGGCTGGCGCACCCGCGGCGCCGCCGGCGGCCCCGCCGACCATCATCGGGGGCAGCACCGTGCTGAGGAAGGAAGAGCCTCGGGCGCGGGACAAATTCCTCATTTTGGCCTTGGTGATGGCCGTCATCCTTGCACTCGCGTTCATCGCGGCGGCGCTCCACTCAAGATCTGCTCCGGGAGCGCGGACCGGAGCCTTCGCAGAGCCGCCCGTTGATGCCGCCCAGCCGGCGGCGGGCGATGAACGCCGGGAGAATCGCAGCATGGAATACCGGGCCCCGGGCCGGATGTATGTGGGTTCCGGCGCGCCCCTGAGTTCAGCGAGACACATTACCTGGAGCAAAGATGCCCTCTATATCACCGGTGAGATGAACGACGGGGCCAAGGGGGTGGTGCGGGCGCGGTTCCAGGATTACGGAGCGGCTGAGCAACTTTTTGCGGCAACGAACCCACACGGCATCGCAGTCGGCCCTTCGCATGTGTTCTGGGTTGAGCCTGATAGCGGACCGGAGCAGGACACGCAAATCTGGCACGCCCTGCTCGACGGCTCAAGAGAGCCGTCGCCCTTCATGACAACCTCGGCCCTCCCCTCGGTGGCGCACTTGCTGAAGCGGGGTGGCGCACTGGCGCTGCGGGACAACAAGCAGCAGATCGCGCTCATTGCGCAGGACGGCGGCGCTGCGCTCGCCCTAAGTCTGACCGGCGGGACATCCTATGTGCTTGTTGATGCGGGGGCACCCGGGACAGACAACCTGAGCTATCAGCGGGCGATCGCCAGCGACAAGGCCAACGGTTTTGTCTACACCGGCTCGGCCGACCCCGAGTCATACATCCCGGCCGTCATGCACCTGCCGAGGAGCGCCCTGACGGCAACTACCGTCTGGTCTGGCGCGCCCTTGATCGAACCCTTCGATGTGACCTGCGTGGGCGGAGTCCTGTTCATTTCCGATCCTGCGGCGGGCGCCATCTGGTGCTGCCCGTTGGAAGGCGGGCCCATGCATCGGCTGGTGCTCGATGGCATCACACCGACCCGCCCCGCCGGTCTGACCTCTTCCGATGACCGGCTCTATCTGGCGGACGCCGGCGATGGTTCGGTCTATTCCATCGGCGACCTGCCAAGTGTCGCCCAGTTGCTGTATGGTCACTATGCGGGCGACCCGGGCATTATCTGGGAAAATGGCGCATTCGGTTATCTGGCGCTGATCGCGGGGGCTGGCGGGACGGCGACCTCCGATGAAGTGGTGACGCTCCGCTATATTGCCTACTTGTCCGATGGCACGGTCGTGGGTGGAGGCACGGGTAGCCGCGGACTGTTGAAGGGCAAACCGGAGAACTTCGGCCCCGCCATCGCCACAGGGCTGAAACTGGGGGGCAAGGGGGCCAAGATGCGGTTGCTCGTCCCGCCTCGCCTGGGCAGCAGCCAACTGTTTGATGGAACACCTCCGCCGCCCCGAGGCGCCGGTGTCATTGTCGATCTCGAGATCGTCGATATCCGGTCCGACAAATGAGGTCCGAAACCTGGCTCAGGCCCGCGTGACCAGGCCGGCCGCCTTGGCCGCGGCCTCGATGGCCTCGCCGGCGGCGATGCGTTCCTTGGCGACCAGCAGGCGGTCGAGCGGCGGCTCCAGCAGACCGTGCAGGCGCTCAAGCACGGTGGTGGAAGGGGCGCAGATGCGCATGGAACGGCCGCCGGCCAGGCGAACCTCGATCGCCTCCAGCACGCCGGCGTCGTTTTCATTCCGTGCGCCATAGCCCCAATGACTGGATTTGGTGCAGGCGCGGGCAAACAAAACGTCCTCCCACGGAACCGGACGCCCCGTCCCCGCCGAGTCCGCCACCACCAGGCCATCGGAGCGCAGCTCGATGTGGCCCTGGTTGCGTTGGCGCCACCAGTCGGCGGAGGTATGCCAGATGGCAAACACGCCGATGATCCAAGTCCACGTAACCAGATTTTCGGCGAATGACCGGTCCTCCAATCCGAGGCTGTAAAAGGTGATCCCGACCGCGGTCGCGGCCAGGCCGGCCGGGATCCAGAACGGCATCGTCCAGGAGCGGAAGACCGCGGGCTCGGCGAAGCGCCGCCGCTGGAACTCGGCCATGCCCGCCGCGATGCGCTGCGGCAGGCGGAATTCGATCTCACGGTAATCGAGGATCGCATTTTGCAACCGCTCGACGGACAGGTCGAAAATGCCCCACGGGATGCTGAGCTTGCCGCGATCAGTGAAGATGAACAATTCCTTCGAGTGCACGACACCGTTTGTGCTTTGGCTGAACACCTGCGTGCCCTCGTAGGCGTTCCACGGGATGTCCCACATTTCGATCCGGTGGAAGGGGAGAAGGCAGCGGAGCAAACCCACGTCGGCCCATTTGCGCACATGGATGCCGGACGGCGAAAGCATGACGACGGGACGGATGCGGAAAGCGTGCAAATTGCGGGCGACCAGGCAAAGCCCGGGCCACAGGAAGACCAGGCTGAGTCCGCCGATGCCGAGCATTTCCTCCTGGCTGACCTGCCGCTCGTCGGTGAGGAGTCCGAAAAGCAGCGCGAAGCCCATGCTGCCGACGCCCAGTCCGACGGCGATACGCAACAGGCGTGACACAACACCGCATCGGGCGATGATCGCCGGCTGGATCGGGGTGCTCACCCCTTCAGCTTGGCAGGTTCCTTCGACCTCGCAAGCCACAAGCCGGTGCTCGACCGCGGCGACTTTTGCCTTTCCGCTGGCACGGGAAGTGCCTTGATGGCGTTCCTATTCCGAATGAGCGAAGCACTCGACCTGGGCGCGACCATCCGCGGTTTCACCCCCGGACAGAAGCTCTTTGCCCGCTATCACCTGCAACGCATCCTCGGCCGGGGCGGCATGGGCGTGGTGTGGCTGGCCCGCGACGAGAAGCTCGAGCGCGATGTCGCCCTGAAGTTCCTGCCGGAATTCGTGAAGAGCGACCGCGCCGCGATGGAAGACCTCAAGCGCGAGACGCGGCGCGCCCTCGAGCTGACCCACTCCCACATCATCCGCATCTACGATTTCGTCGAGGACGCGCACACCGCCGCGATCGCGATGGAATACGTCCCGGGCGACACGCTCTCCAACCGGCGGATGGACCGGCCCGGGCAAGTCTTTGAACCGGCCGATCTCGGGCGCTGGGTCTGGCAGCTATGCGAGGCGCTGGCCTACGCGCATGACAAAGCGCGCATCGTGCACCGCGACCTCAAGCCCGCCAACCTCTTGCTTGACGCGCACGGCGACCTCAAGGTGGCGGACTTCGGCATCGCCCGGTCCATCTCCGACAGCGTCTCGCGGCTTTCGGCGCAGGCGGGTTCCTCGGGGACGCCGGCCTACATGTCGCCGCAGCAGATGATGGGCGAGAAACCCGACGTGACCGACGACATCTACTCGCTCGGGGCCACGCTCTACGAGCTGCTCACGGGCAAGCCGCCGTTTTTCTCGGGCAACCTCATCGCTCAGGTGCAGGCCAAGGTGCCGCCCGGCATCGCGGCGCGCCGCGAGGAG
>Ga0073934_10009223_pt1 | contig 12738 bp, 12 predicted proteins | sample LarsenN4metaG_FD_76834 | JGI IMG/M metagenome (GOLD analysis project Ga0073934, IMG submission 76834) | Hot spring sediment bacterial and archeal communities from British Columbia, Canada, to study Microbial Dark Matter (Phase II) - Larsen... ...
AGGAGCACGGCGTAGTAGTGCGTCATCTTCAGGTGGTGTTGCCCCGTCACAATCAGCGGAAAGTAAAAGAAGAATGAAGACATGAAGAAGTTCATCAGAAAGCCGCCCAGCGAGAAAGCCCGCAAGGGCCGGATGCTCCAAACCGCCGCGAGCGGCGCCGGCGTAGCCGCTTCGGAGGGAGCTTCGGGAAGGTATCGGATCAGCAGCATGTCAGTAGCAAGACCTAGGAGACCTGTCAGCCAGAAGAGGAATGCCGTCCCGAAAATCCCCGCCAAGAACGGGCCGCCAATGATGCCGACCACGAAGGCCGCGCCGATGGGAACGCCCAGGACCGCCATGGCCGTCGACCGCCGCTCCAGCTCGATGTGATCGGCCACGGCTGCGAACGCCACCGAGATGATGGCACCTCCGCCCTGCACGAGCCGGCCGAGGATCAGGATGGCGATGGGCAGGGGAGACGGAAACCAGTGCGGGATGGCACACAGAAACGAGCCCGCGCTGAACAGCGCCATCCCCAGAATCAGAACCCGCCGCCGGCCAATGCGGTCGGACAGCCGGCCGAATGGGATCTGCAGGATGGCCATGGTCAGGCCATAGCAGCCGAAGGCCAAGCCCACCAGGAAGCGCGACGGGGTGAATTGCAGTCCGTAAAGCGTGAAGACGGGGAGCACCAGGAACAGTCCCAGCATGCGCAGTCCCACAGTCGCGGCGAGCGCCAGCAGGACCTTTCTCTGGGCGGGCGAAAACGGGAGACGCGCTGTCAGGGTAGCAGTAGTCATACCAGGGGTGGCAGCCGCAAACTATGGTGCTCCGGGCAAAGGTGACGCCGACTAAGGGGCAGTCAGTTTCGCAACGCCTTCGCGACATTGACGAGCGTCCGCATCTTCTCGACGGCCTCCTCGACGGTCCGGGTCTTGAGGCCGCAATCGGGATCCACCCAGACGCTCTCCTTCGGCAGCACCTTCAGTCCCTCCCGCAGGTTTCGTTCGACGACGGCTGCGGGCTCGATGACGTGCGAATGCACGTCCACGACGCCGAAGCTGATATCCTTGGTGAAGGCGTTTTTCCGGAAGAGGGCCAGCATGTCCAAGCCGCTGTTGGACATCTCCAGATCGAAGTTGTCCACGGGCATGTCGAGCATGCGGGGATAAATGTGCTCGAAGGCCCCGTAGCAGATGTGGGTGATGAAATAGGCCGGGAGACCTTCCGTAACGACCTGCAACCCTTCGATGGCGATCGGCAGTTCCTCCGGGCGAACCGAGGTGGCGGGCTCGTCGATCTGGATGATCTTGGCTCCGGCCCTGACGAGCGCCTCGACCTCGCGGCGGATTTCCCGGGCGACCGCCAGGCACGTCTCCCGGCGGCTCGCGTAGAACTCGTTGAACGACCAATCCATGACCGTGTAGGGGCCCGTCAGCATGCCTTTGACGGGCTTGGACGTGAGGCCCTGCGCGTACTTCCACCAATCGACGGTGATCGGGCCTAGCCACCGCACCTCGCCGGTGATGATGGGTTTGTGGTAGTAGCGATTGCCATAGGAGCGCACCAACCCGCCCCCCTCGAAGCCCCGCAGGCACTCGGCGAAGTACGCCACCATGTCGCCGCGGTACATCTCGCCATCCACCAGCACATCTACGCCGAGTTCCTCCTGCTTGCGGATCCAGAACTCCGTGGCCTCACGTTCCTTGGCGGTGAGCTCGTCGCGGCTGATCTTCTTCTTGGCGAAATCGCTTCGCGCCTGCAAGAGATAGGGGGGTTTCGGGAAACTCCCGACGGAAGTCGTCGGCAAGAGCGGCAGATCGATGCCCAGGCGATGGAGTTTTTCTCGGCTCATGCGCGGCCTCCCAGGAGTTCCTTCTTGATGGTGGCGAAGTGTCTCAACTTCAGTTGCGCCCGGTCGCGGGGCAGATACTCGAAACCGCACGACGACGTCAGATATACGGGCGTTGCCAGGCGACGGGTCATCTTCTCGATCGCGCGCGCTACGAATTGGGCGTTTTCCAGCTTGGTGTTCCGCCCATCGACGAGGCCGAGCGCCAGGGTCTTGGCGCTACCGGCGGCACTCACCACCTCGGTCAGGCGCGGACTGTAAGTGAAATCCAGGCAAAGGCCATTGATCGGCAGTTTTTGAAGCTGGTCATAGATGGGCGCGGCGTTGCCAAAATATAGCGCCAGCCAGAGCTCCGCCTGGCCTTTCCGTGCGGCCAGGGCGGAGAGGCTCTCTTCCGCCTGGACGACGTCGCCGGGATTCCTGACGAGCACCGGCTCATCCAGCTGGATCAAGGTGGCCCCCGCCTCGACCAGCGCCGTGACCTCCCCTGCCAAGGCTTCCGTGTACCCTTCGAGCAGCCTGCCAAATCCCTCCGCGCCCGCGTTCTCCTCAATGGAATGACGAGCCAGGGTGAGTGGGCCGGTCAGCACGACTTTGACGCGCCGCGAAGATTTGCCCGCGGCAAAGCGGAAGTCGTCCACAACCAATGGCTCTCTTCGCTCGATCGCGGAGTGCACGACCGGTTGCCGGAAATAGGTGTTCGTGTCGAAGAAGCGCAGCAAGCCGTTGATGCGGATTCCCTGGAGCTTACCCGCCAGGTGCGAGATCGAGTCGTACCAGCGGATTTGCCCATCGGTGACCACATCGAGCCCGGCCTCGATTTGCTCGGCGAGCGCAAGTTCGGTCATGCGGTCTTCGGCGGCACGGACGTCCGCTTCCGATTTCTCGCCTTTGTCTAGAGCCCCGATGGTGCGCCGCAGGAGCTGATAGTCGACGCTGTCCCCGATGCGGGGATAGCTGCTGTGATGTGCAAGAAACAGTTCCATTCGAATGCCTTTGCCTCGATAGATCGCTATTCAAGTTGGGACTTGCGGGGAGTTGTTCGCCGTCACGTCCCAGGAACCCGCCGGAGCCCGCGGGCCGACCACGGGCAAGGGACGACGGACTACTGACGATCACCTATGCCTCAACAAACTCGACTTGGAGGTGGTTGGGCAACACGCCCTTCTCGAATCCCCGGTCGAAGAGCGCCTGGACTGCTGAGCGCCCACGCTCGCCGTAGTCCCGAGTCCATTCATTGACATACATGGAGACGAAACGGTCGGCGGTCGGCCCGTCCAGTCCCCGAGCGAATTCGAGCGCGTATTCCAGCGCCTCTTGGCGGTGCGCCAAGGCGTATTCGATGCTCTCTTTCAGAGCTTTGGCGGCGCTTGCCTGCGTCTTGCGATCCAAAGCCCGTAGGATGGCGTTGCCGCCCAGGGGGAGGGGCAGATTCGTCTCCTGATACCACCACTCGCCGAGGTCTACGATCTTGCGCAGGCCTTCGCGGGCATAGGTGAGCTGGCCCTCATGGATGACCACACCGGCATCGGCTTCGCCGTCGGCCACGCATTCGAAGATCTGGTCGAAAGGTACAAAGACGGCTTCGAGGTCCGGTTCGTAAAGGCGCAAAACCAGGCAGGCGGTGGTCATCATGCCCGGGACCGCCACCTTCTTGCCTTGCAGGCCCTTGGTTCCCAGCGGCTTCCGGGCCACCACCACCGGTCCGTAGCGATCGCCAAAACTCGCGCCGCAAGGCAGCAAGATGTAACGGTCGGCGAAGTAGGCATAGGCGTGAAACGAGACCGCCGTGATGTCGTAAACGCCCTCCAAGGCCTTCTGATTCAGGGTCTCAATATCCTCAAGGACGTGCGCGAACCTGAGGTGGCCGGTGCGAATCTTCCGCGTCGCCAGCGCATAGAACATGAAGGCGTCGTCCGAATCCGGACTGTGCGCCAGCTTCAGCTCTTGATAGCGCGGTCGGGCAGCACCTGTCCTGGGCGGCGAAGGCAATTGCATGGTCCCCTCAGTTGGCTTCTGCCCTTGGGGCGAAAATCGACATGTTAGCATACCCCTCCGGCTGCCCGCTACCGCCTTAGGCATGAGGTTTGGGTTCGAACTCTGATCGACCAGCTAAGTGATTGATAAGGAAGTACATCGCGCCTCCTGTTGGCGAGATCTGCCGACCTTGCTTTCCAAGGAATGGCGACTTGGTTTTGCCATAGGTAAAGCCAAATGGTTGAATCCAGGGCGCATGCTTGCGTCGTTCTCAAACACCGTATCCCAAACACCCTGGATAGCAGATAGGTTGGCCATGGGCAGGGCGGCAGGGCCCCGGAAACCGGGACGGGTGTGCAGCTCAGAATAGGACATGGCTTCCTGCCCCACAGCGCAGGCGTCGCGGCGTCGGCCTAAGTTTGTAGACCAATATATCTAGCCTCTCCTGGCAATGGGCACTTATAGCGGGGCGCGCTCCAGCGTCGGCTGACGGATGAGGACGGCGGCGCACCAATAGCCGGCGAGACCGCAGAGACCCGCCGCCAACTGCTCCGCTCACCTGTTTATCCCTTCTGGTACAATGCGCGCCCAGTTGCTGAATGCAAGTCACAGGCTGAGGGACAAAATGTCCGGCGCCTGTTCTCTTGCGGATGAGGCCGTGTGGAACCCGATGCGGAGCTGGTCAAGCGGTGCCTGAAAGGCGATGAGGGCGCCTGGGCGGCCTTGCTCCAAACTCATACTCGCAAAATCTACAATCTCTGCTATCGTTTCACGGGGCGAACGGCAGAATCAGAAGACCTGACCCAGGAAGTCTTCATCAAGGTTTTTCAGACGCTGAAAACCTACGACGCGGCGCAGGGCACATTTGTGACTTGGGTCAACCGGGTGGCACGAAACCATCTGGTGGATCATTACCGGCGGACCAAGAAGGATCGTGTCACGTCTTCCTTGGAAGACGCGCTGGGCGGGCTGGAGGAGAGGCCCAGCCCCACGGCAGCCCCTGCGGCCCACGTGGAATCACGGGAGCGCAAGGAATTGCTGCAGCGGGGGCTGGAGAGGCTCTCTCCGGATCTCCGGGAGGCGGTCGTCCTGCGCGACCTGCAGGACTTGGACTATGCGGAAATCGCCCAGGTCCTGGGGGTGCCGGAGGGAACCGTAAAATCTCGCATCAACCGAGGAAGATTGGAACTCGCGCGCGTCCTGAAGCGTATGGAACAAGTGAAGGGTCCCGCGAGAGCCGCGGGAGGCGAGCCATGACGCACTTGGAACTCGAAAACCTGGCGAGCGATTACCTGGAGAGCGAACTGGTGGAAGTCCAGCGGCTCCAGGTGGAAGCTCACCTGCGGGATTGCGCTGGCTGCCGCGAGGTGATGGCCGACCTGCGGCGGGTGATGGACCTCTGCCGTTCGGCCGAGGAGTTGGAACCAGCCCCCTGGCTCGTGCCCAAGATTCTGCGGGCGACGGTCGGCGAAAGAAAGCCAAGTTTCCGCGAGCGGTGGTCCGCCTTCTTCCGGCCGACCGCCCAGCCGCGCCTGGCTTACGCCGTGGCCATGGCCATTTTCTCTTTCTCGATTATCGTCAATGCCGCCGGCCTCGACCTGCGGAAAGTGACGCTCGCGGATCTGAATCCGCGCCACTGGTTCTATCAAGCCAACCGTACCGGACACCTGCTCTACGCGCGGGCTGAGAAGTTCTATTACGACCTCCGGGTGGTTTATGAAATCGAGTCGCGCTTCCGGCAACTGCGCTCGCAGCCCAGCGAGCCGCAGCCGGAAGCGCCTCGGCAGGAGCCCGCCCCCGGCGGTTCGACCGATCGAGGCGCCCCGACCCCCACGCAGCTAGCCTCGGTCGGCGGGCTGGTGACCGTAGCCGCCAGCTCCCTCACCGTGGTCACGACGACGGCCAGCCCCAGGAGGATCTCGCGATGAAATGTGCCAACCATCCGGAAGTAGACTCCGTGGCCTTCTGCGGCTACTGCGGGCGCCCGCTCTGCGACCCGTGCCGGCACGAAGTGCGCGGCACGTCCTATTGCGAAAGCTGCTTGGCCGTGCGCCTGCAGCCGAGCGCGCTGCCGCCTCTCGTCGGGCCCGGGGGCGGGCCGAGCCCGGGAGTCGCTCTGGCGTTGGGATTCATCCCCGGCGTGGGAGCAATTTACAACGGCCAGGTGGTTAAGGCCATCGCCCAAGTCCTGATTTTTGGCGCCCTGATTGCCATGGGAGACCGCATCGGCGGCGCGGGGGAGACCTTTTTCGGCTTGGGCGCGGCGGCGTTCTATTTCTACATGGTGATTGATTCCTATCAGACCGCCAAGCGCAAATCTCTCGGGCAGCCCGTGGAAGAATGGTTCGGCCTGGGCGATATGAAACTGAACGCCCCCATTGGCGCGGCTTTGCTGATCGGCCTCGGCGCCCTGTTCCTGCTGGATAATCTCGGAGTGCCCGTGTTCCGCCACCTCGGAAAGTTCTGGCCGATTCTGCTCATTCTGATCGGCCTGGCGATGCTGCAAAGGCGCATGCGGGGCACGGCGCCTTCGGAGCCGCCCACCCGTCCTTTACCCCCACCGCCCCCCAAGGAAGGGCCGGGAAGCTTCCCGGGCCCGCAGGCCATGTGAAGCTGAGGAAGTCGACCGCGAGTTCGAGCGAAGGAGAAACGAGATGGGATTCCTGGCTAACCCGATCATGATCCCCCTGGCAGCCTTCGCGATGGTCGTGGCGATCGTGGCCATCGTGAATCTCGTGAAGATGCGCGAAAAAGAGCTGGCGGCGCATCAGGAATTGCGCCTGCGGGAGATGGAGCATGAACGCAAGATGAAAGAAATGGAGATCGAAAAGACCAAGCTCGAACTGGAGCGGGCCAAGCTGAGCAAGGTGACGTGAAGCGGGGCCGGAGCGAAGGTCGATGCTTGCCGACCTGCCGCGAGGAGGTTCACAAGAATGGACGTACCCGTTAATCCGTTGCTGATCCCCATTGTCGGGACCGTCGCGGGTTGCCTGATGGTCGTGGTGATCGTGGCCATCGTCTTTTGGTACAAGGCCCGCGAAAAGGAATTGCAGTTCCACCAGGACCTGCGGCTCAAAGAGATGGAGCACCAGCGGCGGATGAAAGAGATCGAGCTGGAAATCGAAAAGGTCAAGGCTGCGCAGCCGGCGAGCCGCGCGGCGTGAGGCCAGGGAGAAACAGCTCCAAAGGAGTTTGACGAATGTCGCCCACACTCATTCCGCTGGCGGTCTTCGCGATGGTGGTGCTCATCGTTGCCATCGTCCATGTCACCAAGCTGCGTGACAAGGAGATAGCCCTTCAGCAGCGACTGCACGCGGCGCAACTCGAGCACCAACGGAAGATGCAGGAGTTGCAGGCGGAACTTGAGCGCGTGAAGAAGGATTAAGGACGATGGACTCCATCTCAACATCAGCGCCACGGCGGAGCAGCCTGAGCGGTCCGGTATTCCTGATTGCGCTTGGAGTCGTCTTGCTCATCGATCAGTTCGTTCCCAGTTGGGGAATTGGCAAGACTTGGCCGGTGCTGCTGGTGGTCATCGGGATCGTGAAGCTGATCAACATGAGCCAGCCGCCGCGCCCGCCGGAAGGGCCGCGCGTGTGAAGACATGAAGGTGGTAGGTCGTATGTGGGGGAAGGAAGCTGGGCCGCACGCGGAATGCTACTGGCTGATAGCTGATAGCTTACGGCTGCCGCAGGGGCCAGAAGTTTCGAGGATGGGTTGACATGAGCGTTTACGGTTATCGTCGCGGATCGATCTTCTGGGCGCTGACGCTGATTGCCGTCGGCGCGCTTTTCCTCTATCACAATTTCAATCCCACGCTCCGCCCCTGGCAGATCATCGCCAAGTACTGGCCCATCATGATCATCTTCTGGGGCCTCTCGAAGCTGGTCGATTACCTCCAGGCCACCCGTCATCCGGAAACCACTCCGCCGCCGCTGTTCTCGGCCAGTGAAGTCATCCTGCTTTTCCTGATCCTGGTGACGGGGTCGCTGGTCAGCCGGATTGTGTTGCGGCCGGCGCATGAATGGCCCGCCGCCCTGGGCATCGATCTGGGCGAAGACTTCCCGGACATCTTCCTGAAGTCGTATTCCTACACGGAAACCCTCTCTCAGCCGGCCAAGCCAGAAATCCAGTTGATTGTGGAAGACCAGCGCGGGGATCTGGAGGTTCGTCCCGGCGATCAACCGGTGATCGAAGCCGTCATCAAAAAGGAGATCAAAGCCGAGAACGAAGAGGCAGCCAAGAAGCTCTCCGGCGAGCTCAAGGTGGAGATCGTCGAGCAGGCAGGCGCGTACGTGCTGCGCTCGAACCGCAGTTCGCTCCCTGGGGACGGTCGCTTCGTGCGGGTGGACCTCGTGCTGCGCGTGCCGAAAGGGACGAGCGCCGAAATCACCTCCGAACGGGGTGAAGTGGTCGTGGAGGGGCTCCAGGGCAATCAGACGCTCACTACCAGGCGGGGCGACGTGCGCGTGGCGAACGTCGAAGGATTGGTGCGCATCCATAAGTCGGGCGGCTCGACCACAGTGCGCGAAATCAAGGGCAACGTCGATGTGGACGGGCGCGGGCGCGACGTCGAGGCCACGGGCGTCACCGGCACGGTCACCGTTAACGGCGAGTTCAGTGGCAGGGTCCAGTTCGCCAATGTCGGCCAGACACTGCGCTTCAATTCCTCGCGCACGGACATGACCGCGCAGAAACTAACCGGCAAACTGAACATGGAACTCGGCTCGCTCGAAGCGCGCGGCGTTGAGGGCCCCTTCGAGATCGCTACCAAGCAGAAGGAAATCACCGTCGAGGACTTCCGGCACAGCGTCAGAATCTCGACCACCAACGGCGACGTGCGGCTCGAGACCAGCGTTCCGCCGACTGAGCCCGTGCAGGTGGATGTGAAGAAGGGCGAAATCGAGCTGCAGTTGCCCTCGCGGTCGAACTTCCAGATCGATGCCAGCTCTCATCACGGCGAGGTCGAATCCGATTTCTCGGCGCCGAGCCTGAATGTCAACAAGGAAGGTGAGACACCCTCGATCACTGGCAGCTATGGCCGCGGCGGCGCCAACATCCGGCTCACGACTACCTATGGGACCATTCACCTGCGGCGTGGAGGCACGCGGCCCTCTCCTGCCCCGGAAGTGGCGCCGGGAAGGCAACCACGCCCCGCCCCCCCGCCTGGCGAACCTGCCCCGCCCCCACCACCCGCGCCCAAACACGAAGAGAAGTCCAGTTCCGCCCAGTCCCGGGCCGTGCATCCTGTGGTCACGACGGTGCTGGACCGCTCAGACGCACCTTGGCAGCCGCGGTTGGTTCGCGCCGTGGTGCAGGTCAATTCCTGCTTGGTTGAGAAGATGTGCCGGCCCGCCCTGGGCTGGATGCGAAAGTGCGGCCATAAGCAAATCGCCAGCCTCCAAGCCCCTTGACGCAAGCATCATTGGTGGCCACTACGAATCCGTCTTTCGATTCGTCGCCGGTCGAGGAAATGCCCCGGCGAGAAAACGCGCTCGCCGTGGCTGCTGGCGCTGCCTGCTTATTTCGTCACCTGATTGAAGGTATCGAAGAATTCCGGGAAAGAAACATCCACGCAGCCGCTGTCGCGGATGACGGTGGCGCCCTGGGCGACGAGCCCAGCGACTGCGAACGCCATGGCGATGCGGTGGTCACCTTGGGGATCGATCTCCGCGCCCCGCAACTTCTGCCGGCCGGCGACGCGCAGCCCATCCGGGAACTCCTCAACCTTGGCGCCCATGCGCCTCAGGTTCTCGGCCACGGCAGCAATTCGGTCGCTCTCCTTCACGCGCAATTCCGCCGCGCCGCGGAAAGCTAGCCCCTCCTCCGTTTGAGTCCCAAACACGGCCAGCACCGGCAATTCGTCGATCAGTCCCGGCACGGTGTGGGGAGGAATCTCGCCGCCGCGCAATTTGCCCGGCTCGATGTGCAGGTCGCCGAGGAGTTCGCCGTTAAGTATCTCGACGTTGAGGATCTTCACGTCGCCGCCCATCGTCGCCAGCACGTCGAGGATCGCCGTGCGCGTGGGATTCAGCCCGACATTGCGGATCACCAGATTCGATTCCGGCACGAGCAGCCCGGCCACCATGAAGAATGCCGCCGAAGAAATATCCCCGGGCACATAGAGCTTTTTCGCTTGCAGCCGCGCCCGCCCGCGCACGGCAATGGTGTGGGCGTGGCGGCCGATGTCAGCGCCCATCTGCTCGAGGGCGATTTCCGTGTGGTCGCGCGTCGCGACCGGCTCCACGACTTCGGTTTCCCCCTCCGCAAAGAGGCCCGCTAGCAGCACCGCGGATTTTACCTGGGCGCTTGGCACCGGCAATTCATAGCGGATGGGCTTAAGCGGACCCCCCTCGATTTCGAGCGGCGGCCGCCCGCCTTCCGCGGCGCGGATGCGCGCGCCCATCTGGGCCAAGGGCTCGATGATCCGCTGCATGGGCCGGCGCGAAAGCGATGCGTCGCCCTTGATGACCGACTTGAACGGCTGGCCGGCAAGGATGCCGGAGAGCATCCGCATGGTCGAACCGGAATTGCCCGCATCGAGTTCCACGCTCGGGGGCTGAAGCCCGGCAAGCCCCCTGCCTTCAACCGTAACGATGTTGTCGCGCCGTGCGATCTTCACGCCCAGCTTCTGCAAGCACTCCAGAGTGCTTTGGCAGTCGGCGCTGGTGGCAAAGAAATGGATCTCGCTCGTACCCTCGGCGACCGCCCCCAGCATCGCGTAGCGATGCGACATAGACTTGTCGCCGGGCATCTGGATGCTGCCTTCGAGCTTTCTTGCGGGCTTGATCTTCTTCGTCTTAGTCAAGCTGAAGAGGGCCATGGTAGAAGAATCCAGAAGTCAGGAGGAACGCCAACCATGTTGTCTCGCGCAGTTGCGCCGCCACCGGTCTAGATTCGCACTGCATTTCCACGCCGTCAATCCGCTCGTCAGAATCCTGAGGGGGAAGTCGATCGTCTCAGAAATCGAAAAGATACGTGTACTTCACCAGCAGTGCCCGATTCAGCGTGCGCCGGTAGGGCGTGGGGAGCATCGCACGATCTTCGTGGGGATCAAGCCCCAACGTGTCGAAGCGGCTGTTGTAGACCACGAACAGTCCCGTGTTGGCCAGCCGGATCAAGGCCAGCCGGATGTTCACGCCCACCTGATGGCTGGCACTGTTGTATTGGATGAGCGACTGGAGGTAACTCTTCGGCGTGAACGAATAGGTGAACTGCAGGATGGCGAGGTTCGTCGTGAAGTCGCCGACGGGCAGTTGGACGTCGTTGCGGATGTAGCGCGCGGAAAGCAGGTATTTGTAGCCCGAGCGCAAGCCTCCGCCCAGGGTGGCCGTCCGAATCTTCCCTGAATAGAAATCTCCCCAGGCGTAGTTGGCGGTGGCGTAGAGCCGCGCGCTCTGGTCCGTATTGCCGTAGAGCGACCAGTGGTTGAAAGGATATTCGCCGAGGGGCAGCACGACGCCGGGGTGGATCTCGAAAGGCTTGAAAAGCTGCTCGAAGTTTTCGTTGAAGGCGAGCCCGGCGGAACTCCCGTTGACGAAGTCCACGCGGAAATCGCTGTGGCGGAAGCCGGACTCCTGCCGCCCGTCGTAGCGGTAGTAGCCCTCCCAGTGGTGATGCGGCCAGAAGCGGCGAATGACGCGGCTGTTCTTCGGCCGCGGGCTCATGAACACCCCATAGTTGGGACGCCAATAGCCGACGCGCCGCACGAATCCCACTTCGGGATTGAAGTCTTCGCCTACCTCGGTATATCCAGCCTCCGCGCGCACCAGGTCGGAGTCGTAGAGGAAGGACGAACTTGCCGCGTGGTTGCGGCCGTTGCGCCCCGGGGTTTGCGTTAGGGCGGCGTAATTGAAAAACGTGAGGTGGTCACCGAAGCCGAGATTGGCGTCGAGGCCGTAGGTCTGGTTGGAGTGATAGAGGCCCGCTCGGGTGCCGGTCGGCGACTTGTTGATGGCGATCACGCCCACCGAACTGCGTTGGCCAAACTCCCGCGCGAGACGCGCGACGGTAAAGTTGTTGGCGGGGGCCACGCCCAGGATGCCTTCCGTCTGCATGTTCAGCAGCCCGATGTTGTACCGGCCATGCTTCCCCGAGAGCCGCGCGCCCCCGAGGATGGGGATCTGCACCCCTGACGGATCAATGCCGATCCGGCGGCTGAAGAATAATTCGACTTCCTGCGGCGTGCCCACCGTGAAGTAGCCCGAGTTCTCCAGGAAGAATGGCCGCTTCTCCGGGAAGAACAGGTCGAAACGCGTCAGGTTCACCTGTTCTTCATCCACCTCCACCTGGGCGAAATCCGTGTTGACGGTGAAGTCGAGCGTCAGGCTTGAAGTGACCGTGTATTTCAGGTCCATCCCTACTTCGGGGTGGTAGCGTTTGACGGCCGGATCCTGCGTGTAGTCCTGCTGCAGCCCTCCGACGATAAACGGGACGATCTGCAAGTTGCGCCGAAAATCCGCCGCGACGCCGCGCATTTCTCCGGCGAGTGAGACCCGCTGCAAGTCGAAAGCGCGCGGCACGGGAGACCAGTACGACTGCTCGTTCTTGCGGCGCAGGTTTCTCTGGAAGTTGACTCCCCACACTTGGTCGCGACCGGAATTGAACCGCAAGGTGCGGAAGGGAATCGCGAACTCAGCTTCCCAGCCTCGCGCGGTGATTTGGGTTTTGACTTTCCAGACCCCATCCCAGTTGAGATTGAAGGAAGAGATGCTGCCGGTCTGGGCGCCCGCCATGCCGCTGCCACCGCTCTGCCCCGCGCGCGGTGGCCCGCCGATCTGGCGGCTCTGCCCACCGTGGACAATCTGCGCGTCATACTCAATGCCCGCCGCGGTGGTGGCAAAGATGTATCCGTTCTGGTCGTCGTTGTACGTGTCAAGGAGGATTTGGAAGGCGTCGGTTTGCTCGAGCGCCCCATCGCGCCGCCCCTG
>Ga0073934_10009225_pt1 | contig 12736 bp, 9 predicted proteins | sample LarsenN4metaG_FD_76834 | JGI IMG/M metagenome (GOLD analysis project Ga0073934, IMG submission 76834) | Hot spring sediment bacterial and archeal communities from British Columbia, Canada, to study Microbial Dark Matter (Phase II) - Larsen... ...
ACCAGGCAGGTGGTGTTGAAGAGCACACCCGGCCAGGCCGGATCTTCCTCGATAAACGAACCGGTCTGGATGTAAACACCCAGTTGGCGCGCGCGCTCGGCGTAGCGCTCGGTGTGCTCATTGGGCACGGGCACCGCAAGTTTCTCGCGCAGCTCGCCCACCGAATGGTAAAGGGGCGCGGCGTGCGCGAACTCGGGAAACACCACCAGCCGCACCGGGAAGAACGGCCGGTAACCCTCGACCGCGCCGTCTATCATGGACAGCATCCGGTCCACCCGGGAGGCAATCTCTGAGCGGTGAGCCGGACACGGGAAATCGGTCTGGCAGGCGGCCACAGCGTAGCGCATAAGCGTTATTCGATGAGTCGGGTGTTGTAGCCGCGCAGGAAGGCCCGGTCCTCTTCGGCCCGCGCCGGGCGCTCGCCCGCCGGCGGCGGGTAGGCGCTCATGCCGCGAAACGGCAGCGGCTCCAGCGTCCGCGGCGTGGCCGTGTAGAGGTCCATGTCCTTGCAGTAAGCGTGCGACACCAGCACAAAACTGCGCGTGCGTCTGGCCTCGGGCGGCGGCAGAGCCGCGGCATCAAACTCGAGCGCAATCTCGTCCCCCGGACCCATGATCACGTAGCGGTCGTCGTAGGCCGCCAGCAACTCCGCCACCGGCCCGTAGCGGGTGTAGGCCCCTTTCAACACATGAAACGGCGCGGTCGCGTCCGCCATTTCGTAATCATAGATGGCCGGCATCCGCCCATCGGGCGAATACTCACGCGGGAAACCCAGATAACGCAGCGCCGCCTCGACCAGCGGCACCCGGCGCACCACCACCCGGTCCGGCGCGGCGGGGCGCGCCAGGAACACCTGGTCGTAATAGATCTCCAGGTTGGTGACCAGGCGCAGCCGCCGCGTGGCGGGGGTCAGTTGGCCGGTCAACTCGATGGTCATCATCCGGGCCATGCCTCCTGGCGCGCCGCCGTCGGGCACGATTGTCCGCCAGCTCCCGTCCGGCTCCTGCCGGTCCACGCGAATGGGCTCCCAACCCAGGCGCGACTGCGCGGCGGCATAGACGGTTTGCGAGTAGGGATACTCGATGAAGCCATGCAGAAACAACACCACCCGCTGGGTGGGGTTCCACCCGGCCAACCGATCCCCGAAGTCCACCTCCAGTGCGTGCGGCGGGCAGAACCCGATGTAGCGCCGGTCCGGCTTCGGCTCGTAGGCGTACACACGGTCCACCTGCCGCAGGCGGCTGGCGCACTCCCGGCCCGCCGGATCCGTGGCCTGGACCGGAAAGACCGGCTCGTCCACCACCAGCAACTCGTGCGTCGGCGCCGGCCCGCTGATGGCCAGCCGTTCATCGGGATACACCGCCGTGTCCGCCGCGTGATCCACCGCCAGCAACTCGAGCCGGTCCACATAAGCCGACTCCTCCATCGGCTCGGTCACGCGCAGCGCGTAACGCCCCTGGCGGGCGCGCAACTGCCCCGCTTCGATCTTCACGTGCTCGATCACCTGCGGCGGCGCGGAGACTCCTGGCGCCACAAAATACCCCAGGCCCCCGACCCCGGCGAAATCGGTGACAAACCCGAAACGCTCCCCGTCCCAGGCGAACAACACCGGGCAACTGGAAATCTTCCGCTGCACCTCGCCCACCGTGTGCGCCTGGCCGGCGGCCAGCGCCATCTCCATCTGCATGACACCATCCGGCCAGGCCAGACTCACATAATCCGCCCGGCTGGCCCCGCTCAGGCCCGCCACCACCGGCAGGAGCGACTGTTGGAACCCCCCCTGCTGGCCGGTCATCAACCAGCGTTGTTCCCGCCAACCGGCCCGGGTGGTCACGGCCACGCCGTAACCGCTGGCCGGGCTGCGCGTGCGCCCGTCGCGGCTGCGGATGCCGCTGAGTTGCAGCGCCAGCCCCGTGGAAGGCGGCGTGAGGGCCCCGCGCGCCAGCGTCAACCGCCGCCCCGGTCCTTGCTCGATCACCAGCAGGTCCGCCACCAGATCGCCATCCACGTCGGCCGCCTCACCCCCGAGCACCGTCCACCCCGGCGCGGGTTTCCAGACCTCGGCGCGCCAGACAAACCGTCCCCGCCCGTCGTTGAGCAGCAGGTGAACACTCGCCCCAAAACACACCACGTCCACGTCGCCGTCCAGGTCCACGTCGGCGATGCGAAACCCGCTCAACGGGCCCCACGAGGCCGCGGATTGGGCCGCATCCGCGAACGCCGCCGCCGGGCGGAACCCCCCATGCCCGTCGCCCAGGTGCAACCGCAGCTCCGGCGGAGTTCCCCCCAGGGTCAGCAGGTCGGGCAGCAGGTCGCCATCAAAATCCTGCAGAGCCGCCCCCCGCTCGCCGCTCCCCGCGAGGCCCGTCCCGGGCTGCGCGACAAAATGCCCCAGCAGCTCATTCCGTAACACCACCGGCGGCCCCTTCTCCCGCACCAGCACCAGGTCGGCGTCCCGGTCCTGATCCAGATCGGCGGGCAAAGCCAGCACGGCGTTGCTCGCGCTGCCGGCCAGCCGCGTTTGGGCGGCCAGATTGGTGAACGAGCCGTCGCCGTTGTTGTTCCAGAGCGCCGTGGCCGGCCCGCCGCACAAGACAATATCCAGGTCGCCATCGTGGTCGGCATCCACCAGCGTGGCGCTGCGTCCGCCGCCAAACCCGGCTCCCGGGGCCCACGCCGGCCATGCCACAAACGAGCCGTTGGTTTGCCCGCGCCACAGCGAAGAACCTGCCGCGCCCGTCACGAACAAATCGCTCACCCCGTCGTTATCCACATCGCCCACCGCCACCGCCGTCACCGCTCCACTCATCCGGAGGCCCGCGGCGGCGGTGACATTCGAGAAACTCCCCGGCTTCTCCTGCCGCAACAGGGTCAGGGGCGCCCCGGCCCCGCCGGCACCGGGTGCCACCAGGTCCACCAGACCATCCCGGTTCAAATCGCCCAGCGCCACCCCCAACACCCCGAACGTTCCCGGTGTTTCCGCGCCCGCGTCCCAGGCCCACACCACGCGGCCGGCCTCGAAGGCCGCTGCGCTGCGCGTCACCGGCGGCTCCCCCGGCCCCTGCAACGGCCGCGCCAGCGCCAGGTCGCCCATCTGGTTGTATTGCGGCAGCTCGATGGATTCGCCGAGCGGGCTTTCCCGCAGCCGCTTGAATTGCTCGAGATAACGGGCCGCCGCCGCCTCCTGGCCCGACCGCATGGCGCTCTGGTAGAGCTGGTAATAGGCGCTGAACAAGTAGGGCCGCCGCTCGACCGCCCGGAGAAAATCCGCCTCCGCCGGCTGCCCGGCCCGCTGCCGGCACAACGCCAGCACATACCACGCCGCCCCGTCCTCCGGCCGCTGCCGCACCACCTCCTCGAGGCACGGCACCGCCTCCGCCGCCTGGCCGGCGTGCTGGAGCATGATGGCCTTGAAGTAGAGCGCCCGCACGTGGCCGGGCTGCTGCTTCAACACCTCCGCGATCAATTGCCCGGCCCGTTCGAGGTCCTGGCTCTCCTTGCGATTGCGATTAAACAGCGCGATGGCCAGGTTCACCCGCGCCTCCACCAGACCCGGGCTGGCCTCGAGGGCTTCCTGGAATGCCCTGGCCGCCGCGTCGTACTGGTACTGCCCCATCAGGCTCACACCCCGGTTCACCGCCTCGACAGCCCGGGGCGCCACAGCCGGCTCCGCACCACCCCGCCGGCACCCCGCCAGCCCCACCGCCACCGCACAACTCAGCACACCCAGCGCTATTCCCGCTCGCAGGCGCCTCATCGCATCGCGTTGCATGGCACCATCAAGCCACGAGCCGCCCGCCGGCACAAGCCCACAGGCTTTTTGCTCGCCAAATCCCCGCCCAGGGCGTAGGGGTTACGCGGCTCACCCATCCGCGCTGAGGGTGGAAAGGAAACAACGCCGCCGCGGCGCCGCTCGGGAGCAGCCCGCCGCCCGGGATAACCCGAGGCGGAGGCCACCGCGCCGGCTCGTGAGGTGCGGCCGAACAAACTGAATCATGTCCAACATCGCATCGCCGGGACCGCAGGAAACCTGCCAGCGCATCGCCGCCAACATCGCGCGCGTTATGGAGGGCCAGGCCCGCACCATCCGCCTCCTCCTGGCCGCCCTGGCCGCCGACGGCCACGTCCTGCTTGAAGATTACCCCGGCACCGGCAAGACCACCCTCGCCAAGGCCCTGGCCCGCTCGATCAATGCCGTCTTCAAACGCATCCAATTCACCCCGGACCTGCTCCCCTCCGACATCCTGGGCGTGACGGTCTTCAACCCCCGCGACCAGGCCTTCCATTTTCACGCCGGGCCGGTTTTCACCAACATCCTGCTGGCCGATGAAATCAATCGCGCCTCGCCGCGCACGCAATCGGCCCTGCTCGAGGCCATGGGCGAGCGCCAGGTGAGCGTGGATGGCGACCGCCGGCCGCTGCCCGAACTGTTCTTCGTGGTCGCCACGCAAAACCCGGTCGAGTTCCGCGGCACCTACCCCTTGCCCGAGGCGCAGATGGACCGTTTCGCCATGCAACTCTCCCTGGGCTACGTGCGCCCCGAACAGGAAGTGGCCATCCTCAGCGCCCAGGCCGAAGCCCACCCCATCGAACGCCTCGAACCTTGCGCGCGCCTCGAGGACGTGCTCGACCTCAAACGCCGCGTGGGCGAAGTGCGTGTCAGCCCCGAAATCCAACGCTACATCGTCGAGCTGGTCGCCGCCACCCGCGGGGCCCCCGGCGTGCAGTTGGGCGCCAGCCCGCGCGCCTCGCTGGCCCTCGATCGCACCGCCCGCGCTCTGGCCCTCTTCGATGGCACCGGCTTCGTCACCCCCGACCAGGTGCGCGAACTGGCCGTCCCCGTCATCGCCCACCGCCTGGTCATGGAACCCCAGGCCCGCTTCGCCGGCCTCACCCCCCGCGGCGTGGTCGAGGACGTCCTCAAACGCATCCCCGTCCCCGCCTGAACGGGCGGACGGGCCACCCGGGCGCACATTCGCTTGATTCCACGCCTCCCTTCGGGTTAGTGTGCCCGGTATGAACGGAATCCGTGTGATGATGGCCGCCCTGGTGGCCGGCGCGGCCGCCTTGTTGTCCGGAAGTCTTGAAGCTCAGCTCCTTCCCGGAGCCGCCCCCTTGCCCGCGCCGACGGCCGCTCCCGCCAGCCCGGCCAACCCAGCCGCCGGACCACGCATCGCCTTCTCCAGCACCACTTACGACTTCGGCAAAACCCAGGCCGGAGCCGTCGTCCAATGCCAGTTCGTCGTCAGCAACATCGGCGCCAGCACCCTCGAGTTGATTGACGTCCGCCCCTCCTGCGGCTGCACCACCGCCGGCAACTGGCAGAAACAGATTCCCCCGGGCCAGTCCACCGTCCTGCCCATCACCTTCAACAGCGCCAACTTCTCCGGCCCCATTTACAAGACGGTCACCATCACCTGCAACGACAGCAACAAACCCATCAACACCCTCGAAATCAAGGGCACCGTCTGGAAACCGATCGAAATCACCCCCCTCTACGTCTACTTCAACCTCCTGGCCGACATGGCGACCAACGAGGTGCGCTCGGTTCGCATCCTCAGCCACCTCGACCACCCGATCACCCTCTCCAACCCCGAATGCTCGCACAAGGGGTTCGGCCTTGAACTCAAAACCATCCAGCCCGGCAAAGAATTTGAATTACTCGTCAAGGCCGGGGCCGGACTGCCCGGCGGCACCGTCCAGGGCAACATCACCATCAAAACCGACTCGACCAACATGCCGGTGATCAGCATCAGCGCCATCGCCGTCGTCCAGCAGCCCGTCATGGCCATGCCCGCGCAATTGACCCTGCCCCCCGGCCCGCTGGCCAATGCCACCCGCATGGGCGTCACCGTGCGCAGCACCGTCGCCACCAACATCACAGTCACCTCCCCGAAGGTCAGCCTCCAGGGCATCGAAGCCACCATTCAAGAGGTCCAGGCCGGGCGGGTCTTCAACGTCCTGCTCAGCTTCCCCCAGGGCTTCCTGCTCCCGGCCGGCCAGCAAGGCGAGCTGACCGTCAAAACCTCTCATCCCAAGTACCCCGAGATCAAGGTCCCGATCGTGCAGATCCCCCGCCCGGCCGCCCCTCCGGCCGCGGCCACTCCAGCCGTCGCGCCGCCGAAGGCCGCCCTGCCTGCGGTCCCGCCCGCGCGCGCCGCCGCCACGCTCACCAACCGATCCGTACCGCCCCCGCCCTTGCCACCGGCCCCCACGGCCCAGACACGCCCGTGAGCGGCCCCCCGCCCGCTAACCCGCCGCCTTCAGCGCCCTGAACGCATGCCCCGCAGCGCTCGACTCATCCTGGAGGCCGGCGCCGTTTTGCTGGTCGGATGCCTCGTGGCCCTGCTGGCCAACCAACTCTCCCCCAAGGGACTCTCCCTCAGCCGGGATTACTTCCCCGGCGCCTCGCGCCCGCCCACACCCCTCCCGCTGGCCTCCGTGCCCGCTCCGCAGGCGAACGGCCAGACCAACCCGCCCCCCGCCCCGACCAACACCACCATCGCCCGCCTCCAGGCCCATGGCATCCAGGTGGCCGACAGCAACCTCGTCATCCAATCGTTCCACGACCCCCTCCACGCCCAGGAACTGATCATCTTCGTGGACGCCCGCGATGACCGCCACTACCAGGAGGGCCACGTGCCCGGCGCCTTTCTTTTCGACCACTACCGCCCGGCCGAATACCTGCCCGCCGTCCTCCCCGCCTGCCTGACAGCCGAGAAAGTCATCCTCTACTGCAACGGCGGCAACTGCGAGGACAGCGAATTCGCCGCGGTCACGCTCAAAGACGCCGGCGTGCCTGCCGCCCGCCTCTGGGTCTATCCCGGCGGATTCTCCGAGTGGCTGACCAACGGGTTGCCGGTGGAAACCGGACCGCGCAAGAGCGGCGTATTCAAGGAGGCCCGCCCATGACCACCCCCAGCGGAACATCACGCAACCCCTGGGGAACCTGGGCGGCTGTTCTGGCCCGCCTGATTCTCGGCGGCGTGTTTCTCTACATGGGGTTGAACAAGGCCCTGGACCCCGTCGGCTTCCTCAAGCTCGTGCGCCAATACGACCTCGTCCACGGCCCGCCCTGGATCAACCTGGTCGCCGTCACAGTCCCGTGGCTCGAGGCCTTCTGCGGCGCCCTCCTCGTCGCGGGCGTGGCCGTGCGCGGCACGGCGCTCCTCGCCCTGGCCATGCTGGTGCCCTTCACCGCCCTGGTCATTCGACGCGCCCTCGAAATCCAGGCCGCCACCGGCTCGGCCTTCTGCGCCATCCGCTTCGACTGCGGCTGTGGCGCGGGCGAAGTGTGGATCTGCGCCAAAATCGTCGAGAACACCCTCCTCACCCTCCTGGCCCTGTTCCTCACCGCCTGCCGCAGCCACCGCTGGGCCGCCCGGCCCTTCCTTCTCGCCGCCGGCACCCCCGGTCCGGCACGCGAACCGTCCCCCGCTCCGTAATGCTCTGCTCTTGTAGTCCCGCCCCGGCCTAAGCCGCCCGCGGCAGTTTGGCCGCGGCGGCCGCGTCCAGAAACCACACCAGGCGTCCCTGCTCGGGTTGCACGCGCGCCGCCGGCAACCGTTCGCCTCCAGGCGCGGGCTCGAGCACGCGCGCCACCGCCTCGGCCTTGTCGGCGCCGCTGACCACAAAGAGCGCCGTGCGGGCCGCGTTGAGCACGGGGAAGGTCAGGGTGACGCGCTCGGTCTGAAGTTGCGGCACGGGGTTGGCGGCCACCCAGAGGCGCTCTTCGCGCAAGGCGGGCGTTCCGGGAAAAAGCGAGGCGGTGTGCCCGTCGGCCCCCAGGCCCAGGAGAATGAGGTCGAACCGGGGCGGGGCATCGCCCTGGGGCAGGAAGTGCCGGCGCAGGTCGCGCTCATAAGCCGCGGCGGCGGCGCGGGCCGGGCGTTCGGCCATGATGCGGTAAATCTGGGCGCGGGGCACCGGCACGCGGGCGAGCAGCGTCTCCCAGGCCATGCGGAAGTTGCTCTCGGGGTGCGTGGGCGGCACCAGGCGCTCATCGCCAAAAAAACAATGCACCCCGGCCCAGGGCAACACCCGGCCCGCCGCGTGGTCTGCGGCCAGGAGCTGGTAGAGCCCCCGCGGGGTCGAGCCCCCGGCCAGGGCCACCGCGCACCAGCCGCGTTCGGCGACCGCCTCAGTGATCACCCGGCCCACTTCATCGGCTGCGGCCCGCATCAGCGCCGGCGCGTCGGCCAGCACCTGGATCTCGCGTGGTCTGATGGCGGATTCTTCCATCGGCCTGGACGCCGCCGGGCAGGGGCGGCTTCAGCCCGAGCCCAGGGAGGCCTCGAGGATGCGCCGGGCCTCGGCGATGATGGCCTCGAGGTGGGCTGGGTCCTTGAAACTCTCGGCGTAAAGTTTGCAGATGTTCTCCGTGCCCGAGGGCCGGGCGGCAAACCAGCCGTTGCGCGTCACCACTTTCAGACCGCCGATCTCCGCCTGGTTGCCCGGCGCCCGGGTCAGCTTGGCTACGATGGGCTCGCCCGCCAGCTCCCGGGCGGTCACGGCCTCGGGGGTGAGTTTCTTGAAGGCGGCCTTTTGCGCCGGCGTGGCCGGGGCGTCAATCCGCTGGTAGCAAGGCGTGCCGTAGGCGGCGGTGATCTCGCGATAATGTTCGCCCGGGTCCTTGCCCGTGCGCGCCAGGATTTCCGCGGCCAGCAGGCCCAGGAGCAGGCCGTCTTTGTCCGTGACCCACGCGGTGCCGTCGCGCCGGAGGAAACTGGCCCCGGCGCTCTCCTCCCCGCCGAAACAGCACGAGCCGTCGTGCAGCCCCGGCGTGAACCACTTGAAGCCCACCGGCACTTCGCAGAGCCGGCGGCCCAGCCCGGCCACCACCCGGTCAATCAGGCTGCTGCTCACCAGCGTTTTCCCCACCATCGCCGAGGCCGGCCATTGCGGACGATGCGTGAGCAGGTAGCGGATCGCCACCGCCAGGTAGTGGTTGGGGTTCAGCAAACCCATCGAACGCGTGACGATGCCGTGCCGGTCGGCGTCCGGGTCGTTGCCGAAAGCCACATCAAACTGGTCCTTGAGCCCGACCAGCCCGGCCATGGCCCACGGGCTCGAACAATCCATGCGAATCTTCCCGTCGTGGTCCACGGTCATGAAGCCGAACGTGCCGTCCACCTTCGGGTTGACCACGGTGAGATGCAACCGGTAGCGGCGGCTGATCGGCTCCCAATAACCCACCGAGGCGCCGCCCAGGGGGTCCACCCCCACGCGCAGGCCCGCGGCCCGCACCGCCTCAAGATCGAGCACCGCCTCAAGGTCGTCCACGTAAGGCGCCACGAAATCCTGCTCGTGCGTCGTGGCCGCTTTGCGGGCCCGCTCCCACGGCACGCGCCGCACCCCGCGGTTGCCCTCGCGAAGCAGCGCGTTGGCGCGGTTCTGAATCCAGCCGGTTACATCCGTGTCCGCCGGGCCCCCGTTCGGCGGGTTGTACTTGAAGCCCCCGTCGGCGGGCGGGTTGTGCGAAGGCGTGATGAGGATGCCGTCCGCCAGGCCCTGGGCGCGCCCCCGATTATACACGAGAATCGCCCGGGAAACCGCCGGGGTCGGCGTATAGCCGTCACCGGCCTGGAGAAGGGTTTCAACCCCGTTGGCCGCGAGCACCTCGAGCGCGGTCCGCTCAGCGGGCCGTGAAACGGCATGAGTGTCCTTGCCCAGATGCAGGGGGCCGGTGATGCCCCGGCTGGCGCGGTAGTCGCAAATCGCCTGCGTGATGGCCAGGATATGCGCCTCGGTGAACGTGCCCTCGAAGGGCGAACCGCGGTGCCCGCTGGTGCCAAAACTGACCGCCTGCCCCGGCTCGGCGGGGTCGGGCCGGCGTTCGTAGTAGTCGCGCTCGAGCCGCCCGAGGTCAATCAGCAGGCTGGCGGGCGCGGGTTTTCCGGCCAACGGATGCGTCGCCATAACTACAACACCACCACCTGGCCCGTTTGCACCGACTTCTCCTCCGCCTCGCAAATCTCGACCGCGCTGATGCCGTCGCGCAGCGTGACCACCGAGGGCGGCACACCCTGCTGGATGCACTCGACCATGTGCCGCAGCTCGCCCACGTAACCATCCGGGCCGTCGCACGGCCTGACCGTCGCCCCCTTGCCTTCCTCGAAGACGCGCAGCGCCTCGGCCCCGCGGCTCAGATCGTAGTCCACCGTGGCCCGCTCAAAGACCACCGTGTAGGCCATGTTGAACCCGTGCCCCTGGTTCAGAATCCAGGTGCCCTCGGCGTGCACCACCGCCCCGCAAGCCACTTTGTATTGCGTCACTACATGGTCCACCGCCCCGCTGAACCGGGTCACGCCGGTCGAATACACGCTGATCGGCCGCCCGAAGAGGAACTGGACAAAATCCGTGTCGTGAATATGCAGGTCCAGCAGCGCCCCGCCTGACTGGTCGCCTTTGAAATAACTGTCGCGGCTCCACCCCGGCGGCTCGGAAACGCGCCGGAAGCGGGCCGAGAGAACCCGTCCGTAGGTCTGCTGCGCCACCAGTTCCTTCAGCCACGACCACCCGGGCCAGAACCGCATGCACATCGCGGGCATGATCCACCCGCGCGCGGCCTCGGCGGCGCGGCGGATTTCCCCCGCCATGGCCCCGTTGCGGGCCAGAGGTTTCTCGCAGATGACGTGCCGCCCGGCCTTGAGCGCCGCCACCGCCTGGGGCACGTGCAGCGGCGTGGGCACGCACAGGTCCACCAGCTCGACCTCGGGATTGGCCAGCATCTCCTCGAGCCCGCGGTAGGCCTTGACCTCGGGGCCGAGCTGGATCGAGCCGCCGCCGGCCAGGTTGCCCGCGATGCCGCTGAGCACGCCATTGACCGGCAGGCGCACCGCGTCGCACACGGCCACGATGCGGGCTGCGGGCACTTGTTGGTAGGCGCGAATATGCGTCATGCCCATGAAACCGAGGCCGACAATGGCCACGTTCACGGATTTCGAGGGTTGGACGTTGGTTGACATGGTTGCACTCTCAGTCTGGTTTCGATCAGGTTCGGAACGATTCCCACTCGGGTTCGTTGTCAAAAATCCACCGGTAATACTCCGCCCCCTGCAGGCGGCTGGCCGCCGCCTCGTCCACCACCACCGTGCAGCGCGGGTGCAACTGCAGGGCGGTGGCCGAGATCATCGAGGTGATCGGCCCCTCCACCGCCCGGGCCACGATCTCCGCCTTCTCCGCGCCCGTGGCCAGAAGCAGGCACCGCTGGCACTCGAGGATCGTCCCCACCCCCATGGTGATGGCCCGCCGCGGCATCCGGGCCGGGTCCTGGAACAACGGCGCGTTTTGCGCCAGGGTCACCGGCGAGAGCGCCTTGACCCGGGTGCGCGACCTCAAGGCCGAGAGCGGCTCGTTGAAGCCGAGGTGCCCGGTGCGCCCGATGCCCAGCAACTGCAAATTGATGCCCCCAAACCGGGCGATCTGCTCCTCGTAGCGCCGGCATTCGGCTTCGAGATCCGCCGCCATCCCGTCCGGCAAGTGCGTGTTCCGCAAGTCTATGTTCACCTGCAGAAACAGGTGGTGGTTCATGTAATGCCGGTAGGAATGCCGGTCGGCCGGCGGCAGGCCCACGTATTCGTCCAGGTTGAACGTCCGGCACAGGGAGAAGTCCAGCCCCTGCTCCCGGTGATGCCGCACCAGGCGGGCGTACACCGCCTCCATCGTCCGGCCGGTGGCCAGCCCCAGCACCAGGTGCGGGTTGGCCCGCAGCTCGCGGGCGATCAGCCCCGCGGCCAGGTCCGCCGCCGAATCCGCCGTTGGGCGAATAATGACTTCCACGCTTCCAGTTAACCACCGCTGCGCCCCGCGGGCACGCAGAAAAAACGCCGCCTTGCCAGCAAGCCGGGACCGGCCGCCTCCCGGCGCGGCCCCGCGCACCGGGACCGGGACCGGGGGGCCGGCCGCCGCCGCTTTACTTCAGCCGGGCGAGAATTTCCTCGGCGCGGCGTTTGGTGGTGTTGCGTTTCGAGGTCTCGACCACTTTCTGGGCGGCCCGCTGGCGCAGGTCCTTGGCGACGTTCTTGAGGTCGTCCTTGGCCGCAATGTTGAGCAGCGAGAGGCACGCTTCCTCGGCCACCCCGGCCTCGCCGGCAAAGTTGAGCAGCATCTCAATCGAGGCAGCGGTGGGCGCCGCGCCCAGCGCGGCGATGGCCAGGCGTTTCTCCTCGGCCCGGGTGATCAGCGGCAGGAGGTCCTTGACCATGGCCACGCGCGCGTCGTCGTTGAGCTTCTTGCCCGACTGGGCGTACTCGAGCGCGCCGCGCAAGCCGAGCACTTGATGGGAAGTCTTGCCCGTCGAGCGGGCCAGCTTGAGCAGCGGCGCGGCCACGCCGTCGTCGTCCGGCCAGTTGCCCGGCCAGGTGGCCAGCGTGCGCACGGCCTCATCCTGCACCTCGGCGTTCGAATCCTCGAGGGCGGCGGTGACGGCCGCCAGAGCCTGCGGGCCGCCGATGCTGGCCAGGGCGTGCAGGGCGGTCAGGCGGTTGGCCGGCTCGGGGCTCCTGGCCAGGGGGAGCACCTGAGGCAGGCAGCCGGCCCCGCGCCGGCCGCAGATGCCAATGAGGGCCTTCTCGATTTCCTCGCGCTCGCGGGGCGTCTGAGCTTTGGGCAGCATGGCCACGAGGTCGGCGGCCTGTTTCTCCTCCCCGATCAGCCCGATGGTGCCGATGACCGCCCGGCGCACGCTCTCATCCGGGTCGCTGGCGCACGCCACCACCGCCGGCAGGGCCTCGGC
>Ga0073934_10009226_pt1 | contig 12736 bp, 10 predicted proteins | sample LarsenN4metaG_FD_76834 | JGI IMG/M metagenome (GOLD analysis project Ga0073934, IMG submission 76834) | Hot spring sediment bacterial and archeal communities from British Columbia, Canada, to study Microbial Dark Matter (Phase II) - Larsen... ...
ATGAAGAGGTAGATCGCCGCGTGGTCGAGCCGGCACATCCACTGCTTGGCGCGCCCCGCCGGCAGCGCGTGGTAGACGGCCGAGACCAGGTACAGCAGGATCATGGTGCCGGCGAAGACGCTGGCGCCGACCACGTCGACCGCCGCGCCGTGGCGCGCCGCCGTCCACACCAGCACCGGCAGCGAGGCCACGGCGAGCAGGAAGCCCAGACCGTGGCTCACCGCGTTGGCGATCTCCTCGCCCAGCGTCTGCGGGCGCGCCGCCGCGACCGTGGTGGCTCTCGTCGAACGCGCGCTCACCTCAATCCCCTTCCACCCATTCGATCTGCGCGCCCAGGCGCCGGATGTTCTCGGCGAAGTGCGGATGGGCCCGCTTCACCGGCGAGGCGTTCTTGATCACCGAGCGCCCCGGGATGCTGGCCGCCAGCATCAAGAGCGCGATGGCCACGCGGATGATGTAGGGGCTCTCCACCTCGGCCGGCGCCAGCGGCTTGCCGCCGAAGGTGACGATGCGGTGCGGGTCGGCCATGAAGGCGTGCGCGCCGAACTTGGACAGCTCGGCGGTCCAGCCCATCGCGCCCTCGTAGACCTTGTTCCAGAACATCGTGCTGCCCTCGGCCTTGACGCCGAGCGCCACGAAGATCGGCAGCAGGTCCACCGGCAGGTAGGGCCACGGCGCCGCCTCCACCTTCTGCAGGATGTTCTTGGTGAACGGCTCGCGCACGCGCAGCGGGCCGGCCACGACGGCGCGCGACCAGCCGCCCTCGTGCACGATCTCGACGCCGAACTTGGCGAAGGTGCGGTCGATCAGCGGGAACATCTCCGGCGCCGAGTTCTTGACCACGATCTCGCCGCGCGTGATGGCGCCCAGAGCGAGGAAGGTCACCGCCTCGTGGAAGTCTTCGGCGAAGGTGAACTCGCCGCCGCCCAGCTCGTCCACGCCGTGCACCGTGATGCGCGAGGTGCCGCCGCCCTCGATGCGCGCGCCCAGCATCGCCATGAAGTTGCAGAACTCCTGCACGTGGGGCTCGCTCGCCGCGTTGGTGAGCGTGGAGGTGCCGCGGGCCAGCGCCGCGCAGAGCACGAAGTTCTCGGTCGTCGTCACCGAGGCGTAGTCGAGCCAGTGCGCGTTGGCCTTGAGGCCGCCCGCCGCCTTGATGAGCAGCGAATCGGGCCGCCGCTCCACGCTCGCGCCGAAGCGCTCGAGCACCTCGACGTGCGGGTCGATCTCGCGCACGCCCAGCGTGCAGCCCTTGACGTCGCCCTCGATGCGCGCGGCGCCGAAGCGCGCCAGCAGCGGCGGCACCAGCATGATCGAGCTGCGCATCTCCTCGGGCAGGTGGTCGCGGGACGGGTCGAAGCGGGTGTCGCGGTGGTGCAGGTCGAGCACGCCGCGTTCGGCGTCGAGTTCGACGCTGCTGCCGAGCTTGCGGAACACCTCGAGCAGCTTGCGCACGTCGGTGATGTCGGGCACGCCGACGAGCCGCACCGGCGCGCGCGTCAGCAGCGTGGCGCACAGGATCGGCAGCACCGCGTTCTTGTTGGCCGAGGGCACGATGGTGCCCTTGAGCGGCGTGCCGCCGTGGACGACGAGATGGGACATGGTGTTGCGGGTGTGAGGAGGTTTACTGCGCCGGATCGCGCCGCTCGGCACGCACGGCGTCGATGGCGGCGAGCAGCTCGGGCGTGAGGGTCGTGCCCCAGGCGTCGAGGCATGCGTCGAGCTGCGCGAGCGTGGTCACGCCGATGATGGTGCTCGCCACGCGCCAGCTGCCGTAACAGAACGCGAGCGCCATGCGCGTGGGTGTCAGGCCGTGCTCGCGCGCCAGCGCGTTGTAGCGGCGCGCGGCGGCCAGCGTCTCGCTGCGCGCCCAGCGCTGCTGGCGCATCGACGCGAAGCGCGCCAGGCGGCCGAGTTCGGGCGGCCGGTCTTCGATGCCGCCCTCGTCGTACTTGCCGCTCAGCGTGCCGAAGCCGAGCGGCGAGTAGCCGAGCAGCGAGACCTGGCTGCGGTACAGCGTCTCGTCGAGGCCGTTGTCGACGCTGCGGTTGACCAGCGCGTAAGGGTTCTGCACCGACACGATGCGCGGCAGCCCCTCGCGCTCGGCGACGCGCAGGAACTCGCTGACGCCCCACGGCGTCTCGTTGGACAGGCCGATATGGCGCACCTTGCCCGCCTTCACCAGCCCGGCCAGGGCCTCGAGCTGCTCGGCGATGCCGGTGTATTCGCGGTCCTTGGAGGGGTCGAAGTACAGCGCGCCGAACCAGGGCCCGTTGCGGTTGGGCCAGTGGATCTGGTAGAGGTCGATGACGTCGGTCTGCAGGCGCTTCAGGCTGTCGTCGAAGGCCTGGCGGATGTGCTCGGGCTTGAGGTCGGCGGCGCCGCCGCGCACCCAGTCCATGCCGCGCGACGGGCCGGCCACCTTGGTGGCCAGCACCACGCGCCGGCGCAGGCCGGGCCGCGCCGCGAACCAGCGGCCGATGATGGCCTCGGTGGCGCCGAAGGTCTCGCGGCGCGGCGGCACCGCGTACATCTCGGCGGTGTCGATGAAGCCGACGCCGCGCTCGACGGCGCGGTCGAGGATGGCGTGCGCGCTGGCCTCGTCCACCTGCTCGCCGAAGGTCATGGTGCCGAGGCAGACCTGGGTCACGCGCAGGTCGGAACGGCCCAGGGAGACGGTTTGCATGCCCCGCAGTGTGCCGCAAGCCCCGGACAGCGGTGGCGGCCCGGTCAAGTTCGGCGCGCCCGTGCCGAAGTGGGGGTATGCATCTGGCCCCGCTCGCCGCCGTCAGGCACCTCGTCAGGCTCGGCGCGCCGCTTGCCTTCAACGTGCGCGACGCCGAAGGCGAGCTGCTGCTCGCCCGCGGCCACCGCTTCAGCGACGCGCTGCAGCTGCAGGCGCTGCTGGACCGCGGTGCCCAGGTCGACCTGGCCGAGCTGCAGACGGCGCGCGACGTCGCGCTGCAGGCGCCGCGCGCGGCGCTGCCGGGGCTGTGGGCCGAGACCGTCGACCGCGTGGCCGCCGTGCTGGCCGAGAGTGCCGCCCCGCAATTCCGCGACGCGCTGGACGAGGCCGCCCAGCCGGCGCTGGCGCTCGTCGAGCGCGACCCCGACCTCGCCATCTTCCAGATCGTGGCCGGCCAGGACCACGCCGACGTGGCCTACGGCGCACGCCGCGCGCTGCACGCCGCCATCACCGCCGCGCTGGTGGCGCAGCGCCTGGCGTGGCAGGCTCGCGAGGTGGAGCGCGCCTTCAAGGCCGCGCTGACGATGAACCTGTCGATGCTCGAGCTGCAGGGCGCGCTGGCGCGCCAGGTGCGGCCGCCGAGCGAGACGCAGCGCGCCGAACTGCGCAGCCACCCGATGCGCAGCGTGCAGATGCTCGCCAAGGCCGGCGTGACCGATCCGCTCTGGCTCGAGGCCGTGCTGCAGCACCACGAGATGGAGGACGGCAGCGGCTACCCGAGCGGGCGCAGCGACGTCTGCGAGCTGGCCTCGCTGCTGCGCCGCGCCGACGTCTACACCGCCAAGCTCGCCGCGCGCGACACGCGCGACGCAATGGCCGCCGACGCCGCCGGGCGCGCCATGTTCATGCAGGACCCGGGGCACCCGATGACGCACGCCCTGGTCAAGGAGTTCGGCGTCTATCCGCCGGGCAGCCTGGTGCGGCTGGCCTCGGGCGAGCTGGCCGTGGTGGTCGAGCGCGGACCGTCGGTGACCACGCCCGTCGTCGCCTGCCTGACCGACGCGCGCGGCCGCTCGCTGCCGGCACCGCTGCGGCGCGCCACCAGCGACAAGGCGCATGCCGTGTCGGCCCTGGTGCCGGCGCGCGGCGTGCGCCTGAGCGCGGCGCAGATGGCGAGTCTGGCCTCCTAGTCGGCCGTCGGCTGCTTCGCGGCTTGCTCGCGCGCGAACGCGGCCAGCGCATCCCCCGTGATGCGGCAGATGCGCCAGTCCGGCAGCAGCCGCGCGCCCATGCGCTCGTAGAAGTCGATCGCGCTCTGGTTCCAGTCGAGCACGCTCCATTCGAAGCGGCCGCAGCCGCGCGCCACCGCCAGCGCGCCCAGGTGTTCGAGCAGCGCCTTGCCCAGGCCCTGCCCGCGCCAGGCGGGGCGCACGAACAGGTCCTCCAGGTACAGCCCGGGGCGGCCGAGGAAGGTGGAGAAGTTGGTGAAGAAGAGGGCGAAGCCGGCCACCGCGCCCTCGGCCTCGGCCAGCACCACTTCGGCGGCCGGCTTGTCGCCGAACAGGTGCGGCGCGATCGACTCGGGCGTGGCCACCACGAGGTGCTCGAGCTTCTCGTAGACCGCGAGTTCGCGGATCAGCTCGACGATGACGGCGGCGTCGGCCGGCGTGGCCGGGCGCAGCGAGAACGGGGCTTTCTGACTCATGGACCGGATTGTCGCGTCGTGCCCGTCGCCGGGCCGACAGCGCCGGCCGCGGCGCTGGCCTACAGTGCCGTCATGACCGTCTATGCCGAACGGCGCCGCGCCGCCTCCACCTTCGTCCCCGTGCGCGGCCTCGACTACCACGTGCAGCAGTGGGGCGACGGCACGCTCGCCGGTGCCACCCGCCCTCCCCTCGTGCTGGTGCACGGCTGGATGGACGTGGGCGCCTCGTTCCAGTTCCTGGTCGACGCGCTGGCCGCCGAAGAAGGCTTCGAGCGCTGGGTGATCGCGCCCGACTGGCGCGGCTTCGGCCTCACCGAACCGCAGCCGGCCACCGACAGCTACTGGTTCCCCGACTACCTCGGCGACCTCGAGGCGCTGCTCGACGCATTGAAGCTCGAGCGCATCGACCTCGTCGGCCACAGCATGGGCGGCAACGTGGTGATGAGCTACGCCGGCGTGCGGCCGCAGCGCATCCGCAAGCTCGTCAACCTCGAGGGCTTCGGCCTGCCGCGCACCGAGCCGCGGCACGCGCCCAAGCGCCTGGCGCAGTGGCTCGATTCGCTCAAGGAAGACCAGACCCTGCGCGACTACGCCAGCCAGGACGAGGTGGCGGCGCGGCTGATGAAGAACAACCCGCGCCTTTCGGCCGACAAGGCGGCGTGGCTGGCACCGCACTGGTCGCGCCGCGACGCTCGCGGCCGCCACGTGATCCTCGGCGACCCGGCGCACAAGCGGCCCAATCCCACGCTGTACCGCGTGGAGGAGCACCTCGAGACCTGGAAGCTCATCACCGCCCCGCTGCTGTGGGTGGAGGGCGACTCGACCGACACCTCGATGTGGTGGGGCCACCGCTACAGCAAGGGCGAGTTCCACGAGCGGCTCAACGTCGTCGCGCAGGCCGAGCGCCACGTGCTGGCCGACTGCGGGCACATGCTGCACCACGATCAGCCCGCGGCACTGGCCACGCTGCTGGCGCGTTTCCTCGGCCCTTAGCCGGCGTTCAGGGCGCCTGGAGGCACCGGGGGGCGCCTAGAATCGCGCCCCCATGGATACCGAAGAAATCAACGCCATCGGCACGCTGCTCGCCGATCTGAGCGATCGCACCCAGCAGCTCCGGGGGTATCTTTGACTACGACCGCAAGGCACTGCGGCTGAACGAGGTCAACGCCGCGCTCGAGAACCCGGCGATCTGGAACGATCCCAAGCGCGCGCAGGAGCTGGGCAAGGAGAAGAAGGCGCTCGACACGGTGGTGGGCACCATCGGCCACCTGCAGGGCCAGCTCGCCGACAACACCGAGCTGTACGAGATGAGCAAGGCCGACGGCGACGTGGCCGCGCTCGCTTCCATCCTCGCCGACGCAAACAAGCTGCGCGAGACGGTCGAGCAGCTCGAGTTCCGGCGCATGTTCAACAACCCGGCCGACCCGCTGAACTGCTTCATCGACATCCAGGCCGGCGCCGGCGGCACCGAGGCCATGGACTGGGCGCAGATGCTGCTGCGCCAGTACCTCAAGTACTGCGAGCGCAAGGGCTTCAAGGCCGAGGTGATGGAAGAGACTGCGGGCGACGTGGCCGGCATCCGCAGCGCCACGCTCAAGGTGGAGGGCGACTACGCCTACGGCCAGCTGCGCACCGAGACCGGCGTGCACCGCCTCGTGCGCAAGAGCCCGTTCGACAGCGCAGGCGGCCGCCACACGAGCTTCGCCTCGCTCTTCGTCTACCCCGAGGTCGACGACTCGATCGAGATCGAGATCAACCCGGCCGACGTGCGCGTGGACACCTTCCGCGCCAGCGGCGCCGGCGGCCAGCACATCAACAAGACCGACTCGGCGGTGCGGCTCACGCACATCCCCACCGGCATCGTCGTGCAGTGCCAGAACGACCGCAGCCAGCACCGCAACCGCGACGAGGCCTGGGCGATGCTGAAGAGCCGCCTGTACGAACACGAGATGCGCAAGCAGCGCGAGGCGCAGCAGAAGCTCGAGGACAGCAAGACCGACGTCGGCTGGGGCCACCAGATCCGCAGCTACGTGCTCGACCAGAGCCGCATCAAGGACCTGCGCACCGGCGTGGAGATCAGCAACACGCAGAAGGTGCTCGACGGCGACCTGGACGCCTTCATCGAAGCCAGCCTGAAACAGGGCCTCTGAGCCCCCGAAGACGCCGAGGAGACGCAGCATGCTGCGAGAACACCAGGCCGCGATGGTGCGGCGAGAAGACTACGCGCCGCCTCCGTACTGGATCCGCGAGGTGGAACTCACCTTCGACCTCGACCCGGCCAAGACCATCGTGTCGAGCAAGATGGTGGTGGAGCGCAACGCCGCGCTGGCGCGCGGCGAGAGTCCCACGCCGCTGCGCCTGCACGGCGACGAGCTGACGCTGCTGCGCGTGCTGGCCGACGGCGCGAGCGTGAGCTTCCAGCACGACGGCGGCCACCTCGTGATCGACAACCCGCCCGAGGCCGAGCGCTTCACGCTCGAGATCCGCAACACGGTGGCGCCGGACAAGAACAGCGAGCTGTCGGGCCTGTACACCAGCGGCGGCGGCTTCTTCACGCAGTGCGAGGCCGAGGGCTTCCGCCGCATCACCTACTTCCTCGACCGGCCCGACGTGATGGCGGTCTACACGGTGACGCTGCGCGCCGACAAGGCCGCCTACCCGGTGCTGCTGTCCAACGGCAACCTGGTCGACCAGGGCCCGCTCGACAACGGCCGCCACTTCGCCAGGTGGCACGACCCCTTCCCCAAGCCGAGCTACCTGTTCGCGCTGGTCGCCGGCAGGCTGGTGGCGCGCGAGCAGCGCATCCGCTCGCGCAAGGGCCGCGAGCACCTGCTGCAGGTCTACGTGCGCCCGGGCGACCTCGGCAAGACCGAGCACGCGATGAACTCGCTCGTCGCTTCGGTGGTGTGGGACGAGGCGCGCTTCGGCCTCGCGCTGGACCTCGACCGCTTCATGATCGTGGCGGTGGAGGACTACAACGGCGGCGCGATGGAGAACAAGGGCCTCAACCTGTTCAACACCAAGTACGTGCTGGCCAGCGCCGCCAGCGCCACCGATGCCGACTTCCAGGGCATCGAGAGCGTGGTCGCGCACGAGTACTTCCACAACTGGACGGGCAACCGCGTCACCTGCCGCGACTGGTTCCAGCTCTCGCTCAAGGAAGGCCTCACCGTCTTCCGCGACCAGGAGTTCAGCATGGACATGGCCGGCACGCCGTCGGCGCGCGCGGTCTGCCGCATCGGCGACGTGCTGCGCCTGCGCGCCAGCCAGTTCCCGGAGGATGCCGGCCCGATGGCGCACCCGGTGCGGCCCGACGCCTACCTCGAGATCAACAACTTCTACACGCCCACCGTCTACGAGAAGGGCGCCGAGGTCGTGCGCATGATGCACACGCTGGTCGGGCGCGCCGGCTTCGCGCGCGGCATGGCGCTGTACTTCGAGCGCCACGACGGCCAGGCCGTGACCTGCGACGACTTCGCCCAGGCGATCGCCGACGCCAACCCGCGCGGCCCCCTGAGCGCGCGGCTCGACGCCTTCAAGCGCTGGTACGCGCAGGCCGGCACGCCGGTGCTCCAGGCGAGCGGCAGCTACGACGCGGCCAGCCACCGCTACACGCTCACGCTTTCTCAACGCTGCGCGCCCTCGCCCGGCCAGCCGGAGAAGCAGCCCTTCGTGATCCCGGTGCTCATGGCGCTGATCGGCCGCTCCGGGCGCGAGCTGCTGCCCGAGCGCATGCTGGTGCTCGACGGCGCCGAGCAGAGCTGGAGCTTCGACGGCATCGACGAGGAGCCGGTGCCCTCGCTGCTGCGCGGCTTCTCGGCGCCGGTCAAGCTCGACGACGGCCTCGGCGACGCCGAGCGCATGGTGCTGCTGGCACACGACACCGACGCCTTCAACCGCTACGAGGCCGCGCAGCGCCTGATGCTCGACCGCCTGCTGCCCGCGGCGCGCGACGGCGGCGTACCGCTGCTCGACGCCGCGCTCGCCGTGGCGCTGACGCGGCTGCTGCGCGAGCCGGGCCTCGACCCGGCTTTCAAGGCACTCGCGCTGACGCCGCCGAGCGAGGGCTACATCGCCGAGCAGCTCGAGGAGTTCGACCCGCAGCGCGTGCACGCGGCGCGCGAGCGCTGGATCCACCAGATGGCAGCCCAGCTGCACGCCGACTGGGTGTGGGCCTTCGAGCAGCACCAGGTGCGCGAGGGCTACCGCCCGGTGGCCGAGCAGAGCGGCCGGCGCGACCTGGCCAACCTGGCGCTGGCGATGTTGTGCCGCCACGCCGCGCACATCGGCGACGAGGTCTGGTCGGGCCGCGCCTACCAGCGCTTCAAGGACGCCGGCAACATGAGCGAGCGCCTGGGCGCCATCGAGGCCCTGGTGCGCGCGCACTCGCCGCTCGCGCCGCGCGCCATCGAGCGCTTCGCGGCGCTGGCCCAGGGCGACGCGCTGGTGCTCGACAAGTGGTTCGCGCTGCAGGCCGCCGCGCCCGAGCCGCTGGGCGAGCAGGCCGGCAGTGCCTTCGCCAAGGCCAAGGCCCTGCTCGGCCACGCCGCCTTCTCGATGAAGAACCCGAACCGCGTGCGCAGCCTGCTGTTCACGCTGTGCGGCCAGAACCCGGGCGCCTTCCACCGCCGCGACGCCGCCGGCTACGTGCTGTGGGCCGAGCGGCTGCTCGAGCTGGACGCCGCCAACCCGCAGCTGGCCGGCCGCTTCGCGCGGCTGATGGACCGCTGGCGCTCGCTGGCCGAGCCCTACCGCAGCGCGGCGCGCGAGGCGATCGCGCGCGTGGCCGCCAAGCCGGACCTCAGCGACGACGTGCGCGAGGTCGTGACGCGCGCGCTCGACCCCACCTGATCCGAGGACACCTTGAGCCGCCGCATCAGCCTGACCCAGTACCTGGTCGAACAGCAGCGCCAGCACGGCCGCATCCCGGGCGAGCTGCGCCTGCTCATCGAGGTGGTGGCACGCGCCTGCAAGCACATCGCCATCGCCGTCAACAAGGGGGCGCTCGGCGACGTGCTCGGCAGCGCCGCCACCGAGAACGTGCAGGGCGAGGTGCAGAAGAAGCTCGACATCATCGCCAACGAGGTGCTGATCGAGGCCAACGAGTGGGGCGGCCACCTCGCCGCGATGGCCAGCGAGGAGATGGACTCGATCCACGTCGTGCCCAACCGCTACCCGCAGGGCGAGTACCTGCTGCTGTTCGACCCGCTGGACGGCTCGAGCAACATCGACGTCAACGTCTCCATCGGCACCATCTTCAGCGTGCTGCGCAAGGTGGGCCACGCGCGCGGCGTGAGCGAGGAAGACTTCCTGCAGCCCGGCCGCCAGCAGGCCGCCGCCGGCTACTGCGTCTACGGCCCGCAGAGCACGCTGGTGCTGACGCTCGGCAACGGGGTGGCCCTCTTCACGCTCGACCGCGAGACCGGCTCCTGGGTGCTGACGCAGGACGGCGCCACGATCCCGGCGGACACCCGGGAGTTCGCCATCAACATGAGCAACCAGCGCCACTGGGCGCCGCCGGTCAAGCGCTACATCGACGAATGCCTGGCCGGCAGGGAAGGCCCGCGCGGCAAGGACTTCAACATGCGCTGGGTGGCGAGCATGGTCGCCGACGTACACCGCATCCTCACCCGCGGCGGCATCTTCATGTACCCCTGGGACCAGCGCGAGCCCGACAAGCCCGGCAAGCTGCGCCTGATGTACGAGGCCAACCCGATGGCCTTCATCGTCGAGCAGGCCGGCGGCCTGGCCAGCGACGGGCGGCAGCGCATCCTCGACATCGTGCCCTCCAAGCTGCACCAGCGCGTGGCCGTGGTGCTGGGCTCGGCCAACGAGGTGCGGCGCGTCGTGGAGTACCACGGCGCGGAATGACGGCGCGCCGCGGCGGTCCGGCGTCAGGCGCCAGGCGGCGAGCGCTCGCACTTTCGAGCGCGGCGCGCGTGAGCAGGTGGTGGAACCGGGGGGAATCGAACCCCCGTCCGCAAGCCATCGCCGGACGGTTCTACATGCGTAGCTGTCTGATTTGGTTTTAGGAGCCCCGGTCGCGCAGCAGCACGCTACCGGGGCCCCGAGTCATTTGGGTTTAGGCCCGCGGTGAATGACTCACCGCCGGCCGAGCCGATGTGAATGACCTCGCAGCCTTGGGTCTTGCGACTTCAGGCCCGGCCCATCGGCCTGCCGTTGCGAGGCTCACCGGTTTTAAGCGGCGAGGGCGAAACGTTCGTCGTTCGCAGTTACTTGATTCCAGTGGATTTACGAGCGAACTGGTGCTCGGCATGCCCCGCGCCGACTCCGCACCCACGTCGAAGCCAGATCGGTCCCAAGACCCGCATCTTAGGCCAGATCGAGCGCTTTCAAGACTTCGGTCGGCGCGCCGGCCACCGCGTCGGCCTCCCAGGCGTCGAGGTCGGCGCCCACGCCCAGGTAGCCCCAGGCCGCGGCCAGCGTGCGCATGCCGGCGGCGCGGCCGGCGCGCATGTCGCGCGCGTCGTCGCCCACGTAGACGCAGCGCGCCGTCTCCACGGCCACGCGGCGCGCCGCCTCGAGCAGCGGCGCGGGGTGCGGTTTGGTGTGCGGCGTGCTGTCGCCGCCGATCAGCACCGCGGCGCGCTGCGCCAGGCCGAGGGCGGCCGTCAGCGGCTCGGCGAAGCGCAGGGCCTTGTTGGTGACGATGCCCCAGGCCAGGCCGTGCGACTCCAGCGTGTCGAGCAGCGGCCACACCGCGTCGAACACGCGCGTGGCCGACAGCATGCGCTGCTCGTAGCGGGCGTGGAACTCGTCGCGCAGCGGCTCGTAGGCCGAGGCGCCCGGCGCCACCGCGAAGGCCGCGCCGAGCATGCCGCGCGCGCCCGAGCCGGCGTGCGGGCGCAGCGCCTCGTAGGGCAGCGGCGCGAGGCCGCGCGCGCTGCGCATGTCGTTGGCGGTGCCCGCCAGGTCGGGGGCGCTGTCGACGAGCGTGCCGTCGAGGTCGAACAGCACCAGGCGCGGCAGTGGCGCTGGCATGCCCTGGCTCCCTGCCCGCGCCCTTCCCTGCCCGCCCGCCAACCCGCCGTCAGGCCGGCTTGCGGCAGGCCACCAGGTAGTTGACGCTGGTGTCGGCCGAAAGCCAGAAGCGCTGCGTGAACGGGTTGTGCTCCATGCCGCGCGTGGCGTGCAGCGCGAGGCCGGCGTCGCGGCACCAGCGCGCCAGTTCGCTCGGGCGGATGAACTTGGCGTACTCGTGGGTGCCGCGCGGCAGCAGGCCGAGCACGTACTCGGCGCCCACGATGGCGAGCAGGAAGGACTTGGGGTTGCGGTTGAGCGTGGAGAAGAAGGCCCAGCCGCCCGGCTTGACCATGCGCGCGACGGCCGCGACGATGGCCGACGGGTCGGGCACGTGCTCGAGCACCTCCATGCAGGTGATCACGTCGAAGGCCCCCGGCCGCTGCTCGGCCAGCACCTCGGTGGCGACGTGCTGGTACTCGACGTTGAGCACCCCGGCCTCCAGGGCGTGCAGGCGGGCCACGCCGAGCGGCTTGGCGCCGAGGTCGATGCCGGTCACGTGCGCCGCCTTGCGCGCCATGGCCTCGGCGAGGATGCCGCCGCCGCAGCCCACGTCGAGCACGGTCTTGCCGGCGAGCGAGGCGAGCTCCTCGATCCAGGCCAGGCGCACCGGGTTCATCTGGTGCAGGGGGCGGAACTCGCTTTGCGGGTCCCACCAGCGGTGGGCCAGTTCGCTGAACTTGGCCAGTTCCCGGGCGTCGACGTTGGCGGTCATGCCGCGCATCGTAGCGGCAGGCGAAAGACGGCAGGGCGGCCCAGAAAGCACAAACCCCGCCGGGGCGGGGTTTGTGTTCGCAGCTTGCGAGAAGGATCAGCGGCGCGTGCGCGTGCCGACCACTTCCACCTCGACGCGGCGGTTCTTCGCGCGGCCCTCGGCGGTCTTGTTGTCCGCCACGGGTTGCGAAGAGCCCTTGCCTTCGGTGTAGACGCGGTTCTTCTCGATGCCCTTGCTCGTCAGGAAGTTCTTCACCGCCTCGGCGCGCGCCACCGACAGCTTCTGGTTCAGCGCGGCGTTGCCGGTGCTGTCGGTGTGGCCGACGGCGATCACGACTTCGAGGTTGATGCCCTTGGTCTTGTCCACCAGGTCGGTCAGCTTGGCCTGGGCCTCGGGCTTGAGGTTGGACTTGGCCAGGTCGAAGAACGCGTCGGCCGCGAACGTGACCTTCTCGCTCACCGGCGCCGGCGGGGGCGGCGGGGGCGGCGGGGGCGGCGGCGGGGGCGGCGGGGCGGCCGGCGGCGGCGGGGGCGGCGGCGGGGCCACGCGCGGCGCCGGGGCGGGCGGGGGCGGCGGGGGCGGCGGCTTG